>SDBU01000252.1_pt1 | contig 76724 bp, 133 predicted proteins | sample 2277071 | NCBI WGS metagenome assembly SDBU01 (sample SAMN10397929, study PRJNA504765) | marine sediment metagenome | isolation source: marine sediment core GS08_GC12, 126 cmbsf | place: Arctic Ocean: Gakkel Ridge, Loki's castle | collected 2008 | reverse complement strand
CACCAGAAAAGTCCATCTTTAAGATATAAAGCCCAACTCCCTTCGGCATCTATAACAATAGTGGCTTCATCTACTGCGTTATTAGTTGTTCCTGTTCTATCATCATCTATGAATATTAGTGGTTTACCTTCAACTCCAGTTGTTCCTGTTTGAATAATGCCTAACATTTTAGCACCATCAGTGCTACTATTGACTTCAAGATTGTAAGCAGGAGCAGTCGTGCCTATACCAACGTTGCCACCACTTGGATTTATCAATAAACTTTGAACACTATCGTTACTTAAAGCTTTTGCCTCTAAAATCATAGCTCCACCAGCATCAGCAGATACTTGCAAATACCTGTTTGCACTTACATCTGGCAAATTAACACGAAAAGCAAGGTCATTTCCTGTCTCACGGAAAACTTCAAGTTGACCAGTTGGCTCGGTTGTGCCGATACCTACTTTTCCTGTATATCCTATAAGATTAGCTGTTAAAACATCAGGGCCAATATTTAGGGATGTGCCAGTAAAGAGGTCGTTGAAAGTAAGGTCACCTTCTATATCTACATTAGATTCATATGTGGCGTCAGAGTTTAAAACAGTAATAGTAGTATCCCCTGAGGCGCTATATGCTTCTATAGTAATATCGCCTTCATTATAGAGTCCAGAATCACCTTTATTATCAATAATTCCAGGAAGAGGGTTAACTGTATAGTTATCAGCAATTACCCACCCTGCTAATAAGGTAGAAAATAATACTGGAAGAATAAATTTTTTAATTATCCGGTTCATAATCATAACTCGTTCTGCTATTCCAGGTTTTAGTAAACGTAGAAATCTGGTCAGCAAATTGCATTTCAAGTAATTTCATACCATCCCATTCGATTTTAACAATGCGCCATTTAGCATGCGTATAGTTTGCCCCTGGTTCAGCCCATCCTATATAAACTGGATTACTACCACCTGCAAAGTCTACTCTTACCTGTAGTGTAGTTGAACCTTCTGATACAAGCAAACCATAGTCTTTCCCTACTTTTCTAACATTTACTTTATCATCTTGTTTTCTTGCATCTTCAATTTTAACCGATTCTGCATAAACAGAAAAGGAAAATAGAAAATAGATTAAGAATATACTACCTATATAAGAACCTAACTTTGAACGTATCATCGTGGGTTGCTCCTGAAATATTTACTTTATAATTCCCGTAGACTGGAATTGAAACATTTTCTTTATATAAACCATCACACTTTTCCGACCACATCTCCATATCATTATCATCTTTATTCATAAGGCGGATGGTATACATATTATTAGATATGGCAGGTTGGCAAACAACTTGCTTTATTTCTTCAGCCATACCTTCAGGTAAACTTGCATAGCCAGTTCCGCTTACCGCAGTTACTACTACTGATATTCTTTCAAGGTCGAAGTGAATGGTCGACATGGTTATTCTTTATTAAGCTCCTTATTCAATTCATCTTTCTGGTCTTTCAAGGATTTCAACAATTCCAGAGCCTGCTGTATTTGTTCGTCTAGGACTTTTGATGCTTCTTCTTCTTGTTTCTTTCTCTTGATTTCCTGTTTTGTGCTGTCTACGTCTTTCTGCGTTAATCGTATTTCTGAATTGAGTTGCTCTAACTGCTCTTTCAATTCTTTCTCGCCCATTTAATCCTCCTATAAAGATTACAAACGGTCTAAAAAACTTCTTTATTTTATATATTACTACATATCTTGCTTTTCTTGTTCTATCCCAAATATTCATGAATAGCAACAGATAAATTGCAATTAACAGTAAAGTATTCATAGTTAATACGTGAGCGGGCGGTAAATGTCAGGGCCACTCACCGCCACTCCGTAAGGGCACATTACGGGCTCACTGACATTTATTATCCCTTTTCAATCCAAGTCAAAGCAAGTGAACAATCTTTTGCTCCACCACCTGTATTCTTCAAACTAACAAGATAATTTTTGTTAGCTTGAAATACTATTGGAGTATCCTTGTATTGGTCGCCTTCAGTTATTTCACCGCTTCCAAAAGGAAGAATTCTGTGGCATATTCGTGTTCCAGAAATAGTAACTGTGGGAGTATGAAAAGCAGTCGCTTTAGCTGTCTCAGATGAACTTCTTGTTTTATTAAATATCTCAAGTTGAGTTCCACTTGTAGTAACAGTGGTGTTCTCGTAAATTTCAAGTTCTCCTGTTCCTTCGTTTGTAGCAGTTACAACAGCATAAATCTGTGCTGAAGAAAAGCCGCCAGAAGCCGCACCACTCGTTCCAGTATATAGTAAAATCTGGTGGTAGTCTTTATCGGAAACTTCTAATGCAGCCCTTCTGACAAAAAATATCTTTCCTGCATCAAGGTTCCTCTCAATAGTATCAGTAGTGTTTGAATCAACCTTTGCTCTACCGCTATTCGTTATTCTTAATCCATATTTTTTATTTCCATGGTCTTCAACTGTTACGCTTCCCATATTAAAATCCTTATTATAATGTAACCTTATTGTATTTTATAATCAATTGGGTTACTGAAGGAGAGGTATCACTCGTCAGCGTCCTCTCTAATACTATTTTTACTCTTAGGTCATTGTATTTCACTTGCTTAAATTGACGTTGTTCCTTACCTGAGAGTAAGTTAAATGTAGCATCAGGTTTATGAATTTCCCTATAACCTACGCCACCATCATTACTTACATAATATTTAATACCTTTTCCTGTAAGTTTTGTATGTGTCCAAATTAGTTTAATTTTTGTGCAGTCTATATATCTTCTTGTGTCCCTTGTTAAGTTTATCATCTGTGGAGATATGGCGTAACCAATAGTCTTACCTGAACTTAGCACTAATTTGTTATTGCCATCCGCCTCTACATCTGAACGAGTCCAGGTAGACCAAGCAAACGCAGTAGGTAAGTCAATAGTATATCTTACTTCAGGAAAATTGTATTTAGCCTTGATATATTCTTTATAATCACAGATGGGACAGGCCATCGAGATTCCTTTTCTTACCTTCCTAAGTGGCGTTTTATCTCTTGGACAGATTGGCATTTTATCTCCATATAATAAAAATAGGACACAGGACACGTAGAGTAAACTCTATGACCGGACTGGTTACCGTATAAAGTATCCTGTGCCCTATTTGTTATCTAAACTGTATAGAGTTGGCTTATATGCCAGTTACCATACAGATTTGTTTCGGTCGGAATATCACAGTTGTGAAAGTCTTAAACAGCTGGACTCTCAAACTACGATACTCGTTCTCGAACCATCTACGAGTTGTAAGTGGTTCTGCGACGTATGTTAAACCAGTAGAGGGTCCCCTCTTGAAAACAATTGCGTAATTGTCTTCAATGAGTCTCGATTCAGCTCTTGCGGTAGTCGCAACATTCTGAACAGGAATCATATTGGTTGTAACTGCGTCGGTTACATAGACATCTAATCCTAAGAAGTTAGGAATAGCTCTTGAAAGTCCCTGTGATTGTATAATTTTCGCACCTAAACCAATACTACCATTATACTTCACAATATCAGTAACATCAGAGTGAGTAAGTAAATCTAACTCAATCTGAGGAGTAATCAAGAGAGTATCAGGGTTTGCGTGCCATTCTTCCCTCATATTCTTGATTGCTGTTCTGATATCCACGATGGGGGTTCCAGTAGATAAATCCCAACGACCATTGGCGGAATTAGTTACTGCTGTGGTTTTACCCGTTACATTAACTAAAGCGTCTATGATTGTTTTTTCTTCTCTAAGTCGCAGTGTATCTGCCAAAAACTCTACTTCATCAGTTACAAGAGCCTGTCCTGCACTTCTATGAACTTTAGAATTCTTAGCCATCAAAAACTTCACTGCTCTTTCAGAGAGCCTTCCGCCGATACGATATTCTTTCATTGTGAAAGATTCTTCGACGTAATCGGTATTTAACAATTCGTCAGGAGCGGATTCTCCAACTTCTGGCGCTAATTGTCCAAAACCGATGTTATTCCAGGTTTTATAATAACCTGACCATTCTGGGAACGGCCTCTCAGGAAGGAAATCAGTGGCGAACATTTCGCCCTGAGTCTTCTTGATAGCGATTCCAGTGAGTTTTTTAGGATGTAAATCTCCTAATATCTCGTATTTAATCATCGTTATCTATCCTTCCTTATTTTATAGACCTTGATAGCAAATATTAACAAAAACTTTGCCAAATTCTGACGCAGAAATTGTTTCTAATGCTACACCCACAATGGCAGCAGTTGTTCCGGATGCAAACGTCTTAATGTCGCCATTTGCGGCACAAGCAACTCTGGTATCAATAGTGATTCCAGAACCGCTATCTTCAAGACGTGCAATCCCACCGGTATACATTACAGCGTAATCGTTAGCTTCCCAATCAGCGGCAACAAACCCCAGAGGCGTAACCTCGTTGTTGGCAGCCTGCGTAATTGTAATAGTATCTATCACGTTTGCATGTAGAGTGACCATACGGCCCTCATTCAACGCTCCAGATGCTTTGAAGCTATAACGGTCTCCGCCATCTATAACTACTATATTTCCGGCATATGTTTCACTAACAGCCATTATTCTTCACCTTTATTTAAACTGGAAGTTATTCCAGTAATTTACCGTCTTTCGACACCTTGCCATCATAGCACCAATCAAGTGCTTCACTGAAGTCTACTTTATGCTCTTCGGCAAGTTTTTCAGCGACCTTATTGATTTCAGAAGCATCCATGCTGTCAACGTCTAACTTGTCTTTCTTCTTATTCTTTTCTTCTAAGGTCTCATTACCCGCTTCAGTTAAATCAACAGCGGGTTTTCCTTGAGATAGAATCTTTACAAAATCATCTATCTCTTTATCTTCAAGTGTAAGCATAAATGCTTTAGTTGAATCTTTTTGTGCGGGAGCAATATGTCCTTTATCAACAAGTTTCGTAACCTTAGCATCTACACTACCCTCTTTAATTGTCTTTGAGAGGTCTTTGTTCTTCTTCGCTTCTTCAGTAACTTTCTGCTTCGCTTCATCTCTTTCAGTTTCAAGAGTAGTGATATGCTCAACAGCCTCCCTCAGAAGTTCAGCTCCTTGACCCTCAATCTTAGTTAAATCGAGTTTCTTTAAATCATCTAACTTCATTTGTAAATCCTCTTTATGTTTGGATTCTGCTTTCATTCCCAACTTCTTGGCAATGCGTTGTAATCTTGACTTCGCCGTAGAGATATTTTCTGGCGAAAAGTCTTTCACACGGTCAATTCTCACCAATGCGTTAAGCATGTGGGTGCGAGATATTTTACCGAATTCATTTTTGATAGGTATTGCTCTGTCTCCACTCTTATTTCTGACCGGACGTCTAAGAAGGAGGAAACTGGAGTCAGGGAGGGAATTCTTATACTTTGTAGTCCATTTAGCGAATTCGCTATTTTCACTTATGGATTCATCATCGACAACATCTTCCTTTAAGTCAATATTGTCAATATCTTCATCTGAGATATTTACTCTTTCTTCCTGTTCAAGGTCACCATCTTTATTGCGTCTTGAAATTGGGAAGAAAAACCACAGATTTTCTTCATTTTTTTCTACTTTAAATTGTTCGTCTTCTATTGTTACAAAATAACTTCCATTTACTTCAGTTGCTTCAATATTCATATCTTCAGTAATTTCTTCTTCATTATGAACTCTGGCAGCTTTTACGTAAGGAAAAGGAGTAATACTAATTTCTCTAAGTTTATCCCTAATTAAATCAACTCCGATTGAAAATTTCTTCAACAGTCCCTTTTTCCATCGGGAAATTGCATTATCATCAACCAATAGCAAATCAGCATACATTACTTGTGCTTTTCGAGTTAAACCTTTAACCCAACCAAGCGTAGCAAAGATACTTGGGGTATGGTCTGCTTGAATAGGAATATCTTCATCAGCATTGAATTGACCAATGAAATTTCTATCAATATAATCAGTGCTGTATTCATCTTCTCTGTAAGTTCCAGCTTTAAATACTGGGACTCCTTTAATCAAGAGACCTTCATTAGTTTGCTCTGTCTCAAGATGCTTTATTTCTTTTACTGCTAAAGAACTTGTAAAATTAACAATTGAAAATCCATCAATAGCATTTTCAACTTCTGACTTAGTGCCTTTAGCCTTTGCGTTTGCGATTCGGATAGCCCGACCCTCGCAATCACCTCCACCTTTAGCCTGACAAGATTGTAAAGCGGAATTTGCAATCTTAACCCAATTCTTCTTTTGAGAAGGAGTTAATCCTTTTATTTTTGAATCTACATCTTTAATTTCCCAAGGCATGCTTACTTCTCCTATTTTGGTTTCTTAGGTCTTGTAGGCTTCTTTGGCTTCGTAGGACCCTTTTTCATTACTTCGGAACCTTTACTTGTTGAGTAGGTTTATTAACGGTTCGCTTATTCTTTGGATTGACAATAGGCCCGCCACCCTTATCAGTTTTAATAACTTTTGTCTCTGGAGGTGGAACTGGAGTTTTTTCTTCACCAGTTTTAACTTCACGGGTATCACGTGATATAACTGCTTCAGAACGCTTAGGAACTCTCATCATATCACGCATCCATGTTTCATCTGCTCCCACAACGCCGTTTCTCACTAACAGCGAGAATACCTTAGCAAGTTCTAAGAATTCAGCTTTTGTAAGAGGTTCAAATACAAATTGAGGATATTTATCTAATTCACCATAATTATACTTAATTAACGGTTCAATGAGATATTTCTCAACTATTCCACAAATATCAACTTCTAATGATTTCAGCATTAATTGAAACACCTGAAAACTGACTTTAGCTCTTGCAAAACTACCACCAGTCTCAGCACCAATCAACGTGCCAGGAACTAATAACCCTTTTAAGATTTGAGAATTATGATATTCTAAACAAGATTTATAATCACCACCAGCAGAACGACCAATGCCTGTCTCTAATGCACTAATCTCCCAACCATCAACTGTTGCTAAGGAGGAACGTGCCTGAGCATTTTCAAGAACATTCCTCATTTCACCTAAGTCTTTAGAACTTGGAACTTTTCCAATAAGCATAGGCATTCCAAAACGTTCTAAAGAGATATTCCAAAATTTAGTAATTACATCTTTTATAAACCAATTTTTATATACAGCACGAAGGCGTGAAGTCCCATAGTAATTTCCAAACTCTTTTTCGTTTGTATAGATAATTAATCGTTCTATCGGAAGTGGAACTGGCTCGGCTCCGACCTCTCCCGTATCCTGCAATACTTTTGTAAGATTGCCATATTTATCTGTTTTAAATGTAATAGATTCAGGGTCTAAGCCCTTCATCCTCTTTATCCCAACTTTTCCACTAAATGGACCTTCTTGAAATATCCTTAGGACTATTTCACTTACTGAAAATCCATATACTAAAGCAAGTAATATATTAGATAACCCACCATCTAACCTTCCATTCATATGTTCAAATGTATAACATAAGTATTTTACGATTTCTTCGCTTTGCTTAGCTTTCTCAGGATATATTATTTTCCAATCACGGGAAAGAGTTGAAAATTTAATAAGATTGAAACCTGCTCTGACTTCAGCATCTTTCATCATTACTTTGTATGTATCAATGCCAACCTCATCAGGATTGTATGCTTGCCCACCTAAATTATCCCAATTTACTGTTTGCAGACCTACCTCGATTGTTTTTACTTTACCAACAGTATATAGAACTTTCTTCTTACGTGGTTTAAATATGGGCATTTAGGAACCTACTTATAATTATATGTTTTGGGGAAATTGGTTCTATTGTTTCAATGTGCCGATTCAATGCTGTAGATACCATTTCTCCTCCTACGAGACATCCGCCTGAAGAATCCGAAGATACCATGTCTTTCACCGCTAAAGCGGCGCTCCAAACTCTGTCATCTTTTTTGCTCTTAATATGTTTATATCGCACATTTCCTGAAGGCAAAACCTCCCTCTCAAGTGATAATAATTGGGAGATGAACTCGGCATCATTTATAAGTTCAATGCCATGTTTTTCACAAAGTATCTTGAAATTTGTGATTAAAATTTCTTTAGTTTTACTTGAAAAGATAATAGATTCTACTTTTGCTCCAAACAGGCGCCGCATGTCTTCCTCAAGCCTTACGCCAACGCCTGTAGCGTCAATGTTAATCTCATCAACATTAAAAGCATCATTTATAGATGCTATTCGCCTTAATTGTGATGACTTTTCACCCACTTCAAAATCGTAAGGCATATTACGTAGTTCTTCCTGAAAACGTATCTTGACTAAATCATCACATCTTTCAGCAATAGTTATCGCAGTAGAAGATACCCTTTTTCCAAAGTCAATTCCCATTACTGTTTTATTTTTGGATTCTAATTCAGATAAGTAGTGAGCATCATCATTTATAACCCACTTCAGTAATTCTCTTGTAAAGAACGCCATATCACTGATAGAAGGGTCGCAACAATACTCTTGCCTAAAATCTAAATCAAGCATGGTGCGTTGCATACGCTTAATCATCTTGCGATATTCTATATCAGGACATTCCTGCCAAGAAATACGATGTTTAGAGTATCCAGCATTATCGTCATCCCAAACATCCCAAAATCTATTTGCTCTTCCTCTTGGTGTTGAAAGAATAGTTAAACTTCCACCACGTGAGATAGAAGGCTGTATAGCAGCCAAAATCTCGTTATCGTTCATTAACGCAGCAAATTCATCACAATATACTTTGTGTGCCCGATAACCTCTAACAGTTCTATCGTTATTAGGTAAACTTACTATACGTGAATGGTTAAGAAACCTACATTCAGTCAAAGAACGGGTTAACATTCTTGGCTTCATAGGCATCCCATAAATAAAAGAGTAGACGTATTGCAATACTCTTTTTGCAGCTTCTTCGCCACTTGAAACAAATAAAATAGTTTGATAGGGGTGAGCAAGAGCACAAAACAATCCTTCAAGAGCAATAATCCAAGATAAACCAAGTTGACGTGCTTTCATGACAATCCTAAAATGAGAATCATCAAGTAAAAATTTCTTTTGATATGGATATAGTTGAATGTCCTCCCCTTCAAATCTAAAGAGAAGTTCAATCAGTCTTGGAATCTGATTCTTGTTTATTTTCATCGTCAACTTCTTGCACTATTTTTACTTTTGCTTCTTCGCTTATTTCTTTATTTAAAGCAGGTTTAATATCAACATCCTCACCTGCTTCAATTTTTGCAAAGATTTCAGAAAGAATAAGGGAAATATCTTTCGATTCTCCAGTAGAATCTTCAAATCGCATAAGTTTCTCTATTGCAGATTGAAGTTGTTGGTCAAGATATTGCCAATCCTTCATAGAGATTGTTTCGCTTTTTTTCATCTTCCGACATTGTTGGATGGTTTCCCACAATATTTCTTCTATAGGAAGATGTTTCTTCTTTTTCTGCTCTTTCTCTACTTTAGTGCCATCAGCAGAAGATAAACGGTCTTTATTGAATTTATAACGATTCCAATGCTTACAAAGTGTTGCTATGCTCAAAACAACTTCAGGATGTTCTGCTTTAAGCCATAAATGGATTTGCTTATTAGATTGGTTCTCACTCCATCGTTTTACAATATCATCTTTAAGGGGATGAGTTTGAAAGGTAAGTTTCTCGTTAATCATCGTAAGGGAAATAATCTAACTACGAAGAATGTTATCATAGCAACAGCATAAACACTAAGTATATCCTTTATAGCAATAGTTCCCATAAATGATAAATTACTTAATAGGAATGCTGTCAATATTGCAAAAACGCTAAGTGCTACTACATAACAACACCAAACTCCTAAAAGGAAAAAGAACTTTGTGGTTATGATATTATTAACAATTTTATTCTTCAACGCTTCATTTGCCCCGTTGTCAAAACTACTAAAATTAAAAGCATTATTTTTTAGCATCTTCTTCCCCTGATTTCCGAATACTCTGTTTTCCATGAGATTTCCCTGTATATACTAATGTATAACCGTTTTTCCTAATAAAATCACAGAAACAAATTACTGCCCATATAAAAACTTGTTTATCTATACAACGTCTCTCAGCTTGTTCTCCGGCAAATTTAGTTAGTTTTTTATAAATATTCATTTTACTAATTTACGGAAACTGGTGGGGGTGTTGCATTACCCACAAGCAATTGCAATCTGCATCTATTCTTCACCATTGTTATAGAGAACAATAGGGTCGCAACTACTACTGCATCAGTAAGCGTCATTTTTTAGCTTACTTTTTTTCGCCGTCCTCGTTATATGCTATACAGTTAGCCTCGCAAATAACTACCCCGACGGATACATGCCTTAGCCCTGATTGCGGCTTAATTCAGCCACAGTCTCCTTTTTATTGTTGCATTGAATTAAGAAATTTAATTAGTTTACGGGTATCATCATCGAACTTGATTTTACTATAGAAATTTACCTTAAATTTTGAGTATTTAAATGGAAATGATGTTCTTTCGGCTTTCATAAAGGATGAAGAATTCGTAGTTTTATTAAGCATATTTCCTTCTTAATTTCACATAACCCCTTTTAATGTAACCTCTTATAGTAGATTCCGACTTTTCCATTGCTACGCCTATTTCGTTGTTACTCATTCTACCTATTACACTTAGGATAATACTTGATTTTTCTTTAATCGAGAGCCCTATAAGCGTTTTTGGAGAGAGTGGAGTGATAACTTCAGGGAATAAGATAGTTGATGACATATCATCTGATTGTTCATCGATTAATCGCTGTAACTCTCTATTCCTTTGTGCTTCTGTCAGTCTCCTTGACATTTTTAGTATCTTTCTTTAGTAGTAAGCAAGTGCATGGTTTATATTGTAAAGCACCACCATGGGGATATAGAACTACTTTGATACCTGTCCCCCAACAGATAGAGCAGTTTTTCTTACACATAAACCTCTGTGCTAAGAAATCAGATAGTTCTTGACGTAATTCAATGTTTACTGTTTCTTTCTTCTTTTCTCCGAGAGCTAACACCATATCTACCTCCGCTTAATCTTATCACAATGAGAGCAGTGCATATACTTCGTGCCTCTAATATCAGTCATTCCTATCCAAAAATAATGATGTTTGTCAAATATATGACATAATATCCAGCGTAAAGGGTTTCTATTTGTCAATGGTACCATATTGTCTCCATAGAAAAAGGGCGCCAATCTACGATTTCTCCGTAAATCAACGCCCTCACGCAGGAGCAGTGAGCAGGGCTCCTTACATCATGTTATACTATTTCTTCTTCAACTTCCACTTGTGTGCATCATCAAGAACAAAAACAAGACTTTCTGGTAATCGTTCTGCGTTAAATAAACGAGTATTAACCCAAGCTATAACTAACCATCCACTATAAATCTTCAATCTTGCACAACCAGCTTCCTTATCATCAGTTACCATTTCCCATTTTCTGGAGTATTCCATTATTCCTTCCCCATTTCTTCTTGAGTTGGGTCTGACAAACCACCACCCGGTTGTCTCTCAGCATCACTACGCTGAGGTAATCTTACATTCACAGTCCGCTTTACATCTTCAACAGGTTCAATTAAGATAAAGAACTTCTTTGCATCAGGATACATCGCCCGATAATCGTTATATAGGGTCTTAGTATCACCTATTTTCATGTAATCCTCAGTATTATCAAGAATTACGTTTCTCTTCCCATCTTTCATCCTCTCCACCACTCTTACCCGGGTCCTACTGACATATTCATCCTGTAATACTTTAATCTTCTCAGCTATTTCAGCATTCCACTTCTGTGCATGCTTAAAGTCCACGATTATGCCCTCCCTGCTCTCTTTTCTTACGTTTACGTTCAATCTGCTCTAATTGCATAGTTTTCTTCTTCTGCTGCCATTTAGGGTTGTTATCCCAATTCTCTTTCCTTTGTTCCCGTTCAGCCTTCTGTTTACGCTTCTTAGTCTCTAATTTCGCAAAGTGCATCTTATACTTGCTCTCCATATTCTTCGACCTTGTTCTTCTTGCCATCTTACTTACAAACCCTTGCTATAACATCGAGAATTACAAACACCCAGAGAACAATAAACATCCAACCAGGAGCAACCCAAAAAGAGGCCCATTTGAATATATATATCAATAACAACCAATCTGAAACATCCATAAGTCAGTCCCTTCATTGAAAGTGTATATCTTGGGTCTACTACAATCAGTATATCATATAAATGTCTAAAAGTCAAGGGTAAAACCGATATATTTGGCAGATAAGCACAAAATAAGCAGGGATTAAGCTCAGTTTATCAAGATTTCACTATGATAAACAAGTATTAAAACATACGTTTTAACACAAATGAGCTATTTTTTTGGATTTCCAGCCAGGAATTAAGCACTTTTCGTATTTTTAGGACCATTGTAGGAGGCCTTACACCCGCTACGTCTTATCTCGTCAGGTTTTTACAACTTTAATGTATAGAAAATAAGATAAAAAAAAGAGCAAGAGTTTTTAGCTCTTGCTCTCTCTTTGCTTTGCTTATTACTTCTTAGCTCTTGCTTTGCTGTGCTGTGCTTTGCTTCGTTGCTTCATTGATGTCAATGACAAGTGAAGCAATAGCTTGTGCAATTTCTTGCGACTATCATACTGCGTATTGATGATAAGCTGTTGCTTCTTTGCTTGTGCATCAGCTTCAAGTTTTCGCAAGAGTTTAATATCAGCGTTGCAATAAGAATAAAATCTCTTGATGTCTTGCAATCTTGAGATTAATTCTTTGACTTGCAAAGCTGTAATGATAACAGCTTTTTTAGTCTTTGCAAAGCTCGCTGTTATCGTGTGTTTCTTGCTATCAAAAGAGTATAACACTCGTTCTCTCTCTTGATTAATACTCTTTTTTAATACTCTCTTTACTCGCTTTGTTGCTTTCATTTGTTTTCTCGCTTTCGTTTGTGCTACTTGCTATCTCGCAATATACGAAATAGATAAACTACATTTCAGCGTTGAAGTATGCTTTGATGTTATTAATATGCGATTGCAATAAACGAAGTTTGCTCTTGTCGTTTATATCATCAGCGTCAATTATCTCAAGCATACATTTAAGCGTTTTTTCAAAAGTCAATTTAATCACTCTCTCTCTCTATGCTAAGATTTAGATTTAACTCTATCTAAGCATACTAAAATTATATCATACATTTCTAGTCTTGTCAAGTCTTTTCTCGCTTTAAGTGAAAATACTTTTACTGTGAAAATGCTCTAATCGTGTTATGCTTTTATTGACTTTGTGAAAGTAATCACAAACTCTGTGAAAACAATCACAATCTAATCACTTACAATATAAACTATAATATATCGCATATATCAATACATATATGAACCCTATAAGAGTGTAAGCACAGTAAGCGGTAAGACATCAGGTGGACAGTGGTTTTGAGGGTCTTTCCGAGGAAGAGGGTAAAACCACTCAGCGTCGGGGAAAGTATCAAGGGCTCACCCTATGGGTAAAGGTTTCCTGATAGAGGTTTTAGCCTATATGATAGGTGCCTTGAGGCAGAGGAGATAACCTTAGGAGTTAACCTAAGTGTATAGCAGGGTTAAAGTTAGGTGAGTAAACCTATGTGAGGGTAGACAGAGAGATGAGAGGTGGCCTGAGGAACCCAAGCTCAAACTCTTAGGTATCATATTAAACAAGTCTTAGGTTGAGTGAAAGGCTCTCTATGTTATCTATCTTAGGTAAGTAGTGGTGATGTTGTTAAATCTGCCGAGTTGAGTAGGTATTAAAGGCTATGTTATGTATGTATTATATGCTATATTATGGGTAAGGTGTTATTCTCCTTCTGCCGGGAGGCTATTAGATAGGTATAACTCATTGATACGCATACGGTTAGGATAGGATATTACGTGTTTAAGGCTTATCTGATAAATCAACCTCTCGACTTTGATTAGGATACATACAGAAAGTCTTTTTAGCCTCAAGACTGCCTATACTCAATTGCCGATATATGTGGTTACCTTCCTCATCACAGCTAATATAGATTTCGCTTTCTTCACCGAGCCTTTTCAGTCTACCGATTAAATGCTTTACCTTCATCTTAATCACCTCCCTTTTTAGTAACCCACTCTCTCCTGAAGTTCTTTACTACAACCTCTTTAAGAGGGCACTCTGTTATCCCTGCTTCTGTTTCAAGAGCCACAACCACTACAAATTTCTTGCGGGTGCTTAAGTTATCATTAGGTATCTTCTTAGTATAGCCAGAACAAAGGCTACAATCTTTACTCCTTATAGTCAGAGGACATGGGTCAGGAATAAAGATGCCTAATTGCCTGCGTATCATCACGTCAAGGGCACACAACCTTCTCTCAATTCTAACATACTTCTTATGTTCTTCGGTGCCTGTTGTTTTGATAAGTGGGACCATATTATCTTTGTATTGTCTTACTACGCCTATTAAATGTTTTAGCGTATATTTCACTTTATCACCTCCTTATAGGTTTGCAAGGTAAGTATCTTGTAAGTTTTCTTTGTTCATAGCCTCTAATCCTTGCCTTGCTAAATCGTATAATAGTTCTCGGCTGCTTGCCTCGTTTTCTCTTATATCATCTAATACCTTTTCAACCATTTCGTTCTTGGTCACCTGTCTCACCTCCCTTTATCTTGACATTTCTGACATTTACCTGTTATCTTGTAAACTATTCTTGAGTTTTCATCCTTAAACTCGTCTTTACTGATAGGGTTATAACAATAAGGACAGAAGCCGTGATTAACAACTATTCTATGTGCCTTGTTCATAGGTCACCTCTGTTTGTAGAACTCACACCGCTTCGTTAAGTCCCCTTCACAATCACAATTAAAAACATCACACCAGCCGTTCCCCTGCTCTCTACAGGTTTCGCAGTCCTGAAGTTTCTGTATTTTAATCTTTCTCCTTAAACTCTGCCCTAATAAATCTCGGTATCTTAAAAACTCTTTCATCCTTTTATTGTGCTTTTTCATCCCTCACCTCCAGATAGCATATCTAACATCACCGACACCTCTTGCTAACATCATTGTCCTGTCCCAGACCTTACCCCAGAAGGTTCTTGTTATCCTCATAGCCCTTGTCTTGTTATAGGTGATAGATATTTCTGCGCCTGAAAAGAACATAAAGGCTATCACCCAAAGCATAGTGTAAGCAAAGAACCTTGCAAATCGTAGTTTCTTGCGCCGCCTCACCTTGCGTTTCAATTTAGGTCACCTCCTTTTCTTATAGTATATCATTAGCCTCTACTAAATATACATCATAATACTTCCCCTTACAGTTACTTTTAGATACTTCTCTATTAGTAACCTGTTTCTTTCGTGCTTCAGCAAACCGCTCTCTCGCCTCTTTAAGCGTAGCAACGGTAGCCACAACTATCTTCTTATCTATGTTGTGATAAGGCACAGCAGTAATCATATAATACATCTTAGGTCACCTCCTTTATTGTCTAAAGCGTTTCTGTATCTTTATGTTCTGTTTCAGGCATCCCTCAAGTAAGGTAATCATCTTTTTGTTGTTTTCAACATCTTCAGGAAAACCTTCTTTTAGTTCTCGGCCCCACGCCTTGTAGTTTTTAATCATAGCATTTAGAGTTTTCTCTATACATACATCATCAAAAACTACATCGGATATCTTATCTTCTAATGTTCGTTTTTTTATCATCTCAATCACCTCCCCTCGTTCTTTATTTCAGTATCTTATTATGCTATAATTATATCATATCGCTTAACTAATGTCAAGTGTATTCGTATCGGTGTTAGCCAATAAGTTATCTAACAAAAACACCTAATTTATACTTATTGTTAGTTAACCTAATATGTAACTTTATTTAGATATAACTAAAGTATTATACTTGTTAGGATTAGGTTTTGGGTCTATGGACGAGAACGCTTTGCGGTGAGAAACCGTGCGAGTTAGTAGGTGTGGAAGTTTCCACTTCGTGGGATAGGATTATTTAGAAATTATTTTGTAAATACTAAGTAGCCTGCTGTTATGTTCAATAGGGATATAACTATTACAACCATAAAACTCACAATGTAGGTTGTAACCATATTCCTCTTATCCTTCTCCTCAAAGTCTTTATAGAATTCGGTCTCGTAGAAGTCCTTTGCGGCTATTCCTGTAATAACTAATATAGGCATAGCATACATTATCCATCCTATTACTTTAAGCATTGTTTCTCCTTTTCAAATCTGCTTTTTATTTACAAAGGCTACTCCACTTTCCTTTCTCCTTAACATCTATCAATTCATCTATTACCCCACGGTCAAACCTCTTAGCTTCCCTTCTGGCGCTTTTCAGACTTGTGCATTTAACTATACACACACCACATACTACTCTGTATTCTACTCCGTTTCTCTCCATTTGACACCCCCTTATTTAGGATTGTGGTTAACAGAAAACCACTAATTCTGGCTTACTAAACTTCTTAATCGTATCTTCGGTGCCTCCTGTTCTATCTTTAGATACACAGGCAATTAGAACGTCTGCTTTTTTGGCTATTTCAGTATTGCGTATAAATCCAGCACCTTTGCCAAGGTTATTCCAGTCAGCATATATTATCATTATAGGAACTCTATACGCTTGAGCAATGTTCTCGGCAAATCTATCTGCTCCTCTTGGGCAACCACCTGAAACGATTGTATCTCCTTTGTCGTAAACCTTTAAAAATTTTTTCTCCACAACAAGAGAATCCTCAGGCGTATCTCTCCGTCGGGAACCAATGATTCCAATAACTTTCATTAAAACCTCCTTTAGAATTAGCCGACAGAAGGAATCGAACCCTCGTCAGCGGTTTACAAAACCGCCGCTCTACCTGTTAAGCTATGCCGGCATAGGGAAGCGGGCTTTGATGTTACGGGTTTACCATTCACCTTTCACACTTCGGTTATGAAGTCCAGAGGAATTGGCCTCCTATCTCGGCCCGCTTATTGTATCCATACTGATAACAATATCAAGATTAGTATAATAATAAAGGTAATAAGGATATAATACTTCATTACTCTATCGGTATTATTCCATCCTTCAAGCCAGTAGGTATTCTTATTGTCTTAACTACAAGTAGTCTACCTACACAATTCATACACTTGGCGTGTAGTTCCCTACCAAATCTAACTATGAAGTAGGTTTCACCCGCCTTTGTGCGGTGACCGCATTGACCTCTACCACTTTCAGTCTTACCTGTGATTTTGTATATCACAGCCGCCTCCTTTCGTTTCATATCTTATCTGTGTATAGTATATCATACACCACTAATAGAAGTCAATAGATATATTAGCCTAATCTACTACTGGTCTGAATTACGAGCAAATCTGGTCCTGGGTGAGATTTCAATATACAGAGTTGGATAAGACCGAACTAATATCTACTTGACATAAGTGAAAATGTTTGATATAATGAAAGCACAGAAAGAGAAGTCGCATCCTGTTGTTAGCCAATGAGTTAGGAGGGGGCGGATGAATAAACTCAAACAGCGAACAGGTAAGCTCAATCACAAGAGCGGGCACTCGTTTGAAGGCAAGATACTCGCAAGGTTGAAGAAGCAGAAACCACAATTTATCATACACGCAGATGGTTCAAGAGGATTGTTTGATATATTCTTACAGAATAAGAAGGGACAGTTCATAGGTGTAGTTGTTAAAGCTAATGGTTATCTTCCACCGAGAGAACGGAATGACTTATATGATTACATTGAGAATAATCCTAAAGTGAAAGTAGAGTTATACTATAAAAGGTCAGAACGAAAAACTGGAATAATTAGATTAACTATCTGAAGGGAGACGGATGATGTTAAAATGGAATGTAGCAATGTGGTGGAATGAATTAAGCGAAGAAGAACAACACCTCTTAATAGAACTCCTTCATAGTTTAGATTTAATGGAGTTTGGTATTAAGGTTTCAGCAAAGGGTCAATATGTTAAAAAATAGGGAGGTGGATAATGTCAGTAAATAGTTACAAGGAATTAAAAGCACACAAAGGGCATAAGATTGTTGTTGCTACTTATGGCGATAATAAGCGTAAGGATAATCTGAGTGCCTCTATTGAGTGTGAAGATTGTAATGAGGTGTTGTTAAGTTTTGATAACATTAACCCATATTAAAATATGGAGGTAAGTTATGTTTATAATAATAGAACACGAAGGTGATGATGTAAAGGGTATTATGAGTGGATATACGAGTGAGTTTATGGAGTTTGAAACAAGAGAGGAGGCTAATACATTCGCAGAAAGCCATAGTGTTTTTGATTATACAATAGTGGAGATAATGTAATATAAAAAAAGGAGGTAAGTAAAATGACATTTAAGGAAATAATGTTTGTTATATTCTGGGTAATTATTGGTAGTATAGCGTGGTTAGTGATTGTGTTGGGTTTGACAGCAATCATTCAAACCCCCGAAAGAGCATTGTTTAACAAGCACTTCGGGACAAACTACACCGCTGTTCAATGGGTTACATCAGAAAAAACAATCAAGGATTATATACACGCTGGTGAAAACAAAAGATTAAATATCAATATAGATAAATAGTAGGGGAGGTGAATAAAGTGAAGTGCCCTAAATGTAAAAAAGAGTGTGATGAGGTTATTGTTGAGCAAGAATTTACAACAACGATAACGGGTAGCAAAGATGACCTTGGTCATATTGACTTGGATATTGAAGCAGGTTATGTAATGCTTTCAGAGTGGTTAGATAATATGTTATCAGCGAAAGGGAAGCCCGTAGTATTAGGTTGTGATAATTGTATAAAATAAAGGGAGGTGAATAGTAATGGCTGAATTCCTTTCGGGAATTATGCTATTGATGTTGTTCTGTTTATCAATAGGCATCTACATATTGCCTACTATTGTTGCTTACAATAGAAAACATAATAATAGGTTAGCGATATGTATATTGAATATCTTAGGTGGGTGGTTTGTTGTGGGATGGATAGTTGCTTTAGTCTGGGCTTGCACAGATAATACGAAGAAGGATATAGTATTGCCAGTATAAATAAAGGGAGGTGTAAGATGCTTAGGAAATTTGTATTTTTCATAGTAGCTGGTGCTATCACTATTTTTGTTACCCACCTTATAGTTGTGCCAGCATTACAAAAAGATTTAGCTACTGGCGTAGCACACGCCTTTGCTTTCATTTACGTATTATTACTGATGGTATATTTTAACCAAGAGTAGTATAAAAAAGGGAGGCGGCTATGCCAGAAGATAGATTTGTATTCTGTAAGACTTGTGGCAAATGGGATAAAGCCTGGTGCTGTGGCTTTCATAACAAGCGTAGAGAAAAGCAAAAAAGGTGGAAGAGGTTAGTATTAAAGAATAGATTATACTTCGGTTATAGATTACTCCCCTGTATTGAGAATAAGCATCATATATTTCAGGTTGCCTTAACTAAACTACAACTGATTAGCAAGTTAAAAAGGAGGAATACAGATGCAAGGTCTCGCTACGTTATTAGTAGTAGGATGTCTCGTATTAGTGTGGTATAGTTTTATACGGTTCTTCATTTCAGTTGGTAGTGAACCAGTTAGAGCAGATAAAGAACCTACTAAAAAACAGAGTGAAAGAACTCAACTGAAGGCAATGTTAAAACTGCGTAACCTACGAGCAGAGATAATGAAGTGGTATCTCAACAATCCTAAGTATAAGGATAACTATAAGTTATTGCTACGCAAGGAGTTAGAAGTAGCACAAATGCTCAAGGGGTTAAAGCGTAGGACTATATCTGATATTAAGTATGAAAAGATAACTGAAGCGGCAAAGAGTGGTAAATTAAATCAGGATATATTAGATATGATTAGTTAGGAGAAGGGACTAATGACTTTATTAAGGGCTATATGGCAATCTCTTAAAATGTTATTAAGAAGAATAAGGAGGTATTGAAATGAAATACTCATTAGAGATTTTTATGGTTGGATTAATATGCTTGATGTTCCTAATAACAATACAGAACAAACCATTACAAATGTCAAAGCCAGACCGCTTCATAGATACCATTATCGTTCATCACAGCGGGGGAAAGAATATAGATGTAAGTGCTGAACAGATAAGGGTTTATCATATGACACAAGAGAGTAAAGGAGGTCCAAAGAAAGGTCCTTGGAGAGATATTGGTTATCACTATGTTATCCGTCGCACGGGCAGAATAGAAATGGGCAGAAACTTAAGCAAAATAGGTGCCCACGCAGGTTGGCAACGAAATAAATCTTCTCTTGGTATCTGTTTATCAGGTAATACTGCTACAAGGAAGCAGTTAAAAACCTTACATAAGTTATGTAATAGATTATATGAGGTAATCCCTGAAATAGAGCAGATAGAAAGGCATCGTGAAGAATGTCCGGGTCCTTCTGTTAATGTAGAGAAGTTAGAACAAGATATAATAGGAGGTGAATGATGCTACACAAATTGGCGTCTGGCCACTGGGATGGCACAAATTATATTAAAGAAGATAAAGGATATGCCATTCTTGAAAGTATCGCTACCAATTTTTCGGACAAAGATGGACGTTTTAGATGCTACATACCTACTTGTAAACATATATTTGAGAGAGGTGAAAAATATCTTGGAATAGTAACAAGCAGAGGTAGGTATTACGACCATTATTCTAAAATATGCTTACCTTGTATAAATAAGATACTAATGAAAGATGAGGATAGAGTAAATGAAGCGTTAGATGAGGTAGAACAGGTGGAAATAGCGAGAAAAAGGGTAGAAATTTCTACTAGACAGAGGTGAAAATAGTAGTCTACCCAGACTTGACAAGTTTAACTATGTATGATACAATAGAAATACTAAAGAAAAGCAAAACAAAAAAGTCATAACCTAAGTAACGAGAGGCGGTTACAAATGGAATACTTTAGACAATTCTCACCACAAACAAGGGAACAAGCAATTAGGTGTTTGACCGTAATGTATCCTGATGATATAGAAAAGTTTAAGCGGATGAAATATAACCAACTCTACGCAATCTATAAACAATCAGGTTTAAAGATGTATGGCACCAGCAGAAATCCTACACAGAGCAAGGAGATGAAAGTCTCTCACACCTCCCAACGTGTCAGAGCTTTGTGTAGGACGACAACAGGCACTTCGGCAGTTGGGAGGGCAACGGCTGCTAATTGTATAAGTCAAAACTCTACGCAGAAAGGTAGGTGAATAGTGGGAGCATAAAGACTAATACAAAAGTGATAGCCCCTATAAACAAAAACGGAGCAGTATAAAAACAAGGAGGGTAGTAAAATGGAAGTCAGAGTTGTTGAGCAGGGTGGGGTTTTTAAGTCAGTCATCGTAGGTGAAGATGCAACAGTGTCCGAGTGTATCCGTAAGGCCGGCGTAGATACGGCAAGAAGCAAGGAAATCCGTGTCAACACAGAACCAGCAGATTTATCGGATGTTGTCCATGCCAATGACGTTATCCACGTTATCCCCAACATAGAGGGCGGCAGGTAATCCCTGGCGTTAATTTAGGGTGGGTGTTATAGCCCACCCTTCTCTTATCGATAAAAATAGGAGGTGTGTAATGAGTTTAAGTGCGGTTTTTCATGATGAGGCAGAACAAATGCGTGAAATAGAAATGGATGCTATACCAAGGGCAAGAATAGATGGTGATTATCCAGATGGGGCAACTGCTCCCGAATCACAGATTATAACCCTTAAAATAAATGAAAAAGAATTCCATATTAAACCATTAAGCAACCAATATAGTCATTTTGAGATTACCTGCGGTGAAGAAAGATATTCCCTAAAGCTAAATGCTTTACCAAAAATCACAAAAGAATTAGTAACCTGTTTAACCCAGCACGCAGTCAGGTTAAAGAAAAGTATTACTTTTACCACCCATCGGAATGACATCATACATATGGACACCAACAAAAATGAAATTGTATTTGTCAGGTTTGATACAGAACATTATTCAGGAAGAACAACAAGGATAAAACATCTTGAATTTCCTAATAAGAAAATTAAATGTGAGGATATTGAACAAACGATTGGCAGAAGGCTGCGAATATACTATCTACCAGAAAATAAAGAAAGAATAGGATTTGAATTTAAAGATTTAAGGAACAACCCAATCGCATATATGTCCAATAATGTTGGAGCAATATTCCTTCTGTGGAATATCTTAATATATAAAGAAAGCCCCATAGACCTTTCAATTATCTACCTCGATTACATCCTAACAAACTATTCCGCAAAATGTGATGAGATAAAAGAAAAAGCAATGGAGATACTTGAGCAAAAAAGGAATGAACAAAGGAAAATAAAATATAAGCAATTCATAGATAGGATGTTTCACGATTCCATCCACGCATTACACACTCGGATGACTACCTGCCAATCAGATATGGATTCTCATATGAGAGGTCTCAACACAAAAGGAAAAGAATTAGTTAGAGATACTGATTTCCTAAAGAAACTTAATGACCGCTCCAATTCCAAAGAGATTAAAACCCAATTAGAGATTGATTATAAACTAATCTCTAAACTTAGGAAAACAAACAAGTATACCAATTTCAGATTTGATGCTGGCTCAATCGTAGGGCAAACATCTATGATAAAATTCTTTAATAAATACGAAATAGGGATATTTGATGTTTACCTATCGCTAAATGGTGTAGTCAAGTGCTACAATAAAACTTATAATGCTCCGGGAGATTATGGGCATCCACATATCAATCACGGAAATCCATGTTGGGGTAATTTAGGAGAAGCCGTATTCAAAATGCTTCGCAGTAATCAATTTGGAGCGGCGTTTGATATGATGTATGAATTCCTAATGAGATACAATGATGGAAGAGGCTCGGGAGCTTCAAATAGACCTTATCAACGTCTTGAACAATGGAATCCAGCATTTCTTCAGCAGGGTCTTACTATGTGTGATAATTGTCATAGAATAAAAGAGCTATGTGGATGTGGAGGTGGAGGGGGACATTCAGAAGGGAGGTGTGGGAATTGTAATCGTTCTTATGAGGAATGTGGTTGTGATAGATGTCCAGCAGAGCCTTTTCCAAATAATATCCTTGGTGAACATGTTCAGTGTGGTGAGGATTGTGAACATTACAACCAAGATGATGGTTGTTGTGGTTATTAAAAAAGGGAGGTAAAAATGTTATACGAAGCAGGAAGAAAGAAACACAAGAAGAAGGAGCAACAAAGAGTAATTGGTTTCAACAACACAAAGTATGACGGCAATGGTTTATTTGAAAGGAGTGATGATTTTCCGGGTTTCGCATTTAGAGTTGATGAAGCAAAAAAGGCAGAATTCCAATATACAGGTAAAGTTATAATGCCTTTAAAACTATACCAAAAGATGTTTCTTTATGCTATAAATTGCACAAAAGAAGTTAGCGGGCTTGGGATGGTTGAAAGAGAAGGCAACGAATTACGTATTACTGACCTATTTATTGTAAAACAAGAAGTAACTGCCGGTAACACAACTTTAGATAACAAGGATTTAGCAAAGAAAACAATAGACTTAATAGCTGCCGGTGGGGACCCATCTAAAATGAAACTATGGTGGCATTGTCATTTGGGTGGGGGAACATATTGGTCAGCAACAGATGAAAGGTGTTGTGAGGCTTACAATAATGACCAATGGTTACTATCTATGGTTGTAAACTATAAAAAAGAACTGCGATGCAGGTTAGATATTTATAACCCCATTCGGATTACATTAGATTATATACCTGTAGTAATTGAAGAACCAATAAGTTACCTTTCTGAACTTGAAGAAGAATGTAAGGAAGATATGAAAGATAAAGTTAGAGAACCAGCCACAAGTTTTCAGTATGGCGCTAATGCTCCAAGTGCATATCAGAGGAAAAGTTGGAAGTGTAGTATATGCGAGTATGTGGATGAAGACTGTAAAACAGTGGCTAACCATATGATGAAGATGCACAATTTTGATTCAACGGCTGCGTGGAACGCAGTCCATTGGGTGAAAGAGGTGGAAGAGGTGAAAGAGGAGGAAGTGCCAGACGAATTAGATGTAAACAGAGATACTCCTCCTGATATTCTTACTGGCTCTTTTGAAGATTTATATAATGAAAGCCGTGATATGGAGTTCCATACATTATCGTTTTATGATACATTTAATATATTCTGGAATTGGGACACAGTTGACCAGAAGTATTATCCACTATGGGGAAAGAAAACATTATCCAGTAAAGAATATGTTTTCCTTGCTGAAAGTTTATCAGCAGGAGTTAAAGTGGATAAAGAATTAAACGTAGTATAACATAGGAGGTAAAAAGTGGAGCAAGCAACTAATACACAAACAACAGAAGAACCTGACCAAAAGTATGTCAGGCAAAGAGATATAATACCAGAAACGATACTTGAAACTCCAATCACACTTATTGGTGCTGGCGCTGTTGGAGGAACAACTGCTTTCTTTCTTAGTAAGACGGGCTTCTGCAATCTTCGGGTATATGATGATGATAAAGTGGAGATATACAACCTACCTAACTCTATTTATCGGATGCTTGATATAGGTAAACCAAAAGTAAAAGCATTAAAGGAAATCATCCAAGAGTTTGATGGTCTTGAGATAATGGCAATGAACAAGAAATGGGATAAGCAACTTATTGAAGGAATCTTTATCTGTTCTGTTGATAGTATGGAAACAAGGCATAATATCTGGCGAACCATAAAACGATTACGAGTAAAGGTTCCCCTATACATAGATGCAAGGATGGGGGCAGAGGTAATGCGTATCTATGCAATAGACCCAATTAAAGAGGATGAAGTAAAGCTATATGAAAAAACATTATGTCCACCCGAGAATGTTGAGATAGCACCTTGCACAGCAAAAGCGACTATGTATTGTGCTTCCGTTATTGGAGGAATAATTGTATCCTTGTTAAAGAGGAGATTATTAGAGCAAGAACGGGGAGTTGTTGAGAATAAGAAACCCACGGCAAGAGAAATAATATACGATATATCAGGAGATGATTTCCTTATAAGATAGAGAGGTGATAATTATGGAAAGATTTATGGTAGGAGATGAAGTAGAAGTGGTGCAAGGTGGTGCTGGAATTAGCCCTGACAATGAAGGAAAAAGAACAATAATCATAGCCACTGGTGGCAATTACCAAGGCACTCATGATGCTGTTAGAACAAAAGATTTTGAAAATCCAGGTTACGAAGATTGGATTGGTAGTAGAAGTTTCAAACTTATAAAGGGCGTAAAAAGAATAGTGCTTAAAGCTGGTGATAGGGTAGCAGTAATAGATTGTCCTAATTTAAGACTTTGGAACCGTTGGGAAAGAGCAATAGGAAGAATTTATACTCTAAATAGTGAACAGACTCATTGGCTTAATGAAGGTGGTGCTGGTCTTTTGGGGAAAAATGAAGAAGGTATTAACTATTCAATGGAAATGCTGGAAAAACTTTAAAGGGATGATGAAATGAACTGGTTAATGTATATTTGTGGTGGGATTTTGTGGAGTGCGGTATGGCACTCAAAAGGGGCAGAGCAATCTGATAAATGGTGTTTATTTTTTGTAAGTTTACCTGTTTGGATTTGGATATGTTGGAGATTTATAAAATAAAAGGAGGTACCTATGTTCAATCTACAGACTGATGATGTCCTTAGACTTAGGATAATGTCGCAAGTCTATAGGAAGATGTTCCATTATATCAACGCTACACAAAACGAAGTATCTGGTTTTGGTAAGATTAAAATTAAGGACAACAACTATGATGTAACCGATGTAGTAATACTTAAACAGAATGGGACGGGAGGAGGCACTACGATTGGAGCAGATGCCTTAGCAAAGTTCTTATCTATGTTAGCCCGTAAAGGTAAGAGATTACAAGATTGGAAGTTATGGTGGCATTCTCATCCTAACTTTAATGCTTCATTCTCCACCACAGACACACACACCATATCAGAATTATCAAATGGGTCGGTTCTTATATCGCTATGTATCAATCAGTTTGGAGATATGGTCGCAAGAAAAGATGGTAGAGGTGGTTATAGAGTATTACAACCAGTAGTTATTCCTAACGAAAAAGATAATGTAAAACGGAACTGTGTCAGAGAGGTCAAACGAAAAGTAAATGAGGAGGTGATTTCAGGTGGACAATACTACCCAGAGATTTACTCGCCAATTGGACTTAGTGGATATGAAATTATTAGGCTCTAAGACAGTAACATTAATAGGGGCAGGAGCAATAGGTAGTTTCACTGCTCTTACTCTAACGAAGATGGGTGTAAGAAAGTTGAAGGTATTTGACGAAGATGGTATATCAGAACATAATTTACCTAACCAATTCTTCTATCCAGAAAATATAGGACAATTTAAGGTAGATGCTCTACAGGAAATATTGTTTCAATTTAATGGTGTTCAAATACAGAAAAGCATACGCAATTACAGACACCAAAAATTAGCCGAGACCGTTATCGTAGCAACAGATAGTATGGCTTCCCGTGCTTGGGTCTGGGAACAATTCCTTGCACAAGACCAATGTCTTAATTTAATTGAAGCAAGAATGGGTGCGGAAGTAGGTATGGTCTATACAATTAGAAAAAAATCATACTGGACAACTGATGGTCGACAACGGTTTGACTTTCATAGAGTTAAGAAACCAGATAGAAAATTCTATGAAGATAGATTATATCCTGATAGTAAAGTTGAGCCACTTCCTTGCACTGCAAGGTCTATTATATACAATGTCTTAATGATAGCCAGTTTAATAAGTAGGTCATATAAGGCAATTATAATGAACGAGAAGTATCCGAGAGAGGTAATCTTTAATATGACCTTTGTTAATGATAGGTCGTTAATAATAAGGGAGTAGGAGGAAAAAATGAAACAGATTTTAATTTGCATAGGTTTAAAGATAATAGAAATTGGAGGATTTATTTTTATTCCATTTTATGTTGGAAAGGTAGCATATAAAATTTTAGATAGGTTCAACCTTGATTATCTACTTGACGAATATGAAGGCAGGGCAGATTGCTGGATTCACGGACTTTTGTTTCTGATATTTATTCCCTTACTAATCTCTTTAATATGTTTTGTTGTTCTTGGTGTAGCAATAGCAGTATATAATTTCTTTATGTTTAATTGGAATTGGGCTGGAAGTTTTTAAGAAAAAAGGAGATTAAAATGAAAACAGGAGATATGGTAAAACTTGTATCGCTTAGGCATGGAGACACTGCAAACAATCCAGTGTGGGGTGGTAAATTTGGTAGAGTAATGGGCACAATCCAACACATTAGAGGTAGAGCAGGCCTACCAGTAGAGGTCGGTTGGGACAACGAAGAAACTAACGATTATACAAGGAGAGATTTAGAAGTCATAGGTAGGGGTAGAAGAAAAGTTAAAACTAAAACAAAGAAAAAGAAAGCACCTAAGAAAAGGAAAAAAATAATTACACCAACAATTAAGATAGCGGTGAGTGTTTATAATGCTTTATGTAGGGCATTAAAGAACTTCAAGAAAAGGCCTAAAAAACTTTCAAGTGATAGTTACCCTTATTGTTACCTATTAGGAAAAAATAAGGGTGGTATATTTACAGAAATGGTAAGATTGAAAAGAGCAGGTTATAATGAGGGGGTTGGGGATAACTGCTATAGGATGATAAACATTTCCCCAAGTGTGATAGCACTGGCATCTGTGGAGATATATAAAGAACAGGCAATTCCTTGTGGAATTGCAAGAGTTGGTGAATTTCGCTTAGACCAATCATTTGGAGATAGAGGGGGCTCACTCAACGAAGTAGGAAAAATGGGTGGCTTTATATTATCAATGGTGAAAGACGGAATCAAAATAGAACAATATATCAAGGGTATAGTAAAAACCCTTGAATATGCAATAGTAAAGAACGAAAAGCAAATCAGGAAAAAATAAATGAAAGGAAGGAGGTGTATAAAATGGCTAAAATCAAAGTAATGTTGGGTTCATTGACAAACCCTCTAAGGGTTTCTTCTGTCAATGCCGGCACGAAGTTAAGTGCGTTTTTAGAGGCAAAAGACATGGAGTATAGTTCCCGCATCAGGGTTAATGGTAAAGCGGCAACTCGGAATTCGACACTAAAAAACGGAGACATTATCTTAGTGGTGGGCGATGTAAGTGGAGGCTGCTAAGAAATGTAGTATTATGGTTTAAATGGGTGGCGATAATTGCTTATATTCACCCTAAGTGTTATCGCCGCCTATCAATCGTTAGTTAAAAGAAAGAGGAAGAAAATGGAATTTACATTAGAGAAAGTGCGTGCTATTCCCGCTTCAAGCTGGAATAAACGCTTGAAAGGTGAGAGTATGTATAACGAGCTTATTGATGGCCTTAAAGACTTGCCTTTAAACGAACCTCAATTGATACGTCATCCAGTCTTTAAGCCACATCGCATTTACAATGCGTTATGGTTAATACTGAAGAACAGGAAGATTAAAAACATCCGCTTAGCCATGCGTAACAAGAAGGTCTATGCGGAAAAGATATTTGAATAGTAATATGGGAGCTGTGGTTTGAAAACCTGACTATGAACCTTAGATGTATTTAAGGTGATGTTGTGGCGATGAAAAGAACTCCTGCCAGCTCCCTCCCACATTAAGTAGGATGGGTGGTAACCCTTTGCTTTAGAAATCTCCTTTCTCAAAGGGTCAAGGTTTTATCACCCCCGCCACTCATCCTGCACTCACAACTTTCTGGGAGACAGAAGGATTTACAAATGCTAAGGAAGCGTATCTACTTACCGGAGAAGTGTTTAGGGAAAGAATGTCCTCATTTTAATGCTCTGATTGAAGTGTGTAAGGCCTGTCCTACTTACAGAGAAGATTTAGCAGAACGAACAGCAAAACTCACGGAATCACACCGAAAAGCTGCCTGTAAATACTATCATAAGAATAAAAATGTCAAAGAAAAGAGAAGGGCAAAAAAGTTACCAAATAAGTAAGATTTTACTTGACAAAGTGCTATGGTGTATGATATACTGTTAGCATAGACAAAAGATATATGAGGTGCATTATGAGTAAAGAAGTTAGAACCACAGCAACATTCCATATCGTTTGCGACCTACCATTTGGCACTCCTTGTGAGCATCATACCTGTTGCCATTTTAAACTTCTTCCTGATAACCCACATTACGAACCAAAAATAGTTTTCTGTGAATACGCTAAGCCATCTGAATCTCATATAGATTGTAGGGAAATAGAATAAGAAAGTAAAGCAATGCCTTTAATTGGAATTGATTGTCCAAAGCATGGGCAATTATCTTTTGAAGAAGCAGTATCTGGAAAATGCGACTGCACCCCTCGATTTCTCCTCGATTCCATTATTAATGTAGTCCGGAGAGACTACCATAAGGGAACCATCATCACACCTACCACAATTCTTGGTTGCCTTAGAGAGACATGGTTAGAACGCTCCTGTGATTACTACGCTACTGCTGACCAACTGTATTATTCGTGGCGAGGCTCTCTAATTCACAACATCTTAGAACGCCCTAATCTTCCACATTGGATATCTGAGAAAAGATATAAGAAACAAATACCCGGAACAGATATTATCATTGAAGGAACCATTGATGGTTATGATGAACTTGATTGTATTCTCTGGGATATAAAAACCATTGGCGATAAGGGAATGAGTTACATTATCAAAGATGGGGCAAAAGAGGAGCATATTCAGCAGTTAAATATCTATCGTTGGATGTGTCCATTCAAGATAGAGGCGATGCGTATTATTTACCTAAGTATGATGCAGTTTGTTTTATCTGGCAACCTAAACGTTATTACACAGAGATATAAAAATATTCCTAATCAAAAGAAAAGTGGCTTCAAATACTATAAGCAGTTAGACAAAGTTAAAGGGTGGAGTAATTATGAATTATACTATGAAACTCCTGATGTCCCACGTTGGACTGATAAGGAAGTTTTAGATTTCATAACCCCAAAGGCCACCCTACTTTATGATTGTTTCAAAAATGAAACGTGGCCACCTATGTGTGATAAGGAAACACAAAGTTGGAAGTGTAAACGATACTGCAAAGTGAAATCCTATTGTAATGACTATGAAAAGAAACAGAAGACAAAGGTTAAGGAGAAAAAATGATAGATAAATTAAAGGCAGAACAGGACCCAAGACTTTTAGGTATAAATGATGTTATAGATAAGTTAAATGAAGTCGTTGAGGTAATTAACAAAATAGAAATAGATGTTAGGAAAAATAGCAATAAAAAGTGTATTAGGATAGGAGAATAAGATGAAACTTGAAGACCTGTTACTTTATATTGATGGTAGAAAAGAATACTTAAGTGAGATAAATGATATATTGACGGAACTTATTCCTAAGGACGACCCAGAAATGATTAAAGAACACTTAACTTTAATCCTATCACATAGGGCAACAGTATCAACAATGCTGGCTAAACTTGAAAAGCTATTGGATGGTGCCCTTGCGTTCTATTTGTCTCAAAAGGAAAAAAGTGAAACTGATTTAGACAGGAAGTATAAATTGGATGATAAAGTTTCTGATTTTAGATACTGGCGTAATCTTGTTGAGGGGTTATTGAAGACAATAGACTTACAGGTCTCATCTATGCAATCATTATTATCCTATGAAAAGAAATATCTTACTCAACTTCCCGAGGTAGCGGGATAGAAAAAAGGCGGGTAACGTGGGACAGATACCACTTGGTAAGAAGTTTAGTGAAATGTCAGATGGCTTTAGACAACAAGCATATAGGTATTTTTATAAAATATTACCGTTATTATCCAAAGAATATAGAGCAGTATCACAGTTAGGAGTTGAAACAAATCTGGAAGCGTTTGAAGAATTAATAGAAGAAGGAGGTGTAAGATTAATTCCAGATGAGTTGTTTGGATATCATATATGGTTATTTAATTTAATAACGAGGAAGTATGAAGATATTACTTTCCTCAAAGAAGAATTACAGGAGGTAGAAAATGAAGATTGCTGAAGTCAAGGAATTGGATTTAGAAACAGCTGGTTTTACAATAGAAGCAAAGTTACTCAATGCTTGGGAAGTTAATGAGTATAAAGGGAAGTTTGGACCATTTAAGAAACAGAATATACAACTGGTAGATGGTGATGAGAAAATCTTTGCCCGTTTATCAAGTGGGTTTGTCAGTAAGAACGACATCGGGAAAGATATAAAGATAGGTGGTTGTATATTAGGCGAGTATAACGAAGCACCACAGATAGACACTAATGATGCAAGTGTTGTAACCATAGCAAGGGCAAAGGCTTCTGCTAAAAAGAAAGAAAGCGTCTCGCCTCCAAAGGGCTTCTTAGACATCGTAACGGAAGCGATTGAGGAAGCACAGATTATTATATCTCATCCTCTGCTTAAAGAGACTGTAAAGCATGGTGTTGAAGCTGGCTTGACATCGGAAGATGTTCGTGCTATGATTATCAGTAGGATGATTGAGAAATCAAGAGGTAGATAATGAAGAAAGAAGATAAGGGCTGGATATGTCTTTGGCGTAAAATAAAGGAATCTGTCATCTTTGATACTGAGGACGAAGGATTATTGAAAGTCTTTATCTTCTGCTTAGTTGAGGCTGCCTTCCAACCTCATATGGTAGAAGACTTTAAGTTAGAACGGGGGCAGTTTTTGTGTGGGAGATTTAAAGCGGGTAAAGAGTGTAAGATGGATGACCAAAGATTCCGTCGTAAGTTGTTAAAACTAAAGGAGTTAGGTATAGTAAACACTATAAAAATAAAAACTCCGAACATTAACAGAGGAAGAGAGGTAACTCTCGTAACCATATGTAAATATGATAGTTACCAGGATATAAAGGAAGATAATCAACCAGTAAATCAAACACTATCCACCCCTGAAAATCAAACACAACATAACAATGGTTATACCAATACTAACGTATTGGTAGAAACTGCTGTGGTTAAGCGAAAACCCAAATCAAAACCACGAGAGGAAACCAAACCACTTCTTACTTACTACACCACTAAGTATAAAGAGATATTTAGTGAGCCATACCATATCTCTTGGGCCAAAGACAGTGCTTCTATCAAGCGGTTACTTGATGGTAATTTCACCGCCACCACTCTATTTAAGCTAATTGATATGTTTCTTAATGACAAGGACAGTTTTTTAACTAAAACTGGCCACACAATTCCGATGTTCGCCTCAAGAGTAAATAGATACGTTGAGCAACTTGGCACAGAGCGAAAGATACCCTCTAAACCATTTGATAACAGACATATATCAACTAAAAGTGAAGCCGAAGAAAAGAAGGATAGACACGAACACTTTTTGAAGAAGTTTGAAGCGAAATTTGGTGGAAAGGAGAAAATCCCTGATGATTGGTGGAAACTCATCTTCCCAGATGATGCAACAAATCCGCACAGAAAACATTAGAATAGCACAGGAGATACATAGCATCACAGCTCATCTTACTGACTTCCTTAGAAAGAAGTATTGGAAAGACCCTAAAATGATTATCCTAATTAGAGAAATGGAACAAAGTAATGAAGCGTTCCGTAAAGAAGTAACGCCTGAAACAGAGGCCGTAGAAAAAATATATTGGAGAAAGAAACAAAACAATGGCGAAAAGAAAGATAGAGATAGCAAGCCTACCGGAAATCTTCGCTGGCGTAAAGAAGGATTTTCTAAGCAGACAATCAACACCTGAATTACCATCGGGATTAGCTGAGTTAGACAAGATAGTTTGGGGATTACACAGAAAAGAATTGCTTACAATTGGTGGTAGACCAAGTGAAGGAAAGTCGGCACTTGCAGTCCAATTAGCACTTAACCTTAATGACATCCATTGTAATGTCTTATTTATTTCTTTGGAAATGTCAAAAGAACAGATTGTAGAAAGGATGTTTTGTAATATAGCAAAAATAGATAATTTAAAATTACGGGAAGGTAAAGTTGATATACCATATTTTGAGGATTATTTTCCTGTATTTGAAAAGATGGTTAGTGCAATGCCTCTGCTTGTAGTAGATAATTGTGGTTACGACTTTGCCGATGTTGAGAAACTAATTATAGAAATGGAACCACGCCCAGACATAGTATTTTTAGATTACATACAATTAATCTCTCAAGGAAGCCATTCAAACAAGTCAATGTCGGTTGAAGAATACTTTAGAAAATTAAAGGAACTTTCAATTACCTATAACTTTGCTATGGTTGTATTATCACAGATAAAGAGGATGTCTGAACAGCGGCAGAATAAACGCCCTACTATGGATGAATTAAAATGGTCTGGTGCTTTAGAAGAACATAGCGATACCGTTATGTTGTTATACTGGCCTTATCACAATGAAGCTGATTATTATGACAATAAGGAATTTGAGATACATGTAGCAAAACAACGCCATGGTTCAACAGGATTAGCAAGAGTAAACTTTCTTCCTTGGCACTATAGATTTGAAGATAGAGAGGAGCCGAAAAGTGAAAAACAAAGAGCTGACCTTATCTGATAATCACTGCACGTTGCCTACTGATGTGCAGATGATTATGAATTTAATTAAAGTCCACGGTGGAGAAGCATATGTGGTGGGTGGTTGCGTTAGAGATACAATCTTGATGCGTGTGCCTCATGATTGGGATATTGCTACTAATTTAAAGTTAGAGGAAGTCTGTAAAATATTTCCCAGAGCAAAGATAGTAGGTAAGATGTTTGGTGTCGTAAAGGTTGGTAACGTAGATGTCTCAACGTTCAGGATAGATGGGCCTTACTCTGATGGCAGACACCCAGACAGCGTAATGTTTGTTAATGATATAGTGCAGGATTTATCAAGAAGGGATTTTACGATAAATGCACTTGCTTTTGATGGTGAAAGATACATTGATGCTTTTAATGGTATGGATGCGATAAGACGTGGTGTAATTCAAACTGTCAATTCCGCTAAAGTTAGATTTAAAGAAGATGCGTTGCGAATGTTGAGGGCATTTCGTTTTTCCTCTCTGCTTGGATTTAATATAGCAAACAGCACTTATAAAGCGATTAGGGAAATGAAGGATGAGATAAGGAATGTTTCTAAAGAAAGAATTAAGGATGAACTCATAAAGATGTTTTCAGGTAAAAACATTATAGGGACATTATTCTCGCTTTCTGCTTCTGGGTTATTGTTTGAGATATTCCCTGACTTGAGACAGTGTAAAGGATTCAAGCAGAATAAATACCACAAATATGATGTCTTGGAACATATCTTCAGGGTGGTGGAAGCAACCCCACATACGAAGCCGTTACTAAGAATGGCAGCATTGTTACATGATGTAGGTAAACCTGTAACTTGTAAAGATTACAATACACCTGATGCTTCATTCCACAATCATGAATTTATTGGGGCAGATATGTCTGCTACTATATTGAACGACCTAAAATTCTCCAGTAAAGAGATAGACTATATCACCACTATGATACGCTGTCATATGTTTGGTTACAGGCAAGAAATGAAAGATAGTGCTATCCGTAGATTAATGGGTAGAGTAGGTAAAGAGAGAATTCCCGATTTAATACAAATAAAGTATGCAGACAGAGTTGGTAATGGTTTAAAAGGAGTAACTCCCTTTACTTGGGATATTGCCTTAATGAAACGCATTGAGAAGATTGAGCAAGAAAGGCAAGCACTCAAGATTACTGACTTGGCGATTGATGGTAAAGACTTAATGAACGCAGGGATAGAAGCAAGTCCATTTCTTGGTAAGTTACTTAGGACTTGTCTTGACTATGTATTAGAGTATCCTGACAAGAATAGAAAGGAGGACTTGCTAAAACTTGTCGGGGAAATAGTAAAAGAATATAACAAAGATAAAGTTGGGGAATTAAAAGAAAAGAAGGTGTAGCATGTATGAAAGATGTCATATAAGATTACTTAGAGGAGACACTTATCGGAACGTTTTTGTGGCACCTATAGATATGGAAGTAGATGATAGGTTTGAGTTAAATTATGGAGTTCCTTACCAGTCCCAACTTAGAGTTATGAAAATAGTGAGAGGAAGGAGGATAATCTATAAAGAAACAAGAGATAGAGTTTCTACGCCGGAACATTTCATTCCAAGTTTTACAATAGAATATCCATTTCCAACCACTAATGAAGAGATTTTAGGCATTGGCTTTGACTAAAAGATAGGAGGTGTAAAATGAGAAAAGGTATATATATTCCTGGACAGTTATTAAGGAAAACACGTAGACAAGATAAAGGAAAAGTATTTACTATTGAAAGTGTGGTAGGCACTAATGTTGGACCTGTCTATGTTCTTAAATGCTATAAGACAGGAAAGATAAAGGCTCTTAGACATTCCAGTTTATCAGAGTATAAAGTAGTATATAAATGAAGGTTGGTAGATAATGGCTAAAGATATGGCAAGTCTTGTTGAGAGCAGGGCTATAAGACAGGAAGTTATCCGTAAGTATGGGTTCGTTCCTACATCTGTGTTAGAGCCGGACTATGCTTGGGGAAAACATATCATTGAGTTTGAAGGTAGAAAACAACAAGCAGTAGCAAAGAAGAAACACGAAAAGATGGACTATGGAGATAAAACATCTGCCGGAGAAAAGAAAGCAGGCCTATCCAAAGCAGAGTTAGACAAGACATTTGGTATGAGTTCTCAAAATGTCCGAGGTAAGTCAGGAGGTCTTTCTACATTCCCACCAGGTCTTGCAAAGTTTATAGTAGAGTTTTATTCTAAGAAAGGTGATTTAATCTTGGACCCATGTTGTGGTCATAATTCCCGGATGCAAGTAACTTATGAATTAGAAAGAAACTATATAGGATATGATGTAAGTAAAGAGTTCATGGCTTTTAATCGTAAAATTAAAGAGCAGATTACTGGCAAAGGTGAGCAGGCTGCTATGTTTGCCCCAGAAGTAAGTATAACGCTACGTGAGCAATCATCGGAAGAAATGGTTGAAGATAATGAAAGTATAGATATGATTTACACCTCTCCACCATATTGGGATATTGAATTCTATGGTGAAGAACCAGAGCAGTTAGGCTATAGAAAGCCATACGGAGACTTCTTAGAAGGAATCACTATGGTCGTAAGTGAGTGCTACCGGGTATTGAAACACGGTAAGTATTGTATCTTTAATGTAAATGACTTTAGAAAAGAGGGTGTATTCTTTCCTTATCACTGTGAGATAGTGAGATTGTTCCAAAAGTGTGGGTTTCATCTACACGATATAATTATTGTAAAATGGGCTTCTTCCATAGGTGCATGCTTCGCAAGCCAAATCGAGGATAGAAAAATCACTGCAAAAGGGCATGAGTTCTTGGTGGTAGCCCGGAAATGAAACAACAGAATAAAGGAAAAATTTGCAAGATAAAAAGATGTGAAAGAGATGCTTTTGCAAAAGGTCTTTGTAGGATGCACTAAAAAACGAAGTAGAGATTTTCATAGAATACACCTTATTGGCGTGAGTGGAGGAAAGCCGTTGAGAGTAAGAGATAAACTTCCACACCATCCTAAAAACAATAATTGTATGCTCTGCGGCAGACCACCAACACGAAGAACGGGCTTATGCTATCATCACTGGGTTATTATTGATGGGATTGCGCATGGGATTTGGCTATGTTGTGTATGCCATATGTTTGCCGAACGTTATGACCATGATTATACTCCAAAATATATAAAGTTGAAAAAGAAGATTTTAAGGAATGTTAAAGGAGGAGTTAATGGCAAAGGAAGAAATACAACCTGAGTTAAAAGATATTACGGAAATGATATATCGTTATTGTGCCGCCAATAAGAATGAAGTTTGTTTTATAGGAAGTTTCACTGGTTTTGGTGGTAAGTGTGAAGAATGTGGTGAAGAGGAAGATTATATTGTAGATGATAAAAAGAGTAGGTTTTTTGCTTATGGCGATAAAGAAACCTTAAAAGTAATGTTGAATGAATTGAGAGATGTAATAGAGGAGGAGGCAGATAAGGAAAATTGGGTAAATATATAGGTTAAACACTTTTCAGGAATTCGTTTCCGGTCCGGAAGCGGAAAAACTGAAGTTTTTTTGAGAATCCAGAAAGGAAATTAAAATGAGTAGCCAAGATAAGGTTAGGGAGATATTGATGAGCTTTGCCCATAGAGTTGGTGATGATTGGGAAGGTAGAGTTTATGCCGATAGGAGAGTAGCTGAGGAAAACCTAAACCAAGCCCTCTCCCAACTCAACGCCCTCAATAAGATTGATGAGGATAGAATTCAACCAAATGCTAAAGTTAGAAAAAAGTGCCATTGTGATAGAGAAGAAAAAACTTGTAGTAACTGTGGTGGTTGGTATTAAGAAAGGAGTAATATGAAAACATACTGGACAGAAATAATTGTTTTAACTATAACACTGATGCCCTTATTTAGATTGTATATTTGGTGTTGCTACTGTTGGTGAATTTGTAGATAGGATAGAGAGAGTGGATGAATGTTTAATAAAATCTTAGTAGTAGCCGCCCACTCGGATGATGAAATTCTTGGGTGTGGTGGCAGTCTTATGGAATTAACAAAAGATAAATGGCATCCACACATAGCAGTTATATGGTGTGAAGATTTAGAACAGATGTATAGTGCGGGAGAATGTCTGATGTTAGACAAAGGATGCTATACTACTTGTAATAGATTAATACCTTACAGAGAGTTTTGTAAAGTTAAGGTTAAATTAATTTCTTTCTTAGAAAAGGTTATAGAAAAGGTTAAACCTGATACTATCTTTTATCATTATGCTGATAATAACCAAGACCATAAGGTTGTAAACGAAGTAGTTAAGATAGCTTGTAGACGATTTAAGGGGAGTTTATTTGAGTATTTAGTGTGTGTGCCAGCAGTTGGAATAGAGTTTTATCCAAACTTCTATGTTAATATCTCTGGTTGCATAAGAAATAAGCTGGAAGCATTAAGTAAGTATAGTGATAGAATAAATGAAAGCAAGGCACCACTTGACATTGAAAGTCTTAAATGTTGGTATAGATACTTAGGAATCAAGTCAGGGTTCAAGTATGCTGAAGGGTTTAAAATGATAAGAGGAGTTAGATGATTTATAAATATCTATGGCAAAAGAATAAGAACAAGTCAGATGGTAAGCCAGATGCAGTGGTTATTAAAGGTTTATTCAAGGAAGTAAATGAATATCTAAGAGAAAGCCTAAGAAAGATTAAAAATACCTTGACAAGTAGGGGATAGTATGATATACTTGTTTATAGTAGCGGTGAGCAGACACCTGTGATGGGTTTCTGCTCTTTTTTATTAGATAGGAGGTGAGATAAGTGGCAAGCATTAAATATATTACCGTAGATTTAGATACTGATGATGCTGTAAGTGTGGTTGACGCATTACAGAAAGCTAACTTGGTAAGTATGGTGAGGAGTAAAGGACCTTATGTTGTGATAGCAAGGTTTGGTGTGAATAAGACTACCTTAAGAAAGAAGATACTTAAAAAGATGTAGGAGGTGAGACAATGCAAAATGCAATGAATTTATCAGAAACTAAGACATTGGCGGTATTTAATAATGCGGCGATTGTTGATGGCACTTCTGCAATTGATAATACAATTGACTTACAACTTGGTTGCTGTGATTACTGGCCATATTACCAGACTTATCACTATTACTGGCCGCTTCCCCAAGTTATAGCACTAAATAAGACAGAAACAGCGTTTAAAGTGGTTAAAGTGTTGATAGATAAGAAGTTAGCCAAAATCCAGACCGTAAAACAGTTCGTAGAACTGATGGATGCAGTCGTAAGTGTGCTATAAGGTTAACATACATACCCTTTAAGCGTGCATAAGATATGTTTCAAGCACAGGGTTTTAACGCTAATGTAAAAGACACTATCTACCATGTCCCAAGCGGAAAATGTCTTAGAAAGCATCCTACGCAGGAAAACAGATGGAAATAGATAATTTACGCATTGACATCAGAAATAGCGATATTGGAGATGGATTGCTTGTCTTCCGCACAACAGTTCAGACAAATTCATGTCTTGGAGGAGAGATATATAACTACCAACGCTTAATAGGTAAGAATGACTTTGATGATTTGTTCTCCATTATGATGGATTATGCTAAACATGAGATAAGAGAATACATTAATAAACACCATCTAAAGAAGCTGAAACAAATTAAGGTAAAGAAATGAACGTAAGGAATAAGGGGAATAGGGGTGAGAGAGCTTGGCGTGATGTAATAAATACCGTCTTCCATGTCCAGTTTGCTCGAACTCCACTTAGTGGAGGCTTAGACCTCAAGGGAGACTTGCTTAGAAAATATGGAAGTCCTAAGTCTATCGCCGATGAGTTTCATTGGGAAGTAAAGCGGGTAGAAAAGTTAAACATCCATAAGGCACTGCAACAAGCAATCAGGGACTCCAGGCCTCCACTTATTCCTTGCGTTGTATTTAGAAGAAACAATGAGGACTGGCGTATCACGTTACAGGCTAAAGACTTCTTAAACATCTTAGTAGAACTGCAAGACCTTAGACAGAATCCTAAGAAGAAGGAATCTGATTTTGAAAAGTGGGTTAAGAATAAAGAAGCAAAGAGAATAATAAGACAGGAGTTAAAAAAAGAATGGGCTATCCGGAAGAAAAAGTAAGTATCTTTATAAAAGAATCCAATGCTATTGAACTTGAATATAGTAAGGAGGCAATACACTCAAGCCTCAATGCTTGGAATCATATTAGAAATCTAAAGAAACTCACCATTGAAGATTTATTAACCTGTCATTTATTAATTATGGGTAATATACGACCTGATATTGCTGGTAAACTTAGAGTTGTTGATGCTTACGTTGGTAATGCTAAAGGGTATCCACCACATGCAATCAATCAAGCCATAAAAGAATGGCTTGTTACAGCAAATACCGTTGATATGATTGATGAGATTAAAGAAAGCCATATATGGTTTGAGATAATACATCCATTCGCTGATGGTAATGGTAGAACAGGAAGAATGGTGTTACTGTGGCAAAGCCAGAAAGCTGTGTTGCCATTTGCCGTTATCAAAGCAGATACAAAGCATGAAAACTACTACCCTTGGTTTGCACAAGCAAGATATATAGGTAAATATAGATTTAAGGAGGTTTAAGATGGTATCAATAATAGTTTACATGCAAGACGGAAGAACCTTTAGTTATAAGGTTAAGGACTCTATTAAGGCAAGGGAACACGCACATAGAATCGTTACTACAGGTTGGAGAAATATAGAAGATGATATAATGTGTTATTATCCTACTCACCAAGTATTAAAAGTTAAATTTAAAATGGAAAAGAAGGATAAGCTGGCAACAGAATATCAGGCAAGATAGTAAGGAGGGTGAAGTGAAGAATAGAGATAGTGTTTTAGTTGTGGGATGCACACACCTACCTTTTGAACTTCCAGGATTTTTAGATTTCTGTATAGATATTGGACGAAGGTGTAAATGTAGTATTTTTGTTCACATAGGAGACTTAGTAGATAATCATTCTATATCCTACCATGAGCATGATCCTAATGGTTGGTCTCCTGAAAACGAAATGAAACAAGTAGATAAGCATTTAAAGGGGTGGTTTAAGGCTTTCCCTAAGCTATATTTATGTCGAGGAAACCACGACAAGCTGGTGGATAGGAAGGGTAAGACAGTAGGTCTTCCGAGGAGATGCTTTAGACCTTTTAGGGACATATGGGGGTTACCTAAAGAATGGGAAGACGAATTTGAATTTCAGATACACGGCGTTAGATACATTCACGGAACTGGATATTCAGGTAAGTATGCTCACGTTCAGCTAAGTTATGATAGCCGTCAGTCAGCAGTTATGGCACATACCCACTCAATAGGTGGAGCAGACTATACGGCAAATAAAATGAGTTGTGTCTTTGGAATGAATGTTGGGTGTGGGATTGACCGAAAACGGTATGCCTTTGCTTATGGTAAAGACTTTAGACGCAAGCCAGTAGTTGGTTGTGGAGTAGTAACAGATAAGGGTCGGTTTGCACAATTTTTTCCCATGAAATTGTAAGGAAGAAGATATGAAAACACGTGGTAAGTTTATCTTAATTGCAATTGCATCATTTCTTGGTGCAGTATTGTATCGCTTAGGTGGTATAGGAAAACCTTTCAACACCAAGTTCAGAGATTTCGGAGTTCCTTTCGTTACACTGCTATTATTAGCACTTTTAGGAGGGACCGCTCCTTGGTGGATATGGTTGTTGACGTTTCTGTGTATGTTTGGAACTATGACTACTTATTTTGAAGTAGATAAAAACAAAGACACAGATTGGTATGAATGGTTAATAGTTGGTTTTATGATGGGGCTATCTATTTTACCTTACGCTTGGTATCATGGAGCATGGCTGCTCTTGCTTGCGAGAACGGGTATATTAACTGCTTTTATTATGATATGGTCAGAAACGATAGATAAAGACTGGTTGGAAGAAGGAGGAAGAGGGTTGTTATTTGTAATAACAATTTCTCTATTATTACTATGAAAGTATTTGTATTAGAGGATCATGAAGAAAGATGTAAATGGTTTAAAGAACAATTAACAGGACAAGACATTGAGTTTACAATCATCAAGACAGCGAAAGAAGCTAAGGACATCCTAAGCAAAGAAAAGTTTGATAGATTGTATTTAGACCATGATTTAGGAGGTAAAATCTTCGTTGACCCTGAAGAAGAAGAAACAGGCACCCAAGTTGTTGTGCATATTATTGAGAATAAACTACAGAAGGATGCTGTTATCTATATCCATTCGTTGAATCCAATTTCATTTGATACGATGGTTGTTCCTTTAAACAAGGCTAAGTATCACGCAGTCTATAAACCGTTCTCGATATTATATGGACAAGGTCAAGAAGGGAAAGGATTGTTATAATGAACATCTATCTTGCTGGATATATCCAAGGAACTAAAATTAAGCAGTGTTCTGAGTGGCGGAAGAAAATAAGAGAACATGTAGAAGCACATTATTATCCAGAAATAACCATATTGGACCCTTTAAATGGAAAGGACTTTGCTTCTCTTACTGCTGATGGTTTAAAATCCAACAGGCCACCACATGCAATTGTGCATAGAGATAGGATGTCAATAGAATCAGCAGATTTAATCATCGCAAACATGAATAGATTTGGTGAGCAAAGGGTGTCTGTTGGAACGATATGTGAATTAGCGTGGGGTTTTCAATTAGAAAAACCAATCATTATGATTACCAATGAGAAACAATATAGTGAACATCCTTTTCTATCTTACTTTGCATCAGCAATCTATAAAACCGTTGATGAATTAATAGAAAACGAGATAATAGATTACTTTTATAAAGGAGTTATTCATGCCATATATTGAAAAATCTTTACGTGCAGATTGGAATTTCATAACATCACAATTAAAGACATATTTTATTATGAACATAGTAACGCCTGGAGTTTTAAACTATCTCATCACGGAGGTATGCCAGCTTTATTTACAAAAGAAAGGAGAGAGTTATAGACATTATAATGATATAGTTGGAGTATTAGATTGTGTCAAGCAAGAACTATACCGCAGGCGTATTATTCCTTATGAAGACAAGAAGATAAAAGAAAATGGAGACGTATATGGACCTAAATACAGCATTAAGGATTGAGAAAGAGGCGTTTGGTAGAAGAATTGAACTTAGAAAGAAGAAGGGAGACGACTACGCTAATACTAAAGATTGCCTACAGAACTTCAAGAAGGTCGCAGTATTGTTAGATACATTAAGTATAGACACCAGTAAGTCATACGGCGTTGCATTGATATATGCCATGTTAAAGATTGATAGATTGTGTAACCTTATATTCAGACAGAAGACAGACAAGCCGAAGAATGAAGCAATTTCAGATACAATTGATGACCTTCAGAACTATATTGATTTGTTTCGTGAATGTTTGGCAGATGAAGCGTGAAAACAGCAAGAGAAATATTTAGTGAAAAAGTGTTGCCTGAATTTGCAAAAAAATATGTTAAGAATGGAGATTTGGTTGTAGATATAGGAAAACCACCAAAGGCATTTCATTATGAGAGGCACTTTACCCAAGCAAACTACAAAACTCTTGACAGAATGGCAAGTAAGAACCCAGACATATTGGATGACCTTGAGAATACTAAGTTGCACAAGAATTCATTTGATATAATTATAGCACATGGTTTATGGGCACAATGTGATAATCCATTTAAACTTATTGAAGGCTGCTATGACATATTAAAGCATGGTGGGTATGCACTCTTTGGTATAATATCAGTTATGTTTCCTATGTCTGGAAGCCTTGATTTAATTCGCTTTACCCCAAGTGGTGTTAGAAAATTGCTTAAAAAATTTGAAATTATAAGTTTTTATGTCTTAAAGGTAGGAGAGATACCATTACCATCTTATATTTATGTTGTTGCAAGGAAGACAACTCAAAGGGAGTGTTCAGCTAATGCAAACTGAGGTTGAAATTAAGAGACGAGTTAAACAAGGTAAGAAATATATTGAGACAAAAGAAAAGGCCATTCTCGTAAAGAGAACAGCCAAAACTTCTTTTGTTAGATTGGGGAATGGGGATGTGATTAAACGTAAAAATAAGGATGTATTATGGGAGGAATCTTAGGTCCAGATGGGGTAATAATACAACATGGTGATAACGAAGAAGATAGAATAATCAATGCCTTCTACTGTGGTCAGATACAAGCGTTGCACCATCTTGTTTACTATCTATGGCGAGCAAAGGGTAAGTATAAACTTGAAGACATCTTTCGTTTTATAGAAAGCAGATATTCATTCCTTATTAGTGGCTACCCTAACTTCTATAATCAAATTGTTAAGAATGATAAAGAATTAAAGACATCAGGAGAGACAGAACATACCTATCGTAAACTATTTCAAGAAATGTTAAAGTATTTTAAAGATATTAGAGAGAAAGAACCAGATATATGAAAGAAACCCATCACTTATGCTTTACCTGCAAGAACGCACAACCAACAACAGCAGAGTTAGCGAATACTATTTATGTATCTTATGAGTGTAAGCATAGGGATGTTGAGTATCATGCTATTGTCATCCGTCTACCACAGACAAATCATATCGTAGAGTGCAAGAAGTATGTGCGTGCCTCTCTTATAGAACGACTTAAAAGAAAGTTATTCTGGTGGACTTAAAGCCCGCCTACTTGCTTGAGATAGTTTACCGCCAATTCGATAGCAAAGTTAATTAAAGAATCTCTTACTCCAAGCCCCTGCTCAATTGCCTTAGCTTTGATTATATCAAATGCTCTCTTCCGTTTATCGCTGTCAGTAATTAAACCTGGGTCTGAAGCCACCATCTTTACTGCTGTAATTGCTATCTCCTGTAGTTGTGCTAATAGTAATTCAGTTCCACCGCTGATAAACTCTTTAATCATCGCCCATAATTCTTTAATTAAAGGACGAAACAAATCTTTTAACCATTTCCAAAATCCCATTTTCTCCTCCTTATGTAAACAACTCTTTTAGTTTTACTAAGACATCCTCTACTTCACATAGAGTCTTTAACATTTCTTCCTTAGTAATGTCTTTCCCGCCAGCACTTTCCTCATCCCTAATGTTGCGTATAGCAGTAATGACATCACCAGTCTCCCTAACTAAACCAAACAATGTCCTCCTCTTTACAATCAACAAAACGATTATCTTCCAGATACCCATGTTATTCCTCTTTCTTTGGTGTTTTCCTCTCGGAATCTCCAGTTATTTTCTTGGCAGCATCATGCTCAGCAATCTCTATTCGCTTCGCAAATTCATTGTCTCTTTGGATGCGTAATTTAAACTCATTGTTTAGTAAGTCAATCGCTTCATTCAATTTCTTTTGAAGCATAACGATGTATGACTTATCCCTTTGTTCCATATCGCCAATGATTAACCTATCATTTGAATAATTAAAATCTCTTAGAAACTCAATCTTTGCCATTTTGCCCTCCTGGGGTTTTGGTTTTAAACCTACATGTTCTCCATATTACTCTTTTTATAGCTATACATCTGTTACCAAAATAACTTCTATAGATACAGCCCTCCTTATTTAGACAGTAGCGTGGTTCGTGTTTTTTCTTCTTTTTCTTCTTAACTTCAATGGGAATATCCATATTATACCCCTATTTTTTTAAAGCGTTAGTCATTTCTAAATTTATAATTGGTTTTCCTTTACCATCAACTTCGTAACCTTCTCCTTCCCTATTGTCCTTTATTATACAAGGTCTATTTGCGTCCCAATATATAGTTCCATCTGTTGAGTCTCTGTATGCCCAACCAGAGAAACCACAGCCAGAAAGGAAGAAAGGAAGGATGCTTATTGTAATTAAATTTTTAATTTCAAACTTATGGTATTTCTTTTTCAACTTTAATAAACTTTCCATCCTCATATTTATCACCTATGCTGACATTCCCTCCTGCATCAGTCTTTCCGAGCAAAACTTTCTGGGCTTTTTCCCCGTGAAAAACAGTTTCGTCATATTTGGCAATTCCGTCATATTCAATTACATTTACAATCTTGTCAGTGTCTTTATTATAAACAACATAGACAGACATTTTTATCTCCTTAATAATAAACTATAACTAATCCTGCGCCGCCTGCTCCGCCATTTTGGCTATCGCCACCGCCGCCTGCTCCGCCGCCTGCGGGAACGATACCAGTTTCACCAATAGTGTCTGTTACTTTATAACCACCCCGGCTACCACACGCACCGAGTCCGCCTCTTCCTCCGATACCATGTTCTGCTGTTAAATTGATACTACCTACCGAGCCTGCGCCGCCTAAACCATCTGCGCCTGCGCCGCCATTGGCATATGCTCCGCCGCCACCGCCTGTGGCTTGAGGGGTAGTTTCTCCAGCAAATGAACTGATTCCGCCTGCGCTGCCTGCTCCGCCTGTTCCTGCACTTCCACCGCCGCCAACAGTTACAGTGATATTTCCGGTAACGGCTACTAATCCTTCAGTATAACCACCGCCACCACCGCCGCCGCCCGCAGGGGTTTGGGCTGCACCGCCACCGCCGCCACCACCCCAGACTTTTACATAAACAGTAGAAATCCCAGCAGGTTTTGTCCAAGTATCACTTGAGGCAAAAACTTGTATATTTTTGGGAATAGCAGTAAGATGAGTCGGATTAGGATATGTCCCTGTCAGGTCACCACCTGCACTATCTCCAGTTTTCATTGCTTGGTCATATCTAATAGAATCAGCAGCCGAAGCACCAGCAACAAGGTTTTTGAGTTTCTTTGTCTGCATATCAATATCATCAGCGGTCTTCAATTCTACATCACCACCATCTTCTTCCCAAAGTGGTCTTTTTGTTGGCTGAAGAACTTTAGGTCTTAAATCTCTATAGATGTATCCTTCTGTGGCATCAGTATCCTTTTCTTCATAATTTAGGATTCTATCCATAGTTATTCTACCATAGATAGCACAAACAGGTAACATTTCTTCTGGTATTGAAGGTAATACTGGTGAACCTGTTTCTACACCTGTAACCCAATGAAGTGTGCCTGAAGCGGTTGTTCCACTAATTACTAATATGTCTATTCTATTGTTAGATACAGGTGCAACAACTGTAGGACTGTTTTGAGTAGAAAATTCTAAAGGTTCAGTATAGTCATTATATACTCTATGAAAATAACTTTCTACTTGTGTGCCTGCTACTGCTACAGTCATATCAGGTGATGCCTGGGCCCTTGGTCTTAACGGTTCTGAATCTCCTTGTGAAAGAGATTGAAGAACATTCCTCATATTATAACTTGATGGACTACTTCCGCTTACGGGAACTGTGCTATCATAAGTCGCTTTTGCCATTTTTGTGTAACTCCTTTAATATCCAATTGTGTGCCAATCGACGACGCCTGTTTTATAGGCAATCGTTTCTGGGTCTCTTAACTTAATTGTGAAAGTATCTTTTGAACTTGCTGTTATCAGAGGATTATATGGTGATGCTCCTCTTGTAGAAACAGTAATGCGTGGAGTAGTTGTGTATGTCTGGTTATAAGTTATTACTATTCCAGCAGACGCATTTATAATTGTTGCTGTTCCTCTGTCTATAATATCAACAACATCAATTCTAACTTTAAAATTAAAGAACCTCATATAGTCATCAGAATTGCCCGCTGTTAATTTAATTCTAAATTGACAATATCTAAGTGTGTATTCCCCTGTAGCAAATAAAGTCCAAGGTATATAACTTCCTGTTTCTGTCTTATATCTCCAATCTACTACTGCACTGCCAACTTCAGCATAACTATAGACATCATAATTTATCGTTATTGGAGCGGTTTGTTCAGAACCTATATCTATTTCATCGGTTGTATATGTTTGTTCAGTTGTAGGAAAAGGTCCTTCGTCCCAAATACGTGTATCGCTATCCCAGAAAGTGGTTGCTATGTCCCATATATAAGTAGTATTCTTTAAACCTATTACTTTATTCCAATAACTGCTACTTTTATCCAAACTCCATACTTCTTCTAAACCAGAACTAAGAGTTTTGTCCTTATAGTTTTCAGGGTCCCATTCATCATGAGAAAATACAGCATTATAGTTTGCTGGTATTGTAGAGGTAATAGAATCGCTTATAGCAGAGGTAGAATAAACTCCTTCTGTAGATACTGCTTTTATCCAAAATGTTAACAAACCAAGTGGGAAGTCTCCTGTTTCGTATGTAGTTCCTGTAAGTCCAATAGCAACAAGGGAGCCCGTAGACCAACTACCACCTTGTCTTATTTCGTAACTATCTATTACAACATTAAATTTGGGAATAGGAGCAACCCACCTAAAGCGAACTATATTAATATCCTGTGTGGCTGTAAATTGCCTAACTGAATTAGGTGCTGTCTTCTCATCTGCTACTGTTCCGTAATCAGGTGTCATATTCCCACTTGAGTATCCTGTATAGATGGAACTGTCGTGTTCTCTGCACAGTAAGGCTAACTTGTCATCTTTGGTTGCACCAATACCAAGTATTCTAAATTTCTTAGTAGCCCATTTTGCTACGTCGTGGGTAATAGTAATAACATCTCCAACTTCAGCGGCAAGAGCATCGGGTCCTACAGTAAATACACAATAAGTTCCACATGCTCTTGATATATTTAGAAATAACCTTGCCTGTCTTGATGCCTGAGAAAAACGAGTGATACCATACAAGGCTAATTCCTTAGTAACAATGTCTTCACCTAAACCAATGGTTCTTCTGTTTGCTTGGTCTACTGGGTTGTCTGCCTGTGCAAATATTTTAGTATAATTGTAGTCAGGGTCTATGTATTGAATCTTAACTCTGTTTGGTAAATTATCTTTACTTTCTTTACTGTATGTAAAACTACCCCTGATGATATTAGACATATCAAATGCTTGAGCAACAGATTCATCTTTTTCTATTTTAAGTTTTATTTTACTTCCAGAGAATACCAGATATCCATTAAACGTGGAAAGAATAGAATTAATGACATCTAAAATAGCCCTTTTGCCATCAACCATATAATCTAATCTGGCTCTTACTTCTGTTCCTGTGGCGGTAATATTTTGCACTTGTTCTTCACAGTAATCATAGGCTGAACCCCATGTTGTAGCGTCTATTGCCGCCGTAGGCATACCAGCACCATATCTTACATTAGTAAGTAAATCACGTAGACATGCTACTGGATTACGTGAATAGGTTTCACTTGCCGACCACGATGAACCGTCCCAGGTGCTGATTTTACGCATTTTAGCAATACAAGTAATAGTTGGGTTACCACCGGTAAGCTGCTCAGAGGTTTTGAGAGTTACTGCTATGTAAGCCATGTATCGGAGACCATCTACATCTGAAGAAAATCTTGAATCTACAGTCTGCGTAGAAGTTCCAAGATATGCGTCATATGAACAACCATCTAAGTCAGTAATATCAATATCATTTATTTTAACAGTAGCTATTTCTTCGATTTCTCCTTCACATAAACAGATACAACGATATACTGTTTCACCTGGTTCTGATTGATAAATAATATTCCCTGCTAATTTTAATTCTCCATAGCCTACTGGTATAGGTATCTCATTAGTCCAAGTATTAGATAGAACTCCGAATCCATATCTACTACCACCTTCAGCAGAGCCAAGGCCACCATACCCAAAATCAACCTCTGGAACTGCCGGTGGGTCTATAACCCCACCAATTGCTGCTCCTATGCTGGCAGCGGCAACATAATAAGTAAACCACCACCACAGTGATTGCCCTCCTGTTGCTGGAGCGAAAACTACGGCAGCAACAAGAGCTACTGCGGCTCCAATAATCTGCCCAGCCGTTTCCCCTATTTGTCCTTTGTCTAAAGCGTCTAATATTTCTTGTTTATATTTATTCTGTAAATTTTGGTCTAACTGCACAATAGAACCTCTTGTGCCAATGTCTGGCATTTATATCATCGACTCGACTTGTTCTTTTTTCCAATTGATGGACAAAATGTCCATAATTATCTATCATTACCCCTATATGGCGAACAACCTTCTTCATTTTAAAGAATACAGCATCAAACTCTCTTAGTTGAGTTATATCTTTAATTATCTCACCATGTTCAACTGCCTGTTTTATTAATCGTTCTGGGTTTTGGATATACCAATCTCTTGTTACTTGTTTATTGTCCTCTTTTACATGATAATTTTTTTCTTTTTTATATATTTCTTCAACTAAGCGGAGACAGTCAGAGCCTTGTTTTAAATCATGACTTCCAAACTTATAATTAAGACCAATATAAGCATCTGACCACATAATTATCTCCTTATTAGATTTTGGGGGATGGTAGAAAAACCACCATAGTTAACCAAATTACTATACTGTGAGTCGCAAAACGCAGGAGTTTTATCGCAACCTTGATTGATTGTAACTGTATCTCCTATTGGACTATAAGATAGATTATATCCTACCCCTACTTGCATACCACTTATTCCCGTTGCGGCAAACGTTCCACTTGAATATGTAAGCAAGCGTGTTTCTTTGTCATTATCTCCTGCAGTAAACTCTACTGTTCCATATTTATAATAATCATCTGCTAAATTTTCATATGCTGAACCAGATATTCTAACAATACTTGTTGATGAACCAGCGATAACTGTCTCTCCAACAATATCAGTTGCTGTTTTATCTACACCGCACTCTGTCGAACCAAATTCCCAGTTACAATGTATTTGATACATTCTTCTTGGTATTCGTTTTGTCAGTGTTCCTAATCGTGATTTAAGAGTAACCTGCATAGACATTTCGCTGATGACAGGGTTATCCATAAGTCCATCAAAGACAGTTATATAGTCATCAGGGTCAGAAAGGTAATCTTTATATACTCTACGAATTATCATCCTTCGTCCACGAAATTCATAGGTAGCAATGTAATCAGTCATTGCCCTGTTAATATTGCCAAGAGTTACGGCAACAGAATCAATCCTATTATCTATATTTGTCTTGACTGCACCTCGGGCGATTGCTGCCGCTGTATAAGTTTGGGCACCATCATCTATGTCAAAGAACTCAACGTCCTGGTCGTGGTCAGTAAGATGTATAGTTAAATCATCTAAGAAAACAATATATAATTCTATAGGTTTATGTTCATCTGTTGCTATTTCTGTTTCTATGTTTGCTGATAAATCTTTTGCCATTTTAAATAACCTGTATTAGTTGTAATTGGATATTATACATCTGGTAATCAACTTCTTCTGTTTCAAAAGATTCAGGAACAAATCTCACTGTATAAATAGTATCATCGTTTGGATTTTCCCAACTGAAACTTTCATATCTGCCATATCTTGCATCGTAAAAAGCAAGCATTGAATCTTTAATTGCTTCTGTAATTCTATCGTAGTTTAAGGTAAAAACTCTGCGTGCTGTTCCATAAGAGTTTCTTTGTTCTCCGCCATCTTCCATAGTAATGATACTTGTTCTATATCCAATATCTTCATCGTAGACATATGAAAGTCTTTCAGATAGGATGTTTGTTGTAGTAACGTTAGCTTCGTTAGATGGATCGCCAGTGCCTACAGAGTTAATGGCGGATACACGGTAATTGTATTGCGTGTATGTAGTCAGTCCAGTGTTAGAATATGTTGTGGTAGCATCGCCTGTATCAGCAACAAGAGTTGCCCAACCACCATCTACTGGGCTTTCTCTCTCTATTTTATAACCAGTAATGGCAGCGCCACCGTCATCGGCGGGAGCAGTCCAAAAGAGGTCTATTGTGCTATGAGGAGCAGTTTCATTTTTTATTGCTGATAAACTTGTAGGTGGGTCTGGTTCAGTTGGAGCTACAAGCACACAACCAATAAATAAGTCAGTGCTACTTGCTGGAGAACCGCTATATGTAGTATTGTAATCTACTACATCTCCATCACTAAAAGATACTGTGTCTGCAGTATTGTTACCTGTTGTATTTGTCCCACTTATTGTTACTGTTAATGCAGTAGCAACTCCATTTTTTCTTAAAGTAAAAGTTCTTGCTTCTCCGGCACCCGGAGCTGCGCTTAACTGAACATATAAATTTTTAATTTTACAAGTTGAGGTTATTGCATCCCTAAATCCATTATTGTCTGACCAATTAAGATTACTTGGTATTAAATAGCTATATCTTGATGTAGTAGATGTTGTGGAAAAATTATCAGACCCACCAATATAGATAACTTCTCCTTCATTGTCAGGTTCAAACACTAATCCCCAATGAAAAAACTGACTATTGACAGGAGTTCCTCCTTCTGAAATTCGTATCTCGACCCTATCTCCTGCCGAAACAGTCAATTCATCAACAATGTTGCTTGCAGTTGTAGCCGCACCTTTGATTTCAGCTACTATGCTTTTGTTTTCTGTCAAATTCCTTACTTGCATTTCCCAATCATCTGTGCCTCCGGGAGCAGTATCTATTTTCCAATAAAGAGTTTTTAGTTTTCCAGATGTAGGCATTATACCTGTGCTATCACCTGCTGATGACTCTACGGAAGAACTCCCCATTAATCCTACATTCGCAGTGTAGGAAGGCAAATCATTAGTTGGACATCCTAAAATTACCTGTGAATTCGTTGAAGTTTTAAATTCGCAAGCCCATCGGAACTTCGCATTAGAAGTTCCTGCACCTGAAGAAGTGGTTTCTACTGTGGCTTTATCACCTGCAACAAAAGAAGCCGTGTTTGATGACGTTCCAGTTGTATCAGTATCTTCAATTGTAACAGTAATAGATGTATCTACACCATTTTTCCGCACTGTAAATGTTCTTGAATCTCCTACACCTGGTGCAGCCGTAAGAAGAACTCTAAAGTTTTGTAAAGTGCAAGCTATGGGAATTATTTGCTCAACATCGGCTTCAGTTGTCTGAACATTACTTGCTTGATTAAATAGTGGAAAAAATCCAGCGTCGGTACCACCTAAAGTTGCATTATCACCACTTATAATAGGCGTTATCATTATATTACTTCCCGTAATTCTATCGTTACATTAAATAAATTCTCACCAATTTCTTCCCGTTTTAAAGTGTCATCAGTAAAGCGGGCAGTGTATTCCGTTCCACTTTTTGGATGAATAAAAGTAAATTGTTCCAATCTTCCTCTTCTTGCGTTAAAAAAATCCCATAAATACTTACAATCACCATCGTTGATAGCGGGATAATTTAATCTCCAAGAACGAATAGGGTCAGTATGTCTTGTTCTTGTTCTTTCTTTGCCAGGGATACTTGTTACCAAGACATCGTAATATTTACCTTCTTTGATAGGATAATCAGGGACTGGAATACTTGGATATGTAGCCATTATCTTAAATATCTCCTGAATGTTCTACGAGTAGAACCAGCCATTATCACATCATCATTAATTATATTAACAACAACATTAGGGTCTCTTGCAATGCTTGCGGGCACAAATGATGGGTCAATAACATTTACAATCGTTATCTCACGTTCTTTTTCTCTATTTGCGTCAGCAGGAACAACTGCTTCACCTCTGTGTAACAGGGCAAGCATATCCTTAGGCACGAAATCAGTTCCATGTTGCATTTGAATAAAGGATTGAGTTCCACCACCGGTAGGTGCAGTAGCGCCTCCTGCTCCGCTAACACCACCACCGAGTGGGGCACCGAGACTTGCTACTTTACCTGCTAACATAAGCCAATCACCAAATCCCATTGCGGCTTGAGCAGAATGATATTGAAATATCATCTTAGCAAGTGCTTTACCCCAACTCTCTACCATTCCTGCAACAAAGCCACCGATGAATGTTCTAAGAGCATCATCAAGAACCATATGCCAGACATCTAACCAGGTTTTAGTGCCTTTAATTAAGTCAAAGATTGTATCAGTCCAAGATTTTTTCATTTTTTCTATCCATGTAGAGAACTTTTCATCTAATACATTAGCTGTTTCTATTGCCTTTTCTTGAACTTCATCCATGTCATCTTTAAGTGGACCAAATATACCTATAAGACTGTCTTTTAACTCCTTAAATTTATCTTTAGTAATACCGAGAGATTGTAATAATGTTTGATTTGCTTTTGATAAATCATCCCAGGTCATCTTGAAGGCGTCTGCAAGAGGCCCAAGTTCATCCTTCCAGAAATCGATAGTATCTTTAAATTCTTTCTTTATTATCTTAGTTCCAGACTTCCACTTTTCAACCCACCAATCAATAGCGACTTGCAAAACTTTAGGTAGTTTGATTCTCTCAAACTGTTCTACCCACCAATCAACGGCGTATGTTACAGCCTCTTTTAAACTACCTAACCATCCTTTAATTTTTCCTATAACTACTCTTACTGTATTACCCCATTTTTGCCATACTGCTATTCCAATGACAAGCATGGCATAAATTCCTGCAAATGCTAAGAGTAATTTTCCAAATATTATAGCCCACGTTTTCAATAAGGCAGCGTTTAATGTATTTGTTGCAGCAGTTGTGTAACCCATACGAACCCACACCAATTGTAGTCCTGTAGCAGTTTTTGAGAGAACAGGAACAAAACCTGTAATAAGGCTTATAGTTGCCACCCAGATAGCTTTTGCTAAACCCAAAACCACCTTTACTGCTGTTTTAATAGTTCCAGTAAGTGTTGCAAAAAGCACACCTACGCTAAGCATACCTTGAGTTAATACACCTTGTATTATCATTGCAAGTCCTAAAAACGCAAAGGTAAGAGCTGTTACAGCGGCAGTAATTGCTCCAAACATATGAACCCAAGGTGGAAATTTAGAGAAAACATCTAAAATACCAGTCAATGCCTTAACAACTTTACGCACTAAAGGAATATAGGACTTAGCAAAATTCATCATCCACACAGTAAAAGTATTAGAAAGTTTCTTAAATTGTGCCTCTAATCCCTGCATCTGTTTAATAAACATTGCTTGTAATTTAGCAGCATCTTTTACTTTTTCAAGATATTCGCCAAATGTCATTGCCCCTCTTTTTAATACTGCCGCAGAAGCTGAAGCACGTAAACCAAATAATTTGAAAACATCTGCTAAAGATGCTCCCGCTTTATTAAGGTTTTTAAATACTTGTTCAACTCCTAATGTAGCAATATTAATCTCATCTAAACCTAAAGATAAACGTTTTAATACCTTTACAGATTGTGGAGTTTCTTTTATAGTTCCCTGAAGAACTCTTCTAAAATGTCTTCCTGCCATACCTGCTTGAATACCAGCATCATGAAGCATACCAAGGACAGCTACAGTCTCCTCGATAGACATATTCATTTCCCTGGCTACAGGGCCAACATGCTTTAGAGATTGTCCTAACCATTCAATACGTAACTGTGTAGTTGAGATGCCGGCAGCGAAAACTTGGGCAAAATGTTCAGCATCTTTAGCTTCCTTACCAAAAGCCTTCAAGGCCTGCATAGTAATGCGTGCTACATCAGCCATATCTGATTGAGTAGCGACAGCAAGTTTCATTATTGGTTCTATTGCTGTAAAGATTTGTCCAACATTATAACCAGCAGAACCTAAGAAATACATAGCTTCCGCTACATCTTTTGCTGAAGCGGTTCCTATTTTTCCTAATCTCTTTGATTCTTCCCGTAAAATCATCATCTGCTCAGTGGTAGCACCTGTTACAGAAGCAGTGTTCATCATTGCTTGGTCGAACTCAGCAAACTTCTTAACAGCTAATACTCCAAAGGCAGTTACAGCGGCTGACATCATAAGAAAAGCATAGCCAATACGTGATTGCATCATACCAACATAGTAAGATGAACGACCTCTCATATTAGCAAATGCTGAATTAACTTGAGCATTAAGAGGTCCTAATCCGACTTGTCTAAAAAATATCTCTACTGTTCCTTGTGCTTTTGCTCCACCAATTGCCATATTAAATACCTCTAAATCCTGATTCTCTTAACTTTTTTTGTGTCCATCTCATTAGTATATCTTTGAACATATTTGCGTTCTTTTGTGTAACTTCAGTCCAAGGTCTTCCTGGAATCAACGAGTGCCCACCTCTACCTGTTGCTGTGTAAGTTCCTCTTGGCTTATCATGAACCCCAGCATATTCAACAGTAGAACCAAACAAAACACTTTTTGGTTTAGAACCTGGTTTATAAGAGAGAAAGAATCCTCTACCACCAGTTGCTGATTCTCTTAATCTACCTGTTAAATTTAATATGCTGTGAGAACCGTATCTATCAATAGTTGCCTGAGCATGTTTCTTCCATTTTGGAATGCCTTCTGCTATAAAGCGTTGCTTTATAACCTTCTTAGTCATATAATCAAAAGCCGATTGTTTCAGAGGTTCACGCAGATTAGACATCTTATTTCGTAACCTTTGAAAACTCCGAGAGATACGACGGAAATCAGTTCTAACAACGATTTGCATACCACCTCTTGCGCCACCACCAGAGACTCCAGATATAGGATTAATCATAATTATCTCCTTCGTGGCACAGAACGTGATTTTGTTTCCATCTCACGTTGCTTCTCCGCTTTCATTCTTGCTATTTCAGACATGATAACGGCAAACTGTTCTATCTCTCGCTTAGGCTGTTGATAGAATTCCTCTATAGTCCAACCGAACTCATCACAAAAAGAATATATTGAGAGTATTTGGGGCGGTTCTTTAAGTCCGGCTTTAGAGGCTGATGCTCTTACCGCCCTTCTTAGTTTTTTACTTCGGTAGGATTGAGTTGATTAAATTCTGTTGCTTCAGCTAAGATTTTGTTTACGAAAGCTCCAGATAGAGTATTGAGAACTTCCCTTGTAATAGGAAGTTTTTTCCCTGCTTCATCAGTAAGGGACCATTCCTTGATTGAACTCTCAAGAAATAAATCAATAGCTTCTAATGTCTTTTCTTTCATACTAAGGTCAGTTATCTGTTTCTGAACAGAATAACTATAACTGCCAATAGTTATTTTCTCACCATCAATTTCAATTATTTTTGTTTGTCCTAAATATGATTTTGTCATTTAATCCTCCCTGAGTTTGTGTGGGGCAGCATAATTGCCGCCCCACGGTTTAATTATATCGTTGTATCAGAAGTAATCGCTTTAATTCTGATTTCGTTTTGATGTCTATGACCTTGAGTGCTATCATGCAAAGCAACAAAAGGCATGTCATGGTAGATTAAATCAGGTCCACCAACTACAGGAGTTGTCCCTGTGAATACGATTCTTGGACAATCTATCTGTAATTCATAAGCCTGAGTTCCAGCACCGACTAAATCATCTGCTATAAAACGCAGTTTTAATCCAGTTTCTGTTCCACCAGTGTATTTATTATACATACCAAGGTCGTCAAATTCTAAGTTGAGAGTTCCAGTAACATCTCTAAACCCGCTTCTTGGTATCGCTACTCTATATCTACTGCCTAAAGCACCTTTATCTTCTTTCAAGTTGTTATTGATTGTGATAGAGAAACCTGCTACCTCTTGTGTGTTACCATCAATAGTTAGAGTTCCTTCATCAAAAGTTAAAGGGTTAAGCGAAGATATAGTTCCAACAGTAGTTGGAGCGGCTTGCTCGGTAAGTTCATCCTTACCTAAGAAACTAAAAGTAGCAGTTAATGGGTCTCCAACGGAACAATTCAAAACCATTTGGTTGATTTTACAACCTCTATAGTCAAATGTTCCACCGGCAACACCACTTCTGCCAATTTCAAGTCGTAAGCCTTCAGGTAAACTACCGCTTGGATAGATGTCATGAACATAATGGTCACCAGCACCGCTGGGACCAGCAGTTTCAACTCTTCCAAGAGCATGCTTGAGTAAGGTATACATCCCAACGGGTTGCACCTCAACATTCAAGTCTCCAGCTACTTGTTCAGCTCCTTCTCTCCAGATACTTCTTGCAGTATCACCTCGTATAGCGTCAGTCATTACGACATTCCGCTCTAACGAAAGGCTTTCACTTATGAAAGGAATGAACTTATCTATAGTCGGATTACCAGAGGCCCATACAGTCTCTTCCGCAAAACCAAATTGCGAGTCAGAACCAACGGCACCTATATTTGCCATATTAATCTCCTATTAACTTGCACGTGTAAAATTCACCACAGTTGTTAATTCGACTTCAGCACCAATAACCGGCGTATTATCGAATGTTCCCATTTGAAATGTCTTAGTTGAATTTTCACTTCTATATGCTACACCACTAATAGACGTATCCGATTGGATAATATCATCAATGATTCGCACTATATTCTCAACCGATTGCAGACCAGCAATGTAACCAGAGGCTCCGTGAGGAACTCTATCCATTACTGTTAATCTGACAGTGCAGATAGCATCTTTCTGTCCACCTGTCCTGCCTGCAAACGTTCTCCATTCTTCATCAACTCTGTCTAATGCTACTGTAATCGCAGGCCACTTCATAATCCTTGATGGATTAGGACCTGCAAAAATAGAAGCATCGCTGACAGAGCTAAGTCTATCATCTTCTTTTAATCGTGTTGTTATTTGTGTTATAATATTGGAATATGAGGGAGTTGCAATTAGAACCACCTCCTGTTAATATTTATCACGTTCATCTTTTATCTTATCTTTACTTGTTTCCCAATTTAAAGGGTCGCCTTCGTTAAATACAGGTTTATAGTTAGATGTAGATGACACCACACCAGTCCTACTGAGTGGTTCAATCACGTTGCCATTACTATCAAGTATCTCTATCCTACCATCTGCTATTTCTTTGAGCCATTTCATTCCATCGTTATAAAATGTGCGGGCATAATCTTCTTCTTCATCACGGGTCTCAATTTTAAGTCTTTTAAGCACACGATAGGCGGCTAAATTTGCAGAAATATCATTTATAATGGGCGGAGTGGTCGACTGCTTGAAAGGCACAGTATATCTATTTGCCAAACGGCTGTCGATGTAATTATCTACTCTCTCAATAAAATATTCGACAATAGTATCATCCAAAACAGCATCCGTTACTAAACTTAACATTATACGGACATCGTTATCGGCTGATGAGTATGAATATTCCCTACTCATAATTAATCACCTTCTTTTGATAGTATCCTGTAAGTTGTTTTTTAAGGCTTAGATGACAACATCTACATAGTGTCTTCCCATTATCTACTTCCCAAAATGGTTTATATTTAATAGCCAATCTCAATAAAGTTTCCTTATCTTCAATAGGAGAGAACTGGTCATAAATTTTTAAGAACTCTTGTATCAAGATAGCAAATGCCTTTTTGTGATGAGGGTCTATACGACAATTTGTTTCACCACATTTCTGACAGGTATAATCATCACGTTCAAATACCGCAGTGCGCCATTGTTTATATTCAAAAAGCTCTCTTAAGCTAACAATAAATTTAGTTTTTCCATTTTGCCAATTCCAATGGTTTCTACCAACTTGACCTTTAATTCTATTATCATCCTTTTTAGTAAGATTTTTATTCCAAGGAGCCTGCCCTTCTTTAAAATGCGTCCTACCTGTATTAGTTTGAATATGCTTTCCTTTACTTTTAGGGATTTGGCCAATATGGGACTCGGACAGACTTCTTGTTCTGATACCAAATGTTTGCATATATCTCATCAATGTTTCAGTATCTATTTGTAATATTTTCGCTGTAGCCCGCAGCGGTAAACCATCTAACAAATATAAACTTTCTATTTGTTCTCGGGTTGCCTTATAAGTTCTTGCCATTTAATTACCTTTGTTTTGAGTCGTCCAAGTTTCAAGGCCAGTTTTTGTAATGGTAAAATCAATAATCTGACAACCATTCTTTGTCATTATATCTGCGATTTGTGGCTTCTTCTTCCAATCACAATAAATTATAAAGACGCCACCGCCACCAGCACCTGTTATCTTTAGACCTTCAGCACCAGCATCATTTGCCTTATTAGCAAGCCTATCAATAGTATCATTGCTAATTTTTGGAGACAAACGTTTCTTATGCTGCCAATCGGTAGAAAGAAGGTTTCCAAAGTTAGTTAAGTCTTCTGTGAGTAAGTCTTCTTTCATTGCTATTGCTATCATCTTCAAATGTTCTAATTCATTTATCCTATTTTTAGTTAAAGCAATCTGTTCTTTAATAATATCCGCTGAATTATGCCGCATTCCAGTATAACAAAGTAAAAGATTGTATTGAAGTTCATTAATTACAGTTTTACTTAATCGTAGGTTATTTATAATGATTCCATTATTCTTATGAAACTCCATAAAGTTAATACCGCCAAACACTGCGGCGTATTGGTCTTGTTTTCCACCTGCTAAGTTCATATCAAGGCGTTCAATTTCCCAAGCTAAGTTTGCTATTTTATAATCGCTTAAATGTAAATTAAGTGCTTCGAGAAAAACGCCTAATACTGCCACTACAACCGTGCTTGAAGTTCCTAATCCAACTCCTGGTGGGGCATCGCTTCTAATGTAAATATTACACCCATTGACTACCCTACGTGGAGCCATTTTCTTAATCCTATTAATGACCGCTTTAATTAAATCAAGGTTACCATCATAGGGAAGTTCGCCTCTACCATTGTAACTTATAGTTTGTTTATAATCTTGAGAATAAATACTTATTTCGTTTGATTTATTGATTACAAGAGTTGCATAAACGTATTTATTTATAGTAGCATTTAAGACGCAACCACCATATTCTTCTGAGAATGGAGGAACATCTGTTCCGCCACCACCAAATCCAAGTCTTAGTGGGGCTTTAGCACGATAAATCATTTATGCCTCCCTCTTAAACAATTTAGATTCTTTTGCATATTTCAATCCTTTATGTGAACCTATATCAAGATAAGATTTACTTTTAAAATATATCTTTTCTGTAGGAATGCAACGTAAGATTTCGTCCGTATGAATTCCTTTCCTAAAATACTTAAAACATTCTTGTTTAAATAAGTAAATACCACAACAATTAATTTCATCCGTAAGTAAGTTCCTCGCAAAGATTTGTCTTGCTATAAACTTTTTATTTTTAAGAAAATCTTTCTTTGTCCTATCAAGATTGATATTATGGTATGTATCTCCATTTACAACAGCAAATACTTTAGCATGTTCTAAAAAGGATTGAGCATTTAGAATTGCACCTGAGTGTCCTAATAATTCATCTTCTTCTGCGTATTCTAACCAAATAAAGTTTTCTTTGCACCAACTCTTGATGGCTTCCTTCATATACCCAATACTTAAAACAATGTCATGTTCTTTATATAATTTTAATAAATAACGAATGAAAGGTTCGCCATGTATGCTTGCCATTATCTTAGGATGATGTTTTGTTAGCGGTAAGAGACCAGTCCCCTTTCCGCCTGACATTATTAAAACTCTCATTATTACTCCTTATAAAATACCCAAGGCATACCTGTTTGACCACCATAGGGGGCATTATTATCTACGTAACACTCTATTGAATGAGCTTTGAGTTCTTTAAATGCAACAAAGCGTTTATATCCATCAAGACGTTTATATTTTAGCTTACCTTTAACTTCTTCCCTAACAAGTATAGGTGTAATTCTTCTTCCTGATTTAATTAATTTCTTTAGTTTATCTATCCCATCCCTATGTTTTTTATCTGGTATCTCACCATGTCCTTCATCGCAGTAATAAATTTCTGATAATGGTATGATTTTTATTTTAATGGAAGATAATTCATCTATTCGTAAGCATCTTAATTTCTGCTCTGCTCTTTTTAATAAATCAACAAACTCAATGAAATCAGCATCATTGAACCAAAGAGACAAATTTCTAAATTGCACTTTTATTGTTTCTCTGTCAATAATATCAACGTAAAATTCTGTTGAGTATTTATTGGGACGTTTAAGTATTGCTGTTTCAGCCAGACGTTTCATGACGAAGTTGAATTCCGTTATCTAAACACCATTTATCTATTTCAACGTTCCTACTTCTTCCCACCCGACACTTTGTAAAATGGGCTACATTAGGAACGTAGTGTTCATTATTGTAGATATAAAATATTCTCTTACTATATTTGCAATATTCTGCTTCTTCAATTAATATGTTGCAGAAATTATACATTGGAGTATGTATCTTGTGGATGTTAAAATCACTTAAATGCTTTCGTATAAAATCTCCATCGTCGCCAGTAAGTTCTCCGTGTTTTCTGTATAAATCACGCAAGCGACAAGAGGCTTCATATGACATAACACAAAGACCAAGAGCTATATATGGTTCATCTGCTTCGGTTTTTTCAAGCCAGTTTTTTCCATCAAAACCCCCGTGTGCAACAATATCAGCAGAATAATCGAATAAGTTTAAAATTTTATCAAAAATAAGCATGTCAGCATCAAGGCACATGACTTTATTAAAGTTAGGAATGTAATCGGGAATAACTAATCTTAGGTGCATAAGTGCTTTTTCAGGAGTTTTAGCTGTTGTTGAGTCCGGTTGATGTTTAATGAGATGAACGCCAAGATGTTTTAAGTAAACCTGCACCAAATCACTAACATCATCTGTGATAATACAATACATAGGAATATCTGGATTGAACTTGATAAAAGATGTAAACATTGGTAGTATAAAGCGTTCAAGTTTTTTACTTATTACAGAAAATATAACATTGTTTATCATTTCAATGTCCACCAATCTTTACCCTCATGTGATGGTTCGAGAACAAGTTGTAATGTTAGCCCTTTTTCTTTTATGAATTCATCAACTGCATCTCTGACATCGTAGGTTACGTGTTTACTCATATCAGGAGAAATATAATCGTGTCCACATAATACCCCGCCAATTCTCACTTTAGGCCACCAGGCATTAATGTCTGTTTTTACATCTTCATAACTATGTTTACCATCAATATAAACAAAGTCGATTGTTCCATCAAGAAAATTCTTTGCGGCATAGCAAGATGCCATTACGTGCCATACAATTCGATTATCATATTCTTTTAAGAGTTGTTTTGCTTCTGGATAAGCATAGGAGAACTCATTTAAGTATGAATCTACTAAATGTAGGATAGTAATGTTTGGCATTTGTGAAAGTATATTTTTTGCGTTTCCCCCTTTAAAAACTCCTACCTCTACACCAACAATAGAATGATTGTCCTTATCCTGTTTATCGGTTATCTTATTTTTTAACAATTCTTTTACTGCTTCAAGAGATGCTCTCATGATAAGCGGGGTTTACCAGTATTCATAAATGGATTTAGATTACCTTGTCCACCTTTTTTAAATCCAAAAACACAAGGAATTTTATCTTTCCCAAGTTCCTTATATGCCCAATATCTACAAAAACCATCTAAACGTTCATATGTGTCATTAACCATTTTCATAACTAAAATAGGACGCATTTCCCCACCTTCTAAAATACGCTTTTTTATAAAGTTAATTGATTTCCTATGGGCTGCCGTTTGTGTGCCATCAACATGAAATCCATCTTTAACTTTAGTATGACAGTCATCAAAGGGATTTATTTTGTTGAGTGAGACATATTTGACATCTTCTGGATACACTTTTCTTCTCCTATATCGTCAATAAGTTTAAAAAGTCTATTAGAATATTTACCAAAATCCTTCTTATCAAAAAGACAACGCATCAATAGCATTTCAAATTCATTGATGTTGCCTATGTAATACATATCATCTCTAAATACTGCTTTTTCTAATACATCGTATCCTAAAGTAACAAAATGTTGTTTCTTTCCATACTTCAGGCAAGTAACTAAATGTAAATTAAGTCTTTCTTGCTTAAAGTGGTGGGATGTCTCGTTATCTTTTTCGTGCCTAAACCCATTAGCGATTAAAATATTTTGGAAACTTTCTAATTCTGTATCTTTTATTAAAATATCTACTTCAAACTCATTAGGAGGAGTGTCTGATTTAGGCATACGCAAAATACAATATGGTAATTTATTAATATGAAAATGCTTACAAGCACCTTTTAATATATTAATCATTACTCTTTCAACTCACCAATCATTCTTTTGTGTGCCTCATCAATAGTTGAAGCGAATATCTTAAACTCTTCCTTTGTAAATTCAAACCTCAAGTCTCTATAGTGAATATGTATAGCTTCTCCAACGTTTTCTTCAATTTGTAAGCGAGTATTCTGTAAAGCCGGTGCTGGCTTTATTGTTTTTTGTCCTAATAAAATTAATATTGTCCCCATTGTTGCCTCCTATTTTGGAATCCTCCACTTACCCTTATAAATTACATCAAGATATCCTTTAATTGGATGTGGAATGTTATAAACTCGACCATTATGTTTAACTTTGTCAAAGACTTCTAATTGCTCAACTCCATATTTACGAAGTTCATCAGGAAGATGAATGTCTAATAATGTATTGTATTTTACAAAATGTCCATATGCTATTATTCCTTTATACCCTCTTTTTATTAGCTTTACAGCCAATGCTGTATATTCTTTTTCAGTGCATTTAACTCCAATATCAATATCGTTATCGTCCTTAATGTAGCCTCCGTCTCTAAAGAATCCTAAGCAAGTTCCATAAGTAAGGAGGTATGTAATGTTTAATTCTTTACAAATATTATCAATTTCATCTAAAATCGCATTTGCGTATTCAGCCTCCATTTTTTGGTTTAAATGCCTTCTTTATACATCTACACAGCACCATGCCAACTGCTTCTCCATGTGATATTCCTTTTAGAGTCAGAGGATATGAAGCAGGATGCGTAAGATTGGTGGGGTGTTGTTCAATTAGTTTACCTGCATATCTACCAACTTCTATAAGTTCATTGTCTGAACATACATTTAAATAATCTACTACATGCCCAAGAATATCAAAGGTGGTTTCCCGCCTTATGTTTTTATGGAGTTTAATAGTTATCGGAGGTGAAATGCTTATAGGTTTATCAGTTTTAATATTCTTCTTAGTCTTTCCCCAAACAACAGCGTGAGATGTTTCAGATGCTCCTGCACCAGTAGTAGGTATAGCAATAAGAATCTTATTGTGTTTCTTAGCATAGATTTTAGCTTTGTCAATGATAGTTCCACCACCTATCGCCAAGATTAATTTATCAGCTATCTTTTTACTTTTCTGGCTTGCAAATACTCTCAACGAATCTTTCCTTTATATATTTACACCCTAAAGGTATTCTCGGTGCATCACTTTCTTTTCCTACCGTAACTATCTCAGCTTCCATCATTTCTAATGGGTGAAAACAATTTAGTTGCCCTCCAGTAGAAGCGTAACATTCATTATCAAGTATATAATGTTTGAAATTTGGTAAATATAGGTATCTATGTAACATTATACTGCCAAATGACATCAGCACTGCACCATCGCCAGAAATAACAATAACATTAAGGTCAGGGCGTTGGTAAGCTAATCCTAATCCAAGAGGAAGTGCCATACCCATACTACCCATCATATAAAAGTTTCTTGGTCTGTCTTTGGCTCTATATGCTTCTCTTGAGATATAACCACAAGATAAGATTACACATTCATCAGTAACCTTAGATAGTATTTTTTCTATCGCAACTTTTATATCCAAGGAGGTTAAGAAGTTCATTTGCTATCCTACCCATAAAAAAGTGATGTTCTGGTTCATGTCTATTTTTAATCGCCATATGTATTTGAATGTCATAGGGTAAAAGAAATGAAGTAATTATGTCTACACAATGACCAAGCCCTGAGTTCTGCATAAATACTTCGCACTTACCTCCGCCAAGAATAACTCCTGAAGCAAAAGCTAATGCTTCATCTTCTCTTGTGCAAGGAATTTCCGATTCAAATTCACAATTGGAATAAGGTATCCCTACTCGCATAATGTCAATCCTCGCATATCATCTAAGGTAGCACATAAATCTTTCTCGGCTTCTAACATTCTATCGTGATTCTTTAAAGTAGCAAGCATTTCTCTTGTTGCTTTTATCTTAGTTCTTTCTGTTTGATTAGCCCAAATCACCATAGAGTAACCCATATCAAACAATTGTTTATTAGTAAATTGTGGAAATTTAGTTGGCACAATAGCATGAGGAATGTGATGTAATTTATTAAATGCTATCTCTTTTGCCTCTGTCCCAGTTTCATCTCTTGTGTGTATTAAAACTATATCTGCACCTGCGTTATAGTATTCAGCACTTCTTGAAAGAGCTATTGCCATGCCAAATCCTCTAATTAACGCTTCTGTTCTTGCTATTAAGTTAATCTTGTGGGGAATACTTATCTTTTTACAAAATTCATCTTTACTCATAATAGGCATTTTTCCATGCCACAATGAGTTGGTCTTAGGTTCTAAGTTATCTTCTACACAGATACCTGCTACACCAATATCTGTGAATTCTTTTATAGTTCGCTTTAAGTTACCGTAACCAGTATCACAATCAACGTAAACAGGTAACCCAACGTCTACTATTGGCTTTGCTATATTAAGCATCTCTGTAAGCGTTATAGAGCCATTGTCAGCTAAGCCAAGTCTTGCAGAAGCCTCAAAGCCAGAAACCCAGATACCATCAAAACCAGCTTCTTTAATTAGTTTTGCTGTTATAGCATCACCCGCTGAAACTAAAGTTAGACGCTTCTTTCCTGTAATTTTCTGTAGAATATCGGTAGTCGAAGCATGAGGGTAATAATCAATTTCTTTAATTGTGCAAAGTTTCATTCTCTCGGCTTCTTTGTATGCGTCAGGAAGCCAGTTCCCTGCATGGACAGCTACATCAACTTTATGTTTTCTTATGTTGTCAAACATGGTTGGCTTTCTAAAAACCATACAATCTTCTACAACCAAGTCAACTTCCTCTATTGATTCTATTATAATCTTTCTATCTTCAAAGGATATTATGGGCTCTCTTTTATATCTTTTAACAACATCATCTGGATGTAAACCAATAATCAAGAAAGTTCCTAATGCTTTTGCTTTCTTTATAAACTCTAAGTGTCCACGGTGGAATAAATCTCCAACCATAGTCGCATATATTATCTTTTTACCACTCATTTTTACCCCTAATTAATTCATCAAATGAATTTACTATGTCTGCTCTACATCTATGGTCTTTTGGATTTGGAGTTCTCCAGTCGCCGTAATACGCTTCTAAAAATTCTTCTGGAGGATTTGGAACTAAGAATTCCTTTCCAAGAAACTCTATCTTCTTCAAGTTCTCAAAAAGTTTTGCATCAAATATACTACATGTTCCTGGTGGGGTATCATTGTCTGGAGCAATGATGCGTGCCTGAAATCTCTTATCTCCACTTAGGTCGAAATCCCTGACGCATATATGTATTCCATCTTTATGAGGGTCTAAGGCCCTTGGATAATCATATTGGCAAGTCCGTATCTCAGTCATATAACCTTTGTCAAGAAATGCTTGTTCTAATCTATGAATGTTATCTTTTAATAATTCATGCTTAACTCCAAGGTCTATATCTCCATCACAAGGCATAATTCTATTTTCTCGAATAACACCTAAGCAAGTTCCGCAAATTAGAAAAAACTCCATCCTGCATCTATCAAAAATTTCCTTTGTTTCTAAAAGTATTCTCTCTGCTATCTTTACATCTTCAAACAATTTACTTCATTCCTATTCCTGCCATTTCCCAAGCATTTTCTTCGTCAAGTGGTTGCTGTAATTCATGACTATTACGAATTGCTACATCATAAAATCCAGCACGTTGCATTACTTCTTTCAAGGTGAATGGGTCAAAGGCTGCATAGTGAACGTTATAAACATATTCCTGACCACCATATAGATAGAAAAAGAAATCACGGCGAGGTATTGTTCCTTTAGTATAGCAACTTACCAACCCTTTTAAGTTAGGCACTTTTATAATACATCTACCACCAGACTTCAGAACTCTATGCCATTCCATAAGGATTCTAACAGTATTCAAATGACACACTTTATAAAGGAAGCCAGTGCGAAGCCCATGAGGAAAATGCTCTAAAATACTCTCTGCAAGTATTTCATCAATGGTGTTATCCTTCCAAGGTAATTTTCCACCAACATCAACTATACAATCAACATGAGGGAAAGCTCTTATGTCAATGTTTTTGTAACCTTTTTCATGATAATTAAGATGCCCACAACCAAATGCCAGCTTTATCATTGTGCCCTCACTGTGTATCTATATATTCAATTTCGCTATCATAATTTAAAATATGTGCCCATAATCTTCGCCTACCATCTACCAATACATTACCTTTTAAGCGAATAGGGTCAAACTTTTCGCCATCTTGTAACATTTTATAAAAATGTGCTACTTTTATACGTGTAATAAGTGTAGCTAAGAAATTTTCATACCTTGTATGTGATGCCTTATCAGAAATATGGTCTAAAATTGCTTTTAAGTATACGCAAAAAGAGAATAAATCATCAACGCCAATTTCCCTTGTCATTCCACCAAGAGAGACCATTGGTTCCCCATGAGCATCAACAATATCTTTTATAGCTATTTTACTCATTTTACAGCAACCACAATCATTTCATCATTGCCTTTATCACTGAAAGGAACATCTATATCGTGACCATTACGAAATTCCAACTGAGTAAAACCAGCATCTTTAAGACATTCCTCCATAAGAACTTTATCGAATCCTGATAAGTGGTAGTTATGTTTTTGCACTGTGCCACCATAAATCCATATGATAATTTCTTTAAGAGTATTTCTTCCTTCAATGTATTTTTTGAAAATATAGTTTAAGTTAGGACATTTAATAATCAGCTTTCCACCTGTTCTTAATGTTCTTCTCCAATCGGCAAGCACCCATTTAATGTTTTTCATAGAACGTCCATCAGCAGTAAATCTTGGAAGCATATGTCCAATATGTTCGAGGACGCTTTCTGCGTATATTTCATCTATGCTATTATCGTCAAATGGCAACTTTACACCAACATCAATACAATAATCCACATGTGGATACTCAACTATATCGACATTTTTATAACCTTTATCGTGCCAATCAGAATTCTGTCCACACCCAAAAAATAGTTTTCTCATGCCATTTACTCTTTTTCATTAAACATCTTTACAATCCACCAATCGGCATTTTTATTTTCATAAAATTCAAGGCCCCAACCAACACGTTTTTCTTTTGGGGTAGATGGATTGATAATTGGAAACGCCTGCTGCACTGCCGTTCTTACTCCGCGTTCAGCCCAATCGTGCCCGCATAAAACACCACCTGTTCTTACCTTTGGATACCAACAAGCAATATCTCTTTTTACATTATCATAATCATGTTCCGCATCTATATAGGCTAAATCAAGTTCGTTTGGCACCTGTTTACAGGCAATATGCGAAAAATCTTCAATCAATTTAAAACGATTATCAAACTTTATATTTTCAATAACAGCCTTATAAGCCATTGTTCGTCTATCGAGTTGTTCACCCTTCTTTTTTCTATAACAATCTACTAAATAAAACAGTTTAGGATTCAATACCTGCATCATTTCTTTTGCGTGATTACCACTTGCCACTCCAACTTCTACGATAGTATTTATGTTTCCCTTAAAGTAACCATGAGCAAATTCTATTGATGTTCTTGATATTATCATTCCTCTACCTTCCCATATATTTCTTCAAACTTTTTAATATCTTCTGGTTTAATCTTGAATAGATTTCTTCTAAACCAATCTTCTGTTTTATCTTTTATTCTATATACATTATTTTGAGTATCTTGAATAGCGGTATGCTTCTCTCTTAAATAATTACCTTTTAATACCCAGACTTCAGAAAGTCCTCCATGATAATGGAATGATTGTCCATAATGATGGAAGATTGCCGAACCAGCATTAACATATAAAGATAATCCTGCATCTATGCAACGCCAAGAATAATCTACATCTTCATAACCACCTAAACCAAATTCTTCATCAAGATAGCCCACCTTATTTAGAGCTTTTCTTGTAATTATAGTAGCACAGAGAGGTAACCAATTTCCTTGTATCATCTTTCCTGATTTATCTTCAAGTTTATTATTTTCAATAACACCTGCAAGATAATTAAGTATCTTTGGAATATCACCCTCAAATGTAAAATATTCTTTACTGCCTCTATGCACTTGTGGAGGCATCACCATACCGCAATCAGGGTGGTTATTAACAGTCTTTACGAGGGCCTTCAACCAACCTTTCGGGGCTAATGTATCATCATTAAGTAATAAGCAGTCAGTATCACCAGCAAGTTTCATTCCAACATTGTTTCCTTTTACAAAACCTAAATTCTCTTCCTGAAGAAAGTGGCGAACTTTATCATGTTTGAATTCTGCTAAGAATGGGCTTGGATATACTGAATCAACAGCTTTTTCTTTTCTCAGATTTGTTGGTTTATTCTCTATAATGATAACTTCGTAATTAGGATATTTAGTATTCTTTAATATGCTTTTTAAGCAGGCTTGCGCCATCTTTTCTAATTCTTGAGTCCTGCTCCACCAAAGTAAGATTATACTTATCTTTCTCATTATGCCCTCTTTCTGTTTATTAAATCTAATAGAAACTTCTCATTTCGTCTGGCGTCATCACGCCAAGTCCAATACTCTCTTGCTTTTTTTGCCCCAACCTCACCTTTTTCTCTCGCTTCATTTATATGCGTAAATACATAATATAATAATTCAGCAAGATGTTCTTCATCTGGAATTGCTTGATGTCCAGGTAAGTAACCTGCATCTTTTAATTTATAACGAATTCTGTAACCAGTTTCATCTGTGCAATAATCACAAGGACCACCAAAACCTGTAATTATAAGAGGAAGTCCCGTTGCCATCGCTTCAAGACCCGGCAAAGCGAAGGAATCTCCTTCAGTTGGCAATACAAAACAATCTGAACTTGCGTAGAGTTCTGCCATCTGTTTCCTGGAGTATTCTTCGTAGATTTTCTCAATGTTTTTAACTTTTATGCCATAGTCTTTTAAGTCTCCCCAACTATTTGATTTAATAATTAACTTCGTTCCTTTGACATCTCCAAGTGCCTTTTCAAATGCTCTAATTAATATATTTGTTCCTTTTCGTCCTTGTGCAACACCTACAGTAAGAAAAACTACTTCAGTATTATAAAATGACTCTGGTGGTTTAAATAATGTATCATCATATCCTTGCCCACCAACATGAATAGGTATTGTTACGCCCGCATCAAGAAATGCTTGTTTTGTGAATGAGGACAATGCAAGAATGCCATCTGCGTATGAATTATGTATTGTAGTAGTTGATTCATCTACAAGAGAACTATCCCAACAAGATAAACTGATTTTAACAAGACTCCTATCAACCCCAACCAACTCTTGCATATGCTTTGCGAGACCTTGACGGATGAAGACATCATACATACCATATCGTCTATTGATGCAAGCCTTTACATTCTCAGGTATACACCCATATTGATTCATTGGGTCTATCATAACTCTATGACCAAGAGATAGAAAGCCCTGAACATTACCTATTGTTGAGATACCCCAAGATTGAATATCCCCAACTTCTCCACGGAAGAAAATGGTCATTTATTTTTCGATAGATTCTGCGTTACGTCAGCCTGTTCTCTTTCGTAATTCTCTTTACACTTTGGATGAAAAGCCTTTTGGTCTTCTTTATCAATATTCATTACTTCTGCAAATGAGAAACACTTACAGTATTTACATTTACCAATCACTCTGCCTTCTTGTCCACCCCAACCCTTAATATTGAAATCCATTGGTGCCATATCTACTCCTTTATTTTCGTGCTACTACAACCATACCATTATGAACTGCTATACTACCAACGTGAATCTTACTACATAAATGAACAACAAGTGTATAAAAAGCAACAAACCAATCAGGGAGATTAAGTCTACCGATATTAGCAATTGATTTTCTAACTAAAGCGGGTATTAATCCTGTTTCGTGTCCGTAATATACTTTTTCAATTTTGAAATTGTGTTTTTTAAGTAACCGTGTAAGTGTCCTTAATGAAAAGTAAAATAAATGTCCTGGTAAAAAATATCGGGAGTTCCCACCTTCAGACTTCCTACTAAGACTATCCATATTTGTTGTCTGTATTAATAGTATTCCATCATTCTCAAGAGAGTTATAGCAATTATTCAAGGCTTTACTTGGGTCTTTTAAATGTTCAATAACTTCAATCATTGTAATAATACTATATCTACCATTAACGCCTTCACATATATCACCTTGTAGAAGTCTGCTATGACATGCTTGAAGTCTTACATAATCAGATATATCAATTCCATAAGCATCTATACCTTGTGAAGTAGCTCCATCTACTAATGCCCCAAATGAACATCCAACATCAAGTAAAGACAATTCTTTGTCTACTGGAAAGAATGTCTTTAAGTTGCTTATCCTTCTTTCATTTTCTATATCACGTAGAAACTTATCTTCTCGTTCATCAATGTAAGAATACTTATCAGTCCCCTTGTAATATCCTTTATTATATAGTTCTTTTATATTTGTAGGATGTGGCCAACGAAATAATACTCCACAATTAAAACATTCAAGAATGTTGAAATCGCCATTTTTTATATGGTATTTTACCCTATGCAAGCAATATCCACAAAGATTGCATCTAACACTTACAAAACCACTACTTGTCATAATTAAGAACCTTTAATACCCTTCGTCTTGTTGCTTCAACACCATAGAATTTCGATTGTTCAATACCAAACTTCCTAACTTTAGCATATCTATAAGGAGATGCCAGAAGTTCTGTTGTTATCTCAATTGCATTACTGACATAATAATCGTTTGTGCTTAATGATGGAAAACATAATCTATTAGGAAAGTTTGCGATTGTTCCAACCATTGGAACACCTAATGCCGCACAATCTTGCGTTAATCTTCCTACAACTTTAAAGGTATACATATGGATAGCGAGATACGCTTTACTGAGATACTTTATGGCTTCATCGTAAGTTAGTTCATCTATAAGTTCAACATCTTTAGCGCCATGTAGGTCTATAATTTCTTGAATTTCTGCTTTCTTGTTTGGAGTTACATAATACATAAAAGCATGTAGGTCTTTAAATCTTTTCTTTAAACCTTTCCACACTGCAAGATTTGTTAATATATCTCTATTGAATCCACCTGGGTTTGATATACCAAGAGAAATTAAATTTTTATCTTTCTTATCAGGTTCTATAATCTGTGGATAATGAGTTATCTCCTGATACATTGGCCAACCTGTAAACTGACATTTTCTTGGGTCTTCTAAACAACCACTAAATACCTCTACTTCATCTGCATTTGTGCAGAAGATATAATCATATAACCGTATGCTTTCTATAAACAGCTTAGTGTCAGCAAGCGACCAGTAAGCAAGGACATGTGTCTGTATATCAGATATACCTAAAATTATTAATTCTGGGACCTTTTCTTTTATCTTCTTTAGTAAGTGAAAATACTCAGGATATACATTGATAAACATATGTGTATATTTTTTAAGAAAATCAAAGTTATCTAAATCCTTTAAATCTGGATACCAAAAGAAATCTGCCCCACCAAATAATGTTGGAAATCCAGTGCAACCATTTACTATATCTTGTCTTGGTTGTGCAAATGGGCATTGATATGGAGATAGAAAAGCAAATTTCTTTTCTTTACACCATTCATTCCATTTTTCATCAATAGCGGTTTTTGGTAGCAAAGCCATTTATGTGCCCTCCTTTAAGTTATCTACTCTTTCCCAAAATCTTTTTGCAACGTAAAACCATGCAAACTTTTTGATTGCTTTCTCCATTTCTTCTGGAGTAACTGGAGAATATTCTTCTTTCATCACTCTTAATATATCTTCATAGGTTTCTTGTTCTGTGCCTTCCTTGACATATCTCGCCAAATCACCATACCAATATCTGTATAGTTGAGTATCAAAACAGATAGGTCTTGCCCCACAGAGTAAACCCTCGATTGCAGGCTTCTCAAATCCTTCAATCCTTCTGAGGGCAGAAACCCACTTACTTCTATTATAGACTTCGTTCATTGCATTATTAGATAAGTTATTCATATTTATATACGAAGGATTGGTAAAACGAAAGTCATGTCCTACATGAAGCATTTTAGATTGCAGAGTATCACAGGCTGTAACACATTCTCGTATTCCTTCTGTTTCTGCTATTTCTCCTGTGCAAAGTATTTGGTAGGTATCGTTCTTAATTTCACCCTTTTTAAACCATACGTCAGGTTGACTGCCCCAAGGTCCTATCATGAATTTACTTCCATTTATCAATGGATATATAGGAGCTAAATCAATGTGAGAATAGACAAGCATTGCATTTTTGAATAAATCATAATATTGAGAAGGATCCTCTTCGGCCCATTCACCAAAAGTATGGAAGAACAGAACGTATTTATCGCATTTTAAATAATATTTATCAGATATCCTTGTAATATCCAATATTTGAAAATCAGCATCATTTGGTTCTTCAATGAATTCATATTTTATTGGAGCGTAACCTTTAAAGCCTATTTCATTATCTTTATTCCAGAGATTTTTAACCATCCGCTCGTAGTAAACCTTTGTCTTAGGTTGTCTGTTGATTTTTGTATTATATATATTTACTATTGCTTTCGCAGTTTTATCCCAAGTATAACCAGCAACATAATCCTCACCGGTTTTACGCATATTAAGGGCAAAAGCCTTTTTCAATGCCCCAAGAAATTCATTAAAATGTAAAGCAAACCATTGTTCATGTGCCATAAACAGTGGAGATTCACTTGCTTCTGTTAATTCACCATTAATAAGTTGAATACTCTTGCCTTTATTTATAAACTCTAAATATCCACCATAATTCGATGCTATTATTGGCATCCCAAATTTTAATGCTTGGAACACTGGATGTCCCCAACCTTCTGCTAATGAAGGCATTAGTAAACAATCGCATGCCGCAAAATAAGGAGCAATGTCATCATCATCATTGTGTATGACTTCTGTTTCAGGTGGATTCACTCTTCCGAGCATCTCTGAGAGTATGCCTTCACTTGGGTCGCTATCTTCATGTCCTGGCATTGATTTTAAGATTAGACATACATCATCATCGCCTGTAAATGAAGCAAAATACGCTTTAAGTGCTATGCCTACATTTTTACGTATATCACCCAAATTACCAAGCATCAAGAATTTATAGTTTTTCTTTGTTTTAAACTCCTTTGCTTTAGCTTTAGTGTCAATATCGCTTGCAAGAGGAATAACAGCAGTATTTAGAATACCTGATTTTTTTGCTATGTCCTCTACAAATTTTGTAGGACACACATAAATATCAGCCAATCTATTAAGATTGGTAACTATATCGTAAGTTATGTGGCTGAGTTCAAATGGAAAATAAATCATTTTAAATTTAGCATTACATTCCTGTGCGATTTTAAAAGCATGTTCAGGCATGTGATTAATAAAAGCAACATTTTTGGATGTTTCTTTCTTCATCATAGCTTCAAACTTTCCATCTAATTTAAAGTTAGAAGAAACCCCGCCACCTTCAGTTATTTTGACATCCCAACCATTGTTTTGAAAGCCTTGTGCTATGCCACGAGTTGTAATTGCCCATCCAGTATTCTCTCTAACAGCACCATAAATATTTATTTCTTTAGTATCTTCAGCTTGGGTATTTATCTTATCAATCAATCTGTAAGGAGTTTTCTGTAAACAACCATCTACAACCTGCTCCCATTGTTTAATAATAGTATCCCATTTGAATTGTTGAACATATCTATGAGCATTTTCTCCTATTTCTTCACGCAAAGATGGAGAACGATATAATTTATCTAACAATTGCGCCGCATGAGTAGTATCTACGAGAGCCCGTTCAATATTATACATTCCTGTTATGTATGTATTAACATTAGCGAGTAGACCTCTTCTACCATTAGTTCCAAGTAATTCAGGTGGAGTTGTATAATTTGTAGCAATTACAGGAAGCCCACATGCCATTGCTTCCCAGATAGTTAATCCAAAGCCTTCACCTTGAGTTGTGGATAACCTAACATCACAGCAGTTATAAATTGCGTTTAAATCACTTACTGTAACTCCTTTTTCAACAGTAATATCTTTATTAACTATGATTCTATCTTTAATACCATATCGTTCTATGAGGCCATCTTCGCCATCAAGAGTTTTCTTTTGTGATGTAGAAAACGGGTCAAACATATCCATATGTAAATATAAATCGCAATCTTTATGCTTTCCATCTGAAATAAATTTCGCAAACGATTCTATTGCTCTGCCAATCTGTTTCCTATCTTGAAATCTGTCAAATACACCAACTACAAATCTTCCTTTAGCAGAAGGCATATATTTTTCTCTTATTTTATCTTTTGGAGTATTTATTTTGTAAAACTCAAAAGTATTTATACCTCTTGGAATTACAGTTACATCGCAATGTTTATCTTTGTCCTGAATAACTCGTTTGCCATATTGACTCATACTAACAACTAAATCGGCAGTTTTTAAATCTCTACCCCAACTGCTTGGAATAGGTTCTCCATCTATCGGAATCTCATGGATAAATTTAAACTTATTTCTAATAGGGAACTTATATATAAAATCAAGCATCCAGTAATCACCCATACCAATAACAATATCTGGTTTGAACAATTCATTTATAACTTGATATATAGCACTATTTTTGTAATCTTCTTCAGATGGATTAGGCCAATTATCAGGGTGCCCATACGGTCTATCATGCTTAGAATTGGTAAATTGCTTCCAAGGAAAGTCCCATTTAAGTTTTTGCTGTTGTGCTGAATGCCAAAACCAACCAAATGAAGCTATTTCATATTTATCAGTAGCATGTAAACCAGAGGCAAGTTGGTAGTGGCCTATTCCCATTCCAGAATTAATGACTGGTGTATCACTTGCTATGAGTATCTTTGGTTTATGTGCCACTTGTGCCCTTTCAGTTATCGTCCGTTGTTAGCTATCTTTTCAAGTTGAATTGCAACATTCCTTATTTGTTCACCTGCATGCTTTGTAGTAACGTTTAACGCCTTAATTGACCCAAGAAGTTCACCATTCATTTTTGTCTGCTCTACCTTTGCTTCAGTTGCTTCTTTTTTTATTTCGTTGGTAACTTTTACAAGTTCATGGGTTATCTCTTTATCGGCTTCTTTATATTCAGCATCTATTCTAATATCTCTTTCCCGTGATAATCTTTCATTAGCTATTACATTACTAATTAGCATAGGAGCGCCAACTAAAAGCACTAATGATAGTAATGTTCCTGCTAATACTTTAGCTACCATCCATCCTGTTCCATTAAAATCCATTATCTTCCCTTATTCTTCTAATGATTCTTTATATAACCACAGTATTCCCCGAGCCAGCATCTTAGCAACTTTCTTCATATCTGGGTTCTCTTTATTTAGTTCTTCTCTTAAATTAGTCTTCCAAATATCAACTTTTGCACTCTTTTTAATTTTAATATCAGAAAGCTCAAGTCCGTCATCTGTTATCTCAATCGTAGCTTCTGGACCTTCTCCATCTATTGTGGATTTTTTAAGAATAATCTTACCGCCTCTACTGATAGTTCCTGTAGCAAAGACATCTCCATAAATAAACATATCAGCAGATGTTATGCCCGAATAAGCGATAAGTAGAAATAAGAGAATTATTATCTGTTTTCCGTTCATCACCTTC
>SDBU01000251.1_pt1 | contig 76764 bp, 134 predicted proteins | sample 2277071 | NCBI WGS metagenome assembly SDBU01 (sample SAMN10397929, study PRJNA504765) | marine sediment metagenome | isolation source: marine sediment core GS08_GC12, 126 cmbsf | place: Arctic Ocean: Gakkel Ridge, Loki's castle | collected 2008 | reverse complement strand
CTCATCTTGATCCTCATGATAAAAAGCGTATACTTCCCCACACTGTGAGCAACATTCTATAGGACCATACCATGTAATTAAAGGGGTTGAAGTATTACCTGAGTAAAGTGTTGCCCCAGTCCATTTATTACAGGCTTCGCACCAAAGCTTATGGTGCATAGTAATAGTCTTCCTTAGTGGTTTACTCATTGGTACTCCTTAACCAAACGTGATGGCCCAAAGTGTTTTAGTTTATTTCCTATAGTCAATCCCAATAGTCAAATCCTGGCTTTGACGAGCGGCGCTGAACTTTTCGCGCGTGTCGAAATTCTTGCTGGCACTTACCACAAAGCCATAAAAAACCCTTACCATCAGAATGCTCGAATCTCCAGATACGACCCTGATGATTGCACTCTTCACATTTTCCACGTTTATAGTCTCTCGACATTTCTCTTTCTCCAAGTCTGCCCGGAAGGATTTGAACCTTCGACCACGGCCTTATAAGAGTCGCGCTCTACCACTGAGCTACAGGCAGTTAAATATGAGTCCATGTTTTTCGTTGGGCGATATGGTGTATAGTTACAAAACTCACGCCGTATTTCACACCTAATTGTTCCAATGTGTACCTCCCTGTCGCGTAAAGTTTTCTAATTTTCCTGACCTTTGCATCTGTCAATTTAGCTCTTGGGTGTTGAGAGCCTATTACAGTTGCTTTTGTAGATTGTCTGCCTTTGTCTAGTTTGTCCTGGTTATTCTCTCTAGGAGTCCCAAGCCAAAGATGCTTAGGATTGCAGCATATAGGATTGTCACATGTATGGCATACGCATAAGTCACCTGGATCTTCATTGTAGTGGAAGTAATAAGCAACCCGATGTGCGAGCCAACCTTTACAAAACGCTTTGAAACATCCGTAACCGTTATTGTAAGAGTAGCTTTGCCACTCCCAACATTCAGTAGGCGCATCTTGAGCTACCCGCGACCAGAAACGGTCTACATGTCTCCTTGTGAATTTAGGCATAGGTTTATGCATAGTCTCGGGCGTGGGACTCGAACCCACAAATCCTTACGGATATAAGTTCTTAAAACTTACGCGGTTGCCATTTCGCCAGCCCGAGTAACAAGAGGCTCTGGCAGGATTCAAACCTGCATATCGGATTTAACCGACACCGGTCGTTGAAACCGGCGCGTCTATCAATTTCGCCACAGAGCCAAAGGGCCGAGCAGGTGTCCACTTTCCGGGCGATACGCCCAGACTGCTGGCCCTGTGCGGTGGTAATTACTTCTCAGTCACGATATTTGCACGCCACTGAGACAACCACATAAAAAGCATCCAAGCATCTTGCCCGTCGGCCTCCTCCCTTCAAAAGCAGGGGCAAGAGGAATCGAACCTCTTCCGCATGGTCCAAGGCCACGTGTGCAACCATTACACCACACCCCCGGGTACAACAGTGTCAGGGATTTGAACCCTGATGGCGCGCCTGGCAGGTACGACCCGACAGCCACTAGCCGCTGGTCGCCATTCCGTCACTGTTGCAGTAGGCAAGACGGGAAGGACTCGAACCTTCAATCGCTGGATTTGGAATCCAGTGCTCTCCCAATTGAGCTACCGCCTTACAAATCGATGTGTGACAGCAAAGAAAATTGGTAGCGTGTTCTTGTGAGGGAATCGAACCCCCAGAACCGTGAGGTGACTAATTTATGATTAGCACGGGCTCAGACCACTGCCCAGCAAGAATCTATCAACTTTCTTTGTATACATCGATTAATCGCTACTATCCTTATCGGTTTTAACTATGTCACCAGACTGTACCTTCTTCTTCCTATTGGATACATCTTCGACCGGCTCATCGCTAGTTTCAGGTGAGAGTTTACCCCAATCAATTCTGGCATATTCACCATCAGATACAACCTTAGCCGAGGGATAAAGTTCTTGCAAAACTTTATTAAACTCTTTTACATTCATTTGAGCGCCTCTAAAATGAGCTAAGGAACTAAGAGATTCGCACAATGATCCAAACTTTTATCTGTTCCCAAGCCCTGTAAAAACTTTTGGCGTGGCAGCGAGTTTGGCTTGCGCAATTCAAGTTGCTCTTTTATAGGGGTTGTTGTGTTACTGTTGAAGTGTAAAAGCCAATACCAACTGGTTTTAGTAAGTTTCCAATTTTCCAGAACCCGGTCAATAACATACATTGAGAAAGGACCAGTAAATTCCCGACCACCGTTGGGGCCGCCAAGAAACTTTACTGCTATCGCCAATGCGGGGCGTTCACTGTCTGTGGCGAGTCCAAGGGTATATGGAGTTATCCAAGAACCATGCCAGCAAAGCTCGTCACGACTACAGTCATATACTTCGAGCACCCAAAGAGCTTCGCGTACGCTCCAAGCTTTGGATATGGCGATTAACCGATTTAGTTCTGAACAAGGGGTCATGTGGACAACTTCTCTTCTGCTGACAAAGCTTTTGTTTTGTCATCAAACAAGATTAAATCACAAAGCATCGAGAGAACTGTTCCAGTATACCAGGCTGCGGCTTTCGGTGGGCCACCGAAAAAACGAATCGCCCCAAACTCTCCGCAAACCATTTTGAGCAGGTAAGGATCCCATTTTTCTTTAGCTTGACTTGCAGACCACAATTGACCATCCCAAAAGAAACTTTTGCCGCCTCCCCCTTTTTGGATAATACATAGTAAAGCATGGCCAGTAGACATGCTAGCAAGTTGCTTTTTTAAGTTGGCAATCTCGTTCATTATTTGACTCCTCATTCCAAGTCTATCTGATTTGACCGGCTTGTCAAATGTATTTCGGATATCTTTCGGCAGGACCAATAATCCCATCAAGCACCTTTATCCCTTCAAAGAGGACCATCACTGCAATTCGGTCAAGAAGAAGCGTAAGAAGACTTCCACTATGAGTACCCCATTTAGTAGGCGGCCCTCCCTGAAACTTAATCGGGTAAACACACTTCGCATACCAGTTATTGAACGGGAATACGCAGGAAGGCTCTTCTTCTTTTTCGAGTATCCGATTTGGACTCCACACACGCTTAGAACCATCAACCCTGACCCAGAGAAACTCATCCTCCCCACTACCAAGCTTATTCAAAATTTGGCAGACTCGCTTTACCTGGATGCATGCGAAACGTGCATTATAGTGTTGTATACAGCTAGCAACGGCGGGGTGACGAGTTTGACTATATTTGGTCATTTTTCCTACGTTTTCCGGGGTATACCCAATACATTCTCCGTGGCCTCCAAACCAACTTGCTCGATATAACACGTGAATCGGCTCCTCTTGTATACCTGCAAAAGCCCGCGCCCCTATGGTGGCCCACCGACGAATTGAATCAGCACGCTTCACTTTTCCCGCCATTCAAAGTCGCCAAAAACTTTTCAACCACATCATCATAGCCCATTGCTACACTGTAAAACAACTTATCCATAAGCATAGTCAACATCGTTCCTTCAAACCAATCTTCATTATTCGGTGGACCGCCCCAAAACCAGATCCCGATTCTATTGGACAGACGACCGACATGGTCACGAGCAACTGTGGTGGGGGTATGAGCTTGCCCGCCCACTATAATCTCATGGTCGCCACAACCGAAGATGTATGTTAAATAGTGGACTGTGCGAGCTATTGTCAGGTGCTCCAATGCTTGATAAGCTGCGTCATAGTCAAGCAAGTCTTGATGGTTCATTTTGATTTTTCCTCAGTGCGCAACATCCGATCAACTAGAAGCATTAACAAAGTGCCCTGATAAAGGTTGCAAAATCCGGGCGGACCGCCTACAAAACGAAAGAGCCCAACATCGCGGGCAAGCGCGCTCTTAAATTGGTCACATCGAGCTATAGCAAGTGGCGTTTTCTCTGAATACTCCCAAGAAATTAGAGCATCGTGGTACCCAAGAAGAATTAACTTTTTCGCCGCCGCATGGGCGGACAAGTTATACCATCGGTCAAGATGGTACCAAAGTCTACAATTCATTAAATGTTTCCTTGGATATCTGTCCCAATTATCTTGGCAACTTCAACAGCTCCCCTGTGATTGATTTCACACAGTACACGGTCGTCCAAAAGTGTTTGGAGCGTGCCCTTGTACCATTGTAGGGCACTTGGAGGGCCGCCCCAAAACCAAATAATCGGCGTCTCACTAGCCATTCGCCCCTGCAGGCTAGGGAAATACCTTTCAAGTCCCAAATCACGAGCTTGCCATTTCGTTCCCTTTAGATGGAACGAGTCCCCCCCGTAATTAAAGGCGTCGAGAATGCTTAATGCCCCATCGATACAACTCGAAACCGTTGTGTGTTTAATTGAAGCCATGGCCTGATAATGTGCAAACTTTTCACACTTCAGGCCAATTTGCCGAACAACTGTTAATACTTGTGTATCCATAACAGGGACCAAAGCTCTACAAATAGTCATTTTGCCTCTTTACCTTAATCCTATTAGCTATTTTATTCGCTGTCAAGGAATTTTTCTAATTTGGCGACAGTTGACCCGGCTGATAAATCTTGCAACTCAGCGACCAGCGTACTCCGTAAGGAATTCATATTTGCAGTGAATGGTATCCATTTTTCTGCCCCCGGCTCACGAAAAGCTTGCGCCGACATCCATCGATTGCAAAAATGAGCCAATTCTGTAGTTTCTACATTTAGATCATCCGCAACAAAAGGAATAGACTCCTGAACTTCACAAGCTTTCAAAAAATAGGGTATACCTATCTCGCTGAAGCGCTTTTGAGCATCTTTGTCTTTGATCGCGGTGTGCATTGAAAGAGCAAAACGCCGAGCAATAAGACAGCGTACAGGCTCGCTAACAAGGCCGCGCAAACTTTTAATGACGCGGGTTATGGTTCGCATATCCAGTTCTCCCCAGGTTCAAGTGGCCAAACAAGACCGTTTCCATTAGGTCGCTCAGTCCAGTTAAATTGATCATAATGATTATTCGTGTCAAGCAAAGGCGCTCCTTCTTCTGTGAGATAACTACGAATCTCGTTATTATAGTTACTGTTACCCTCAAGGGTACGAGAGAAATGAAAATGCCCAAACCAGTCAAAAGTATACTCCCACTGGAACAGTTTTGGCTTATTTTCCAGGTGCTTCCATCCGATAATACGGCAAGAAATTTGCTCTATCTCTCCGGCCTGCATGAGAGCGGCGCGGTGGCTTGAATGCAGGCGTTCCCAACCGACCCAAAGGGGTTTCCGCCAATGCTTTCCTTTCTTACGCTGGTATAGGCGTTTAGCAGCCTCAGTGTCAAAAGGAATATCCCTTAACATTGCTTTCTCAGTACACATCAGTGTTAGGCGAATATAGGCTTGCTCCGACTCGCCCCAAAGATACCAAATATTTCGTCTCTCCCTGGAGCTGGAGTGCGCGCCATGCTGGCTGATGTAATCTTGACTCGCAAGCATTATCTTGAGCATTTTATATAGTGTGACATCACTGTAGCTGTCGACACTTTGACGGAAGCTGGCATACGGTAGGAGAGTCACTCGGAACATGGGGATAACCAAACAATGCTCGAAACAGGGTACACATAATCGCGTGAGTATTGTACCGTTTCAGTATAGTTGGGGCCAAAACGAGCCCTATGGACAATGACGGCGCTACGTGAGTTATAAGAAATCAATGTTTCAATGGTTGTAGTCTTGGCTGTATCAAAATTACAGGTTTCAATCACCCATCCCCAAGTAAACTTGACCCAACGCATAGAGCGATCGGTAGTGATCACACATTTACCAGTCTCAATAAGCTCCTCTAGGCGATTCATGACTAGTTGGTCGAATTGAAACTGATGCTTCGGCAACTCTTTCACCCAGTAAGCGAGCGTCGAATCTGTATACCATTTTACATTGAAAGTGTTACTCATGTTAAGCAACCTCCACTGCCGCCCGAATTTCATCAGCTTCTTTCCGGACACGAGCAAGCCATTCTGCATGAGTCTCGATGCGAGCAACATGGTGTTGGAGCATTTCTACGACCCAATCCTCAGAGTCAACATGGCGTTCGCCACAAGCACAGATGCCAACTAACAAGTCACAACTAGTGTCAAAACGACGCTTGCCAGTGTGAACCATTCGTCTTTGCCATTTGAGAGGGTATTTTACAAACTGACCCTTATGCCCAAATCGTCGCAGGATTCGCATTGTCTTTGCCATAATAAGTCTCACAAGATTTTGGGCGTCTACTCAATCCTATATCAATCCTGAACAGTGTCAAACTCAAACTTCCTACATGTGTCGAAGTCAAAGAAAAACCAGCGATTGCTGTGAGCAATAATTGAATCATGCGCAATATGCCGGATATACCGATAGACTTCTTCCCATGTTGAAAAAATCATTTGATGCGGGAGTGTACCAAGTAGCCAAGTTGGGGTATGCTCTTTCCCCTGCTCCACATGTACGATAATCGGTTTCTTCTGTCGGTTGGCAAGAAACAATTCCTCATACGTACCACAAGGGTGGCCGTCCATGTCGAGATTCACGACAAGAAGATCAGAAAGATCAACCATCCGTAAGTCAACACATCGAATAGTTTTGATCTGTGGAATCATTGCATCATAATTTCCGCAAGCCTTCATTTCATCCGCAAAGGCGCGCATTTTTGTATCCTCGATACCAATATCAATTGGTTTATGTGTCGGGTCAAGCCAGTATACTTCAAGATTGGCTAATTCTTGTTGAAGCTTGATCCGCCACCCCTCTCCCCCGTCGAGTTCACGGTCCATAGCACCACAAAGATAACCGCGCGCATGTTTGAGACGATTCACTTTTTCTCCTCTTTTTCTAAACTGTCACCATATTAAAGCATAACACATGAATCTGGGTTTGTCAAGTAGATAAAGATTCAGTATTCTGTGCGTCCATATCAGTGCGAATGACCAGGTGGTAACAATTCCTTTACTTTCGATGAGCCTAACCGAGAACAGCCAAGGTTTAAGTATAACTCAGCATCTGCATAGGTTGCGATGCCACCGCTGGCTTTAACCAAGCAACGATCTTGAACAGCGTGTTGAATCAATTTGATAACATTGGGTGTAGCGCCCTCGGAAGCAAACCCAGTTGAAGTTTTAACATAATCCACACCTAAATCAGCACAAATTCGACAAGCTTGTCGGATTGCTTTATGTGGTAGGTAGCAGGTTTCGAGTATGACTTTAACAAGGACGCCGTGCTCATGTGCTATAGTGAGAACGGCCTCAATTCCATCCAGTACGATGCCCCATTTAGACGAGAGCACGGCGCCGATATTGATAACCATATCTAGTTCAGTGGCTCCATCACCAATGGCTATATAGGCTTCAAGAGAAGCTACATCTGGAACGGAATTACCGTGCGGGAAGTTGATAACAGTTCCGGTGAATACATCCGAGTCTTCAAGCACCTTGGCTGCGGTAGTCACATAGCAAGGCTTTACACATACCGAAGCACATCCATAATCCATTGCTTCATAACACGTAAGAATAGTGGCTTCTTCAGTGTGTTCGGGCCTCAATACGGCGAGATCGATCGCGCCGGCAACTTGTTCAGGTGGATACATGGAATTTCTCCTGGTATTTATGGATCTTTTTATTAGTGTCTCTATCACACATAAATCGAAGCACTAGTCGATTTAACATCACATCACAGTGTGCACAAATTGGACGCCACAGATTATTATCCGCGCAGCATTGCCATTGTTGTGTGGCGGATTGTCCGCAACGAACACAAGAAAGCCTTTTGATACCTACTTCAGTATATAGCTTGCGCCGCCCATGCCGCCTCATTGGCTAAATTCTTTTCTGCATGTAAAGATCAAAAGTGTAAATATGCCCAAAACAACAAGTAAACTTACATGCTTGAGGTTCCATGTCAAAACAAGGATTGGGATGAAAATCAATAATTCTGACCCGCTCAATGATTGCGTCTACAAAACAATAAATACTGCTTGTAAGCTTATCACAGGTAGTTTGAACGAGACACACATCTACATTATCCATAATTGCAAGCTTTAATTTCTTCCGGTGCTGTTGCAGAATATGCATCACTTCATTAGCTAACCCCTCTAAATAGAGATAATAGGTATGACTTGTATCAACGCTCATCATTTCTTTGTCTTTTGATAAGATGGTTGTGCGTCGGCTGAGATACCCGCTTTTATAAGCTCCAGCACATACCCCTCAGCATCCTCTTCTGTTAAGCCAGTTGCCCAGGGACGAGCTAGATCCTCAACCCAAACTACCCAATTCTTTTTCGTGACTTTCTTCGTTGTTATTTCACTCATTCCGCTGCCTCAGATGCTTTCAGGCTATGCAGCGTGTCTAAACATTTTTCACTAGGGCGTCGACCTAATCGGTAGGCGACCAGTAACTCTTCGTGACACTGGCGCAATTTTCGCAGTAAGCAGACTTCAGCTTCTAATTGCTCAAGGTATTCCGCGCCACTTGTAGTATGCATGCTCATTTCTTCGCCTTTCTTGGAAAGTTATAACCACAGTCACATGTCGCTTTACGAACATGCAGCTTGCTTTTGCATTGCGGACATGTTTTCAGTGGGGGTTTTCGCGCCTTCTTTTTCGTGACTTTCTTCGTTACTGCTTTCTTCGTTACTGCTTTCTTCGTTACTGCTTTCTTCTTTGCTGCTTTCTTTTCTGCTGACTTCCGCATCGACTTCACACTACGAGAAAATTTGTAACCACACTCACACAATCTTTTGCGAGGATGGAGACTAATGCCGCATTCAGGGCAAGCTTTAACTGGAGCCAAACGCTTCACGCTTGACACTTTCCTAATGGGCTTGTAACTTGGGTCATTATGCTTTTCGCACGCATTCTTCGCGACTTGCAAAGTTCGATATAGAGGGCGCCCCCGGTCGACTAACTCCCACGCAGAATAATTTCGTATGGGGATGAAAACACGCACACAACATTGATAAGCTGGCAAAACTGTGACGCCAAAAACTTTACTCCGCCAGATAACTCGATAAAGATTTCGGTTAGCACGCCATTCTTTTCTGTGGTTTCCATCCCCTTCATTGTGTTGTCTAACCCAGTTCATGATGCATTTCTCAATTCTTCTCTCAACTGCAATATGTCTTTCTCAGCATCAGCACATAGCTTTTTTCGATATTGCAAATCATCCTTCAGAGTACGGATGTGGCGCGCAGCTATAGCTAACTCATGTTCCAAGCATGCTGAGTTTACTTTCATGTCGCGCACCGCATTAGACGTATTAGTTTCAAATCGATATGTTTGTCTTGCTCGTGTACTCCCCCCAAACGCATGTATACGGCGAGTGGCGGCAAGTAGGTCGCACTCTGCCTCAGATAGTCTTATCTCTAAGCGCTGCACCTCCTCAGACAAGTTGAAATTAATCTGTGGGCACCTTTCGTGTGGGGGCATTACCATTTTTCTTTTCCTTTGTCTTCACCATCCCGCGGTTATACCGGGCATCCCCCTCTGAGTAGCCACGCATATGAATGGCAGGAGCGCTAAAGCTTCGTTTAACCTTTGCGCAACATTTGGGGCAAGGCTCATTAAGACGCTTTGCACCAGCAGCCGCACTGGTTAACTCTTCAAAATAGTGCCCACACTCAGAGCAAGCATACAAATACAATGGCATAATTAGTCCTTTATAATAACACATCTATCAGGTTTAGAAAGCTTAATGCGGCGCCCTTTATGATTAGTACCATGTAAGACGCTGTGCCCCAAATCTGTTACCGTCATAGTCGACAGCCACATAGACGACCTGCGCCTAACTGGGTAAACAAGTGTGTTGCCGACTTTAATTCTTTGTCCGAGATAATCTTTCATAGTGTCTCCTTCTTGTTAAGGATATTCGGGACTATTTTCTCGAATCTCCAATGGTGACTTGTATTAACATGGGATGGTCGAACATATTTTGCGACCGCGTTTCTAAAATTAGCGTAACTGAAACCGTCAGCAAGACGGACAACATATCCTTCACCCTGGCAAGGAAGATTGCGAATTAACTCCTCATCCCATTGACCCTTATAAAGAACTGGCACAGGAATTAATCCCAATAACTTGCACCATTCTAAGGTATCATCCCAGGAAAAACAGTGCCACTGGTGCCAAATCGAAAACGCCATGAAATAGCTTGAGAGCTTTGTATAATGAATTGAGTGTTTAGCAAATAGATTTTCACCGCATATACGCCATCCGTCGGGAATTTGCCACCCCATTTTAGAGTGAAAATTCTTTATCCAGTTCCGGCTTGGGTGATTCGGAGAATCTATGGAGCGTGTATGAAGATAATTAGGGTATAGAGTTGTATTCTCACCATCCATTTTTTCAGTGACAACAACTTCCTGCCCTTCAAATGGTACATGAGCTAGGATTTTATCATCATTCGTACCTGAACTCCAAGGAAGGTGATACGTTCGCGGATACTTAACATATTCAGTAAAGTTTCCAACAACGATATTTTGACAGCGGTGATACAATTCACCACGCATCCGCTGCCCATTAGCTAGAATTACATTGCCCCATTTATCATATTTGTGATCCTTATACAAATGTTCAGGAAGAAGGATAATTTCAATGTTAGCCGCAGCACGAATTTCTTCAGTTGTAAGAAGTGTTTTTTCAGCTTGGACATGGTGGCTGTCACAAAGAGTAGCACCATTATCAAGATAATAACCACCATCGTCCCAGAGGCGGCGTTCCATAATATGGTGCGCATCTTGGCCCAACTCGCTACAAATCACACATCTATGATTGTCGCGATTAAAAACCCCCGCTCGAAATTCAGTGCGCGTTAATAACATTACAGCCTACAATGATTCTTCAATCGCGTTTCTAAAATTAGCGTAACTGAAACCGTCAGCAAGACGGACAACATATCCTTCACCCTGGCAAGGAAGATTGCGTGTCACCTTTTTATTCCAGAGTTAGCATACTGTGCCTTTCACTGTAAAAAGACGTTCGATACGTGAGTAGCCCTTACCCGTGTTATCTCTCATTGATGTTATTACAGGTTTTTCCCAGATGACTTCAAAATTATTAGGGGCGGTATATTCTGACACGCACACAATTGAACGCTGCGAGTAGTTCCGCGCCCAATCCCAGAACTCCTCATGATTAAATTTACCGTTACTGTAATGTTTAGCGCCAGCATAAGGTGGGTCACAATAAATTACATCGGCATCCCCCTTGTAATCTAGGTAACTGGCACATTGGAATTTTACATTCTGTATTAATGGGACCAGCTTTAATAGATTATTCCTAGCGGTCGCACAGAAATTCCGCCCTTCCTTAGGATCGCGAGCAAAGCCACCAAAGAATCTACCATAGAAACTGCATCCGAATCCTACGAATCCTCTTAATGCTGAGGATTCAGCAATTCGCAGTTCATTGTACTGCTCTTCAGTGATACTAGTCGGCGGGCTCCATCCTGCTTGTGCGGCCTCTAACATGAGAATAAGATCAGGATGAATATCCCCAGCCGTCTTTTGCTCGCAGCTAATATGCTTTCCCACAGAAAACATGCCACAAAACGGTTCATAGTATCTAAACGGCTCAAATGTTTGAAGCACTTCAGCTAACTGTTTGCCAGCGCGCATCTTTCCGCCCATGTATTGCATTATTAGTTCCCTTGCAATGATTCTTCAATCCGCCGATGGGTTGTTTGGGTGTGTTCAGAAGAAACATCAACACCAATGAATCTTCGATCATGCCTCAAAGCAGCAATTCCACTTGTTCCTGCAAACTTGACCGTTGCTGTCTGCGGTAAGATTAGGATGCAACATCTAAAACTCCGATTTCCAAGCATTATGAACAGGTCCCTGTAACTTGTGTTCGTGAGCAATTTTTGCACAGTACCCAGCATCAATTTCAATCAGGACACATGGATTCCCAGTCATTTTGCAGACACGAGCCATAGTTCCCGTGCCGGCAAACAAATCGCATACTGTATCTTCGGGCTTACATGTAAGCCGGATGCAGCGTTCGTATAAGCCCTCATTCAATTGAGTTGGATGCCAATTACGACGCTGGCCGCTATTACCAGTCACCCGAGGAAAATCAAATACATCGCCTGGGACCTTACCTCTTGGATCCGCGCGTTTGTCACCATTTAGCTGCCGCCACGATGGAATTCTTACTGTATCAGGGTAAAGCGTCGTTCCTTTACGCATGATTCTAACTAGTGGCCGATGGCTTACGCCTAAATCGTGTTGATTATGCCTGTAAAACGTATACGTTTGTACACAAGGCTTAATTTCCCACTCAGAACCACGCGACGATAGGGCGCCAAAATAACAATCTATCATGCAGCCCATAGAAAAAGTGTGAGCCGCATTGTAACTTATCCATAAAACTTCAGCTTTCTGTGCCCCGAGGAGGAGAATGTCTCTAAGAAACCCGCGATAAATTGTTTCAGTCTGGCGATCAGTGTATTCATCGTAACTTAGATCTATGTTATCTGGCGGATCTGCGAATATCATACGCACAGGAGCCATCTTTTTCAGCACATCCCTAAAGTCACCATTGATCAATTTTATCATCTCAACCCCTCAACAACTGACTTCAGCCAGACCAAATCATCTTGCATGTCATCTATCCGAATGCAGATACATTGACAAGGACAAATAACTATAATCTCTGGGTCTTGTTCAGTAGGCAGTTCGTCGCCACACATGCTACAAATAAATCTCATGGTTTCCCCTTATAAACAGGTAGAAAATTCCATAGCTCGTAACTTGGAGCATTACCCATTACCAAATTCAACAGGTCATAGGCATAATCGCAAACCCTCACCATGCCAGCATAGTTAATTTTGTCAGCGTCGTCAGTGGCACGATGATAATCCGAGTGCAGCCCAGTATGCAGAAAGACGACCGGGATTCCCACCGCTGCGAAAGACACCTGATCGCTTCGAGCGCCAGTGCGAAAAGTGATGCCCTTAGCATAAGGATATTTTTTGTATAGCTCTTGCAAGATGGCGGGCACATCGAAATTACCCTCTTGTATTAGCTTCTGCTGTAACTTGAGCCTTCCAATCATATCTAAATTTAACATAAAGATATGCGACTCAATATTCGGATCGTTCTCAGGTAGTAGAGGATTCTTCACATAATATTTTGACCCCAGAAAGCCCTTTTCCTCTCCAGTGTACCATTGGAAAACAACAGTGTAACCTGGCGTTGAGGCGTTAGCGAATCGTTTGGCTAACCCCAGCAGCGCGGCACAGCCGCTCGCGTTGTCATCTGCGCCATTGTAAACTGTGCCTCTTCGATTCGTACCGATATGATCCAGGTGAGCACCTACAACAATCATAGTACCAGATTCGCCAATCCACGCAATCACATTCTTACACCTTCCCACCCTCTGGTATCTAACTTGAAGCCCGTACTCTTGACATTGCTCATACACATATTTCGCAGCTTGAGCATATCCTTTTGACGCAGTGTCTCGGCCCTGTAGCGAATCAGATGCCAAGTAGGTCACATGCTCTTTCAATTCACTGGCTGTTTGTGCGTTGCAGGTGCTGGCTAGTGCCAGCACGCAAAGTAGTGTCCGAAAAAGATTCATTAGTGTTCTTCCGATTGAAATTCCCAAACTGGCACGGGTCCTATTGCCGAGAGTTCTCCTCTTGGAGGCGGATTATACTCGCACCGCCGCGCGGTAAGCTGACTGGCATCGTAATAATCAGAATCAATGTAATCTACTGAAGAAATTGCAAAAGCCATTGTGTCACCAGAATGCAGGCAGAAGCTCCCTCTAATAGTTCCCACAAAAGGCGGAGCAGGCCAAGTGGTGTGCTCAAGTAATTCTGGCTCCATCGTCAAATTAGTCCCAACATGTACGCCAGTAATCTTATTGTACACATCACCACAGCGCGTCACAATAATCCCGTCACAAACCGCACGCTCTGCTATTTGAACGCAGCCTGTAATAGAGCTATCTTCTGTACAATGTATCTTATCTTCAGATTGATTCGCGACCTTGTGAATTCTTATTGCTTTGAGACCGAAAGAAGTCTCTAATGGCCAATCTATACTCTGAAAGCTTGTAAGCAATGTATGGTTTTCACAACAAAGCCGAAGTGCGTACACATCCTCGCAGCGATTACGTGTTATACTAAGAATTTCAGCGGGGTCAAAAAGTAGGAACGGAAGCTTTAATTGACGGTTATTCTGTTGTTTTTCCCACCAGCGCTTTTTACGTAGCTTGCGAGTATAGAGGTCGGCTATCTCTAAGTCATCACCTATGCTAACCTGCGACTTACCAGTACCAAAGATAACTGAAACCCGGCGCTGTTTGCGTTGCTCGCTTGTGCAATTCATCAAGTAACGCAGACAGAGGTAAATGGCATCAGGTTCGTTGCCGGTCATTTTAGTTATTAGCATTATAATCCTCCCCATCCTCTGCCGTGAGTGTATTCGGTTTGGCCGCTGGCCAGAGCGTCAGCCAGTTGAAGCAGAGACAGTTCGGGAGCCTGGGCCGCAGCATTAAAGGGGATGCTAGTTTCGACCTCCTTAATAGGAGGCGCAGGAGGCACAACCCAATGAATTCTAATTGCCTTGAGACCAGAGCCATGTAAACCACGACCATGTACGTATCTGATAGCCAAACGAGCATCTTCATGCTGAATTCTGAGCCTGAATGTCCCTATAGCTACTCGCTCCAAAGAAATAATTGTGGCAGGTTGGTATAGGGAGAATGGAAGCCTGAGCTGACTAGTATCCTTTCGCTCCCACCAGCGCTTTTTGACGGCTCGCCCAGTGCTTAGGTCTATTAACTCTAAGTCATCGCCCACGCGCACTAGCTTCCTATGTGTTTTATAAACAAGAGACACTCTAAAATCCGCGGCGCGCTGCACCCGTTCATAAAGATAACATAAACAGTCAAAGATGGTACCTTGTGTGTTTCCAGTCATCACTGTTGTGGTCATAAGCATAGCACCTTTCCCAGATTGCGGGCAACTACTTAATTATAGTTGTTAATCTGTCCGTGTCAAATCATTATCACTGTTTTTGGAGATATTCAGTAACTTTCTCCATCCAATCAGCATCACAGGCGTTAATGCAGCACGCTTGACCCCGCAGATCCGGATTAACCATACAAAACTCTTCCCAGGTTTCCCCTGTCCAGAAAAGGAATACACGACTAAGCCGTCCCTGGATTACATTTCCAAGGGATATCATAAATTGTTTCTTGCCTAACTCCCAGCCGCCAATATCACACAGATAGAGATTAAATGGTCTGTACCTCAATTGGAAAGGCCGTACATTACGTTCAAAATCAAAACGAGCCACATATTGAAGTAAAATCGGCTCGATCTGACCATAAGCTATATGATCAGTAAGCATATTCTCAGATGGGGTCCCTCCTTTTTCATCTATGAATAAACACGCTCGGTAGACTTTTGTTGGGGGTATATCAATCATCAATTTTTCTCACTATTAAATGTAACTCTGCTGTGTACTCTCCATTTTCAGGTTTATCATCAGCGTCGACATATGAAACTATCAATGTCATAACTGGCACGCCGTTTTGCTCTGCTGAAATAGCAAGGTTCTCAAATAATGTAACCATGCCGTCGCCGCCAAGTTTGCCTTCTTTTATACGTTGAATACTTGGATCATATAGTAAACTCATTGAAATCAATCCTTTCTATTTGCACACCATTAGGCAATGGTTTCTTCTTAGTAATGCCCATCGCCTTCTTAATCTTGCTCCGGGCCTCACTCTTAGTGAATGCGCTAACTTCACCTGCATTACCAGCATGACTCCATTCCCAGATGTAAGGAATTTTGTCTTCAATAGCTCCACTCGTTTTCATTTGCTGTTTAATGTGCCGTTTAATTGCCCTCTGCCTCTCTTGAAGCTGATTGTGTATTGTTGTAACGCACGTGAATGGGCGTTTGCCGATAGACTGTCGATGTCGAGCTTTTCCATTAGGCATGTGTCTTTCCTCCTAAAAACTTTACGAATTTGAAGCCATCATACTGCTTACCGTACATATGAAAATGCTTTTTCAAAATTGGCACAGTCGCTTGGTACCCTCGCAGTAATAACCATGCGCTCACGTCATCAGGGTGGCCTGGAAAACAGTTAATTTCTGGCACAATCATGGTTACCTCTTGTAACTCAGGTGATTCCATTACATTGAGTAACAATGAAGCAGCGCCAAGCCCCCTATATGCGGGCTTCGTTCCAAGTCTTAAAATCTCAGCGACTTTACCTGATTTCCTCCAAGCACAGACTGCTATAGGTTCAGCTTTAATTGTGGCCAGCAGAATGGAGCATACTTTATTCTCAGCAAATTTTCGCCACTTGTTTACAGACCAAGGGAAATGATAACTTTTAATGTCTATATCAATCAAATAGTTTATATCTCTAGCTTGCGCTCCTCTTATAATTGGCATCATATTTAACCTCCATTCATCGTGCCCGAAACCCCTGCCCCTCACGACTGATTGTGTCAACCCAGCTTTCGATTGCATTTTCACCGCCAATACTTAAAGCTTTCGCACTCATCTCTAATATTTCCTGGCGCGATATACTGTCTTCCTCTGATAAATCAGTAAAGATATGACCAGATTGAATTGTTTTCCAACAACTTATTAAACGTAAAACTAATTGATTCTGCCATGTGGCAGAAATCCGACACCTGTGATTAGCAATGCGAAGCAATGGTGTCTTATCCTCACGATATTTACTTGCAATTTGGTCCATGCAAATAATCGTATTCTCACCACCAACTGGTTCGCCTAGCATCCAACTGTAAATGGCTAGCTGGTCTGCCCAATCTTTACTCGTATCTTCAAGATAGTGAGATCCAATCTCGATCCCACAATGAATTATTGGCTTGTATCCCTTATGCGCTTGGCTACAAGCACGACTTGGTTTCGCCGTCAACTCATTCCAGCCATCTCTAATCATGGAATAGTATTTGTAAGGAGTCGCGCCATATTTTGAACAATACCCGTTTACCTTAAAGTCAAGAATGATGGAGGCGCCCGACTCATGGGTATAACGGCAATCTGGTTTTCCCATCAACGGAACCCCCTCAACCTCCTTGTCAAGTCTGAATTCAAATTGGGGATCAGATTGGCTCTTTTCCAAGTCGCAAAGCAAATCGTCGTATGCACCAGACAGCTTGTAACATTCATAAACATGCAACCCCGCAAGGCGGCAGAAATCTCTATTCTGTTCTTCAACTTGTTTAGTAAAGATGGCATCAAATTCAAATTCAGCACTAGGGCCAAAAAGTGCAGCATGTAAAGCTGACTTCACATAGGCATCAAAAGCCGAACCTACCGCCATATAATTCTTTTGTGGAAGTCTCGGAGCTCGCACCTCTGCAAGATGTTTGAGATAAAATTCCTCTCTGTCACTCTCCCACAGAGAAAGTGATGATGGTGACAAGTATTTTGGTATACGCATTAGTTATTCCCCGTGCTGCCAAAGCCGCCCGCCCCTCGGGCTGTATCACTCAATTCGTCAACGGCTTGAACAGCGAAATCGGCGACCACATAAAATAGAACTTGTGCAATTCTCGTTTGCGCTTCTATAATCTGAGGATCAAGCGTCATATTCTGTAATAATACTTTCCATTCGCCTCTGAATGTACTGTCAATCACGCCGGCCATGACATGTAAGCCTCGTTTTGCAGATATTCCTGACCGGTCACAGATACGACCGACATAGTTACTGGGAAATTCGCACGCGATTCCTGTAGAGATTAATGTCCGCCCATTTGGTGGGATCGTAATCAACTCACACGAGTAGAGATCGTAAGCGGCGTCTCCAGGCTTCTTAACAGGTAGTAAAGCATATCGATTCAGTAGTTTAACTTGTAGCATTATAATTTCCTCTCGTCTACACGTTCCCCAGTGTTTTTAACAACTTGAACAGCACGATCATCCCAAAGCTCTATCATCCAGGGATCTTTTTCACATACTATTGGCAACTCTTGCCCAACATGAAGTAAAAGCCAACCTTGAATAGCTATGCGCGATATATGCGCTTCCAAACCCTTTTTAGGAGAGACTCGTGCTGTAAAAATACGAACATTTCTACCTTTTGCAAGCCATCTTTGCACACGCTCTAGCATTTTTGGCACCGGAGGGCCAATATGATCTGCGCCTTTCCAGCCCTCATAATAAGCTAAAGTACCATCTAAATCTACTCCAGTCCAACTTTTATCAGCCATTCTCATCTCCCAAGTCGCCGAAAACGGCTGGTAAACGTTCTTTCAAATCATCCAGTATATCAGTAAAAATGCCGCGAATTTCCCATTGGGCATGAGCGTTCAAAGCTCTTTCCATAAAGACGTGCCTCCATTGACGTAGGTTGAACGTTACAGCTAACTCAGTCTTCGTTGCGTTCGGCAACACGTATCGAGCATCTTCAGGTTTTATATGTTCGGCCAACTCGGCTTTGTATTCAGAGTAAGCGCCGTCAACCTGCAACAACCATTGGACCTGACGGGCGAAGTCAATAGTTTGTTCCATACTCCACTGCGCTCCATCTTTCCAAACTCGCCAATCCCCGCCAATATTTTCAGTTTCATAGTCGCCTGGCGCAAAACCGATGCTGCTTGGACAAATAACTCGCAAGCTATCTTTCTTACCATAGTTACAATATCGCTGTGATTCTTGAGAATTATGTACCACGAGTCCATTAGCGACAAAATTATGATTAGGTCCGGCCATTTCAATATCATAAGTAGGTTTAATACCTACACGCTCAATCTTAACAATAGTGTCCGTGAAAACAGACATTACTGCCTGTCCTGTGTGCCATTGATGGTGGCAAGCATCACACAGAAACATAATATTTGTTGCATCATTATTGTGTGTATCACCATCACAATGATGTCGACTTAAACGAACTTCAGAACCACAAATTTCACAGTCTTCAGGGAGTGTGGAAAGTTTTCGAGCGCGGAATCTTCCTGCCTGTGCTGACGCTGCTTCACCTAACCATTGAGGATTTTTTTCACCTTTGTGAATCTCTGAGAGTTTTTTCAAGCCTGATGTAGAAAACATGCCCGGGTTCCCATGGCCAGGTTTTCGCCCCGGGTATTGACTATGTGGTTTTTGTAACTTAAAATGTCTAATCCATTGTCCTAGACATGCATCACTAACACCAGCTAATTTAGCCACTTCTTTTCGTGGTAGGTTTCTATTGAGATACATTTCTCGAATCCATTCTGGATTCTTATAAGCAAGCTGACCATTAGCTGTGACCTTATCCCCAACGTTTAATTGACAAAGTTGCTTCCAACCTTGTGGAGTTAGAAAGCGATGCTTGGCAGTGGCTTCAATAATTCGCCCAAACTTCGTTGTTACACGATAAATTTCTTGACAACCACTCTCTATAACAGATTTGATACATCCCGGCACCAAGAGACCATTTTTATTTACGCTTCGCAAGCGAATAAGAGACAAACGACCCTTGCGCTTTGGATCTAATGACCATTGATAAAGTTGTTTAAGAGTCCATCTTTTAGGGTTTCGTCCCTTCTTTTTGCTAAAAGCAACAACTTCTGTGTCACCTGTAAGACAATAAGCAGCAATCCTATGCCTAACAAGCTGGTGTGAGCAAGCACGACTACAAACAATGATTGCTGTAACTGAGCAATGTTCTAATACACTCTCATGTCGATTACGACAAATATTATTGACAAATCGATCAGCCGAGTCACTAGTAATCAAATCTTCCGACTTGTAACAAATTCGCCCGCACCTTTCAAGATGCTCCATTATGTATGAAAACATTTTCAATGTAGTTTCAGGCCAATAGAAATGTGGTTCAATGATTGTGATCATGTTTCTTCTCTTCCTTATAAATGACTCGAACCTCAGAAGCTTGCCTTCCCAGTCTCTGGGCAATTTGTTCAAATGTCATGCCACAGCTATCTCGAAAATAAACAATGTCGCGCCGATCTCCAGGTAATAATTTCATGGGTACCATATCTTTCCGTCAAATAGATTTTCAACATTACTAATTCTAGCGTTAAGTAAGTGGTACTCTACGCCGCCTCTTTCAAGAATCTCTCTGCCCACAGCCATTTCCTCATGCCAACGCTCAGGAGTTTTGTCGTGAACTTGTTGGTGTGCCACTACCATCGTAATTCCTGCGAGCACAATAGCACGAGCACAGTCTGGGCAGGCAGCCCAGGGGCAAACCATAGTTAGCCCTTTTGTGCATAAACCTAGTTTTGCCGCTCTGTAAATCGCCGCACGTTCAGCATGTTCTGTAACTTGGTACTTACGAGGACGCTCATGGTTCCTAGGGTCGTTTGCCATTTTAACATCAACAAAAGAATTAACCCCTCTCGTAAAGATAGTAGGACCAAATAGACCAACTAATACGGCCCCAACTTTTGTGCTTATATCAGTGCTCATACAGTGAGCCTCTTTATATGCTTCTCGCATCAAATGAATATATTTTTCAGTCACCACAACTTCCTCCTTTAAGACTACAAACATCGACCGCTTCTTCAACTAGTTCGGCTCCTTCGTGTTCCAGCGCTTCCTTGTACGGTACAGGCGACAATGGTTGACCAGAACGTCCCCCATCAGGATAAACTGTAATGCCCCGCAATCGAGGCAAATATCTCATAAGCATTGAACCGAAAAAACGAATGCTTTCTTGATTATTTAACTCGGTTCCATATGCTGGCAGGTTGATGGTGCTGCTAATGCAATGATCCACATAGCCTTGTACCCATGCTTGAAAAGCTACACGCTTCTCTACGTCACGTGCTAGTGCATAGGCATCTTCGATGCTATCTGGATCGACACCACTTTCAATCAGCCGCTTTGCGCACGGATCAATAACATATTGATAATAGTATTGATCGCCTTTTAAATAACGCCTCTTATAAGCCACGCAAAAGATGGGCTCGATACCTCCAGTTGTCTCTGCGACTATGGATGTTGTTCCATTGGGCGCCAATGCCCTCGTCTTTTTCGGCCGGCTTAGCTCCCACTCGTCCGCCCATTTGTTCGCGTAGCGACCAGACTTGGCGTAAGCTGCTAACCAAGTGCCCAGTTCCTCATCAGGAGCGTATGGTTTGCCACGTTTCAGTAACCATTCATGGATGCCCATTAAGCCAAGACCGAGCCGGCGATTCTTGCTGCGAATCCTGTCGACTTCGCTATAAGGCACATCTGAATAAACTGTCCCAGCCAGAAGAAAAGCAGTCGCATATTCTAAGACATGTTTGAATTCATCTAAATCTTCTATACGTGACATATTGATACTTCCGAGGTTGCAATTATGAACTTTCAAAGTATCAGCAATAAAAGAGTGACTAGTAGGCATCGTTAGATCATAAACATCTACGACAGGCCCGACTTTAATTTTCACTATTTTATCTGTGCTTCTAAGTCGTAAACCTTTGTGTCTTCCAGATCGAATAGCTCTCATATGAGACTTAGATATATTATACTCGGCAGCTAACTCAGAAGTTGTCTTTTTGGAAGCTTGTATGCATTGGACACTCTTTCTAGTAAGCCGGGAATACTTACTAGCAAGCTTTTTTCGTAATTCTTTATTCTTTTGTGTATGGTACCCAAAACCAATTATGCCAGCAAAGCGATAAACAGAAGCACCATTAACTACAACTACGCCTTGAGACTTACGGCCTTTTACTTGGAATTCACGTGCCCATGCACGAATGCCGAGTTCGGCGAGTAATAATCGAACTCCCTTACGAATGTCCCTGCTACTTGAGGAAAGGATAGCATTTTTCCGGTTCGTTTTTACGGTTCCATCACTTGCAAATAAACCCGCTAAAAAAGCTGCTTTATTTGACTTTGATGCCGACCATACAGAATGTGGGATCTTTTTATCCCGGCCCTTTGTAATTGTTAGGCCCCATTTTTCCCTGACTTGTGTCGCAGCAGAAATAGATCTTACAGCAGCGAGTAGCACACCGTTCGGTTGTGTTTGGTAGCGTACGCGACTATTTGACCACTTTTCCAGCCGCTGAGCTACCTTTTTGAAAATCCCCACATCATCAGGGCCAGCACACACACCTAAAGATCCCGGCTGTGAACACCAGCCGTCGCCAACTAACCATCCTAAAGCAAACCAATCATCATAGGCTTTAGTCTTCTTTAATTTACAAGATCCATCATTTTCTAGTTCCGTATCAATTGTATCCCCAAGAGTCAATTGGTCAGCACGAATCCAAGCCCCGTTTGAAGATATTAAATGATTTGGCGTCACTGTTATTTCCGCCCCTGTACTTGTTGTAATTGTACGTGTACTTACATTTTGAGCCGTGCGACCGGCAAAGGAAGGTTTCTCATATCGTCGAGTACCGTCATCGTCAATATAAGCTACTTTATCAAAAAGTGTGAGTTGTTCAATAGGCTTCCATCCTTTTTTTGTGAGGACGGGAGTTCCTTCAGCAAGACAGATATCTGAGTCGTCTCGGCTGCTAACCTCTCCGCAATTTGCGACTGTTACCCCTTCAGCAATAAACGTATGCTCCTTGCAATTTACGTTACAGCAAAAAACGTCTTCAACAGGGCCTGGTTTAGTATTAAGAACACTTACAAGGCCGCCTACTAAAGTAGCGGGCGCGGGCAACTGAACGCTAAGAGTGTCGCCTTTTTTCAATTCCGCCGCCGGGATTCGATCGATTCTGTTAGGCCAACGTTCCACGAGAAACTCGTGTGTGGGATCGGCTTTAATCATCCGCCCCCCAGTAATCTCAACACAAATCGTTTGTACATTCGAGCCTGTTTTCTTAAAAACAATATTCTCAGCCCATTGTTTTCCAGTCCATATGGTCGCTGGACGATTGACAATGCTACGTATTTGTTGGTAGCCTGTGTCGGTCAAAACATGGGTGTCCGCGGAAAGTGGCGCATTCCTTAATATCTCCCCCTCATTTTTACCTACATCAACGCTAAAACCTGGCTCCCCAGTTTTAAGCATCTGTTCAATAACAGCCCAATAGACACTCTGTGCTAGAGCATACTTGTCATGTTCATCATCATGATAAGATATGAAAAATTCGTCATTTAATTGTACACTGATATTTGTAAAATCTAACGTAGCAGGGAAACTATAATCCTTAGCTTTCAGTTCGCGGACCTCAGGAGACCAATTTTTGACGCGAATAAACTTATGAATGTCGGGATGATCCCATCTTAAACCTGCCATAATTGCCGAGCGACGGACGCCGCCCTGCATAATGCCTCTGCCGCATTCATTCACTATCTGCATTAAGGAAATTGGTCCTGACGCCGTCCCGCCTGTCTTACGTATCTTTGATCCTTCGTGCCGAATATCTGAATAACTAGTCCCTATCCCGGCGCCCGTCATTAGAGACATGCTAGCTTTAGCTAATAACTCGGACCAACCTTCACGACTATCATGAGCATTAAGAAGGAGACAATTACCTGTGAGAATGTTATCTTCTAACACAAATTCATGTGTACCTGGCACAACAGCGCAATAAACAGATTCCTGTTGCTTAGTAGCTTTAACTGATTTTACTCGCCAAGTAGTAGGCCGCTGGCTCTTAATTTGTTCAAATCTTGCCTTATGCTTAGTAATAAGGAAGAAATCTTTTGTCAATGTGGGGGCATAAAAGGATACAGTATATAGGCGAGATGGTTTCCCCGTTAAATTAGAAACTCTATCAATGTGTCTAATAGGATTTCCACCAATTCCAAGAAGATAGGCAACATCTTTAACAAACTCAAGATTCTTTCGAGACGTGCTGCTCAAAGTAATTTTGCCCTCTTTTGAAACGCAGCCATCGGCGGCAAAATATCCTGATAACCAGCCGAGAAGATAAGAACGATCCCAGTTTAATAAAGGGAATTGTTTATAGTGACTTGGAAGACCAGTGACTTGAATATCCTTGTCAATAGTTCTTACCGGATATAGTGGAAAGTATCTCAGCAATGCCTTATTCTTTAACCCACACAATCGAATACAAGACGCATGTTTCTTACTTTCAAGTGAACCATCGCCAAATACAAGACCGTGTTGAATGCCCGCCGGGCTTATAGGAGTGCGGGAAATTCCATAGCCAAAAACTTGCCATAAAATATCACCTTTTTTAAGATCAATAGTATCTACAGATGTTTTCTGCTGCAACCATGCACGATTGCCGCGAGACGGCCCACCTTGCGAAACTTTGCGAGCGACCCGCCACGAATGTTGTGCAGTAGCATAGATAATTTTCTCACACCCCGCAAAACTAAGCACAACTTTATAAAGTTTCTGCTTACCAAAACACTGTACCGAAGCTTCCGCCCACCTTCCTCTTGTCGTCATTAAAATTACATTCTTCCCTACTAATTCACCAATCGGCTTGCAGCCCTGATCAGTGACAATTTTAGTGGAAAATTTGTAACAATTTTGTATTTGGTGATACTGCCTTCCTGAGGCATAAAGATAACGGCCCGCCGGAATGAGTTTACGCTCTGATATGAGACGATGTGTCTCTTGAGCAAATCGCTGCCGCATATCAATACCAACAGCTTTTAACACATTTTTTGTCACTCGATACGCTATGTTATCCCATGTTTCTTTACCACCATCCTTCAGATCATGGGCATATGTTCTATCCATAATTGTTTGTGCAAAACTTGACATTTGCGTATTCATTATTTACCCCTTGGCCAAAGTATTGTACATATATTTGTATCTACAAAATTCAATTGTATCGCCCTCAATTTCATCATTTTATAATTTCTCACTATAGGCCAAATTCTTGCCATATCCCATAACCTCTGACTCATGGATACACCAAACATTGAATCAAACGTGGACCATCGCTCATTATTCACGCCAAATCTTTTTGTACGAAATAAGAGATGAACCCCTATTTTCCAATTTTTTAGTAGATAGTTTACCTTAGTCATTACTCAACCTCTCTTGGTCTAAGATAACTAGCTTCGCGAGGAATATCCTCATCTGACAATTCTCTGTATCGAAATGTCACCGAACCCCCGACTTAAAAATGCTTTCCTTGAAACCCCTCAGGTATACCTTTAGTATCCTTTTATGGTTTGTACTTTAGAAATCCCGTGACTCTCCTAGGTTCCCAAACAGCATCAGGGTCACGGATAATAACGCCCTCGCCACCAAGATGCATGATGCGGGCCAATTCTTTCTCGACTGCTTGCTCGGCCTCTTTCACATTATAAGGAAGCCGCTTTTGCCGGAGTAAATAAATTCTTCCTTCTGAAGGAATTGCCTCACGTAACGCAGCAAGTTCAGTATCAAATGTAATCTTGCCTTCTGCTGCTGAGAGATGAAACCAATCGCTAAGAATTTCTGGACTACACTTATTCAGCCATATATCAAAGTTAACCCTCAGAAACTTCGCCTTCATATGTGTAGTCCTAATCTCCCCATCGCCAAATATCTTATCAATGGGAGGTGAGCTAAAGACTGCAAATTCAGCTTTATCCCAACTAGGCCCGGGAGTGTCGCCCGCGCAGATTGAACGGCAAAGTTGAAAGTTGCCGCGGCCCGCCCAAATCTCTCCATCGAGGGGCAGACAAGGTAATAGATTCAAAAACCAGTCAGGGGCTATGATTGGATTCCCATATCTTGACCATAGACCAGTTGATTCAGGCTTAATTTTTCGTTTCATCTTACCTGTTTTAGGGTCAATTACATTAGCCCATGGAATCTCAAGAGTAGGAGTCCCTCGACTGATGCCGCCGTCCCAAAAAACTCGTGTTCCGTCGAGCTGCTCGCTGATATAATGACCACCAACAGTATGTTTTTTGGGGTTATATGTCTTAGCCAACATTAAGAATTCACGTCTGGGTGAACTTGTCATGCTAATTTCTCTTTATCATAGTGACGAGGTGGGAAACCATTATTATGATCAAATGATTCACAAGCAGCAATTGCAAGCGTGGCAACTTGAAGCATTTTTCGGCGCTGCCCCTCTGGGGACATTTGAATAGCAGCTAGACCACAATAGGTGCTAATAAACGTGATCCAATTGTCTAAAGTATGCATACTATCAACATCGGCGCCCCATTCACCTTCTTGTCGTGTACGCTCTATCATTACTTCATTGAGAATTGTTTGTAAACTCATAGTAATTCCTCCAGTCCACAAGGCTTATAACTATTTTCTGAGTCGGGAAGAGGTATGATCAGAATATTGCCGTCATGATACCTTTGATTCTCGACTCGCGGCGCCTCTCTTAACTCAAGCGCGTCGACGCGACTGTGCAGGTTAATATACCCAAGGACGCAATAAAAGCTGACGCCGTATATACCAGCAAGAATAACAGCACAAAGCAAAAAACTCAACACTTGTTTATAATACATGATTTTCTCCTAGTTCAAAAGACTTATAACTATTTTCTGAGTCGGGAAGAGGTTGAATTGGCACAATGCCTTCAAAATACCCTGGGATCTTAACCTGTATCCCCGACTTCCGTAACGATTCCCTTAGCTCAAGTTCATTGACGCGCTGTTGCAGGCGAATATAGTCACGAGCGTAATAAGTCTCCACACAATACATAAGCATAACGACAAAAATAGTTGCCGCTGCAATAATGCCCGTTGCTTTTTCACAATTCCACATATCTTCCTCCTGTATCGAACCCATTCACACGCCGCCGATGAGAGTGAGCGCTCGTATAACAATATATACACCAACAACAATAATGATGACAGTAGTCAAATTACTTAATGCTTGTTTACGCATGATTTTCCCCTAATTTATTATAACGATCCCGCAAACAGTGTCTTAACCTGCCAACATATTCGGGGCTAACGCAAAGCTTGCGACCTAATTCAACATGAGACAGTCCCCAATTCTCTTGAGCTAAAATCCGCTTCTCAAGGTCACTGCGGGCAATCACTTCAAAAGCATCCTCAATCTCGAAAATTATAAACGATAAATCCTCATATTGTTTTGAAGCCTGCGCACGGTCACTAGTTAAAGCGGCCTCAACATTACCGTAAATTGGTTTTCTTTGTTCTCGCTCCCGGTCAAAATTAGTTGAACGTGAGGCAGCTACAATTCCGCGCAAGTCATTGATAGTGGTTTCAATACTAAAACGTATTGCGCCCTCAACCCAGCTCCCTAAATCTCGCTCCTCTAATTTTTTAGGAGTCAACCCTATGATAACTTTAGTTATTGCCTCAGTACCAGAAGAAACCATTTCGTCAAGAAAACGGCAAGTAATTGGCCAATAATGTAGATAACGTGCTACTGTGCCACCAAGTAAACGAAAATAGTTTACTATTAAAACGTCCGCAATTTCAAAACGCGCCGCATCTATTGTACCAGGGTGAAAATAATTTGATAGTAATTGTTTCAACTTTTTGTCTGTTAGATGCGGCGGAGCTTTGTCAATTAGCGGATGATAAAACTTCTTGTGTCTTCTGTGCGCCGGCGTTAAGTGAACCATTTTCAGTGCTTCAGGCATTCAGATCCTCTGTATTTTCCAATAGACTCTCGGTGCAAAACCATAATCAGATGCATTGGCAAGAGAATATATGAAACCCTTGCCTTGTGAATCATATATTTTACCATTCCAAGCCACCGCATGCCCGATATCAGCGCGATTAATTTTCTTTTTCAATCCAGTGAGAACGCCCCGTGTATTGTATAGGTGCCCCTTAAACCGCTCCCAGTTTGCCTCTTCTCTACCGGGCGAAAACCAAATCTGTCTTGGATATAGACATTCAGGCGCAGCTATCATTTGAGGAACTATCTCAATAGGCGTACAAGCGTAGCCAAGTCGCTGGACGACTTCGATACATTCTTGTTCATGAAAACCTGCTTCCTGGTCAGGTCGTTCTTGATAAGGCTTCTCACTGCCGTCGTGCCCGAGCCTATCGATGAATTCCCTGACAGGTATATCGAGAACCATAGCAAAAGAACAAGGAAGGCAGGACCAATTATTACTTGTCTGTATTTTCATCGGTTCTTCATCAATATGTAACATATAAATATGGCAAGCATAGTAAAATATACTAAAGCTAAATACATAAAACCTATCATTGTTTTTCCTCCTTAGTATCTTCTTGCTGACTTTCAAACCAACTTTTATCCACAACAGAACTGAGCCAATCAAACCGCCCAATTCTTTCTACGTTTTTAGTTTTCTTTTTATTGTCTTCACTCATAGAAATTTCTTTCGGCACTTCTTTATTCTCTTCGCACAATAATTCAGCAAGTAAAACATCTACATCCATAAGATACGCATCATAACGTGGTTTCCAGTAGTCACGCCAATTAGGTTCTTTGAAAAGCTTATCATACTCTTCTTCTGTGGCCGCCGTTAGAATCCAGACGCCGATGCCGTATCGCTGCCATATCGGCCATTTCTGGCACTGAGCTTTTGTGTATTCCCAGGCTGCGGGATTCTTTACATCAATAAAACGGAGTCCATTTTCCGGATGCGCTATAAATAAGTCCGGAATGCCTTTTTGAAAAGCGTTTCCTATGAGCCGCTCAACCCACCACCCCCGCTCACGCAGATATTTTATTACATCTCTTTGAATAGCCCACTCTGGGCCATGGGCTGAGCGAATTTTCTTCATTTAGACGCCCGTATAGATTTTGGCACAGGGAATCTGGGGTTAGAATACGGCAGCCAGCCTTCAGGCTGACTAAGACGTGTCGACATTGCATGCCAGAACAAGCTTCCCCAAGGTGTCTTAACTATTTGATTACGTCTCTTACCCAGCACCGCTGCGTCATCATAAAACAGGTGCCCCTCTGCACCAGTGAAAATACCCGGAGCAATATACATGTAAACATGGTTTTTAGACACGTATGTTTGAGTTTTGGTTAAATCAATAGATTTAGCCGGAACAACAACAAGAAGCAAACTTAACAGAATTTTACCTAACATATTTTCACCTCCCCGGTCTCTCTAAAGTTCTTTTGCCATGTCGAAACGCCGCGTGATGACGTGAGGCAAATTACACCACTAGCCTCATCAACAATTACATCAAGCCTATAGTATTGCCCATTTTCGGTTTCTCTAATAACATTCACCATTTGCGCCACTGCTGGAGCCCAGAAACCATTGTCAAAGTCACTAAAGTCGGTGGGCTCCAATGCACAGTATACAAATTCCTCTGTAGCCTCCGGGGCGGCGAGTTGTGTAAGACCTTCAGAACGACAATAAGCATAAAAACGTTCAAGATATTCAGCAATATCAATCATTTTAACATCCTTTATTCGGTAACTAAAGTAGGTCTAGGTTGGCTCACATCCTCAATCAAAGAGAGCATCGATATCAGCTTCGCTAGAGGCAAAGTCGCCCAATCTTTAACCTCATTCTGTGAGGCCAAAGCACGAAGCTGCTTGGTGGTCAAAGTTTCAAGCCATTTCTTTCGATCTTGTGTATTCATATTTTATACCTTATTCAAAACTGCAAATTCTTTGTGATACTTGAGAGCGGCTTCATTATAGGCTCGGGCTGCATCTTTGATATCATCAAACAATCCAAGATGTATAGGTTTCCCGTTTACTTTTATTCGAGCCCGCCATTTTTTACGGTCCCAATAAACGCCCTTATAACCAGACGTGTTATCTTTTCGCTTACCAGTATTCCATCCATTTTGAGACCCAGTGGCGGGTCGAAGATTACATCTACGATTATCTAATCCATTTCTATTGATGTGATCTGAGTCTGCAAAATCCTGGTAACCCATTCGCTCAAGGATCACACGGTGCATAAATATTGTTGGGTCACAATTACGTATAGCATAGCCTTTATTATCGTAATACCACTTAAACTGATTCAAGTATGTGTAATCACAGCCATCAACAATCGCGCACTTGCCTTGTGTTAATGGTATTTTCATGCCAGCACCTTATCCAATTCGTCGCTTGACATGACTTCGCGCCCACCATCCCACTCATCAAATCCGCCGCCTTCCACAGTTTGGTCATCTAAAGCTTCTCGCACAGCAAATCCAGATGGGGCTATTTTAATTTGCTCTTCACCCTTTTTGTCGGCCCAATTTTTCAAACCTGTAGCCCAATCCATAGCTATTAGCGGCACACGATCTCGGAACGATTCAACTGTTTCCGCTACAACCTTAGATACCTGATTTACAACTTTCGGGTGCGTGACAGTTAAAACTTCATCATGGACATTTAATGGCGCAACTAGCCACTCATGAGCCCCTGCTGGTTGGATATCCCAGATTCGCCGCTGCAATCGTTTAGTCAGCATTGCCCCCGGGCTCTGTATCAAATGATTATTAGCAGCACGAGTAGTTGCGGCTTGAAGTTGAAAAGCTGCCCCATAAAGAGCCGAAGCCACCGCCCCCCCTGCTGTTTGAACACGATCAGATCGCACAACTTTCAGGTTCGCATCTCGCCATTTTGTGGGCGGACGACATGCTAAATCAAACAATGCTTTAACAATGCCGTTTTCAAGCGTAAAGAATCGCTTAAAACCGAGAAATGTCTCTGAGAAATCGGCCGGATCAGTCCAAATTACAGCAGTGCCTAGGCCGCCAGGCTGTTTCAAAGCTTGAAACGTATCAAAGATTTCATCACGCTTCTTTTTAATATCCGGAAACCGTTTTTGGAAATTATCAAACGCTGCTTCAGCAACCGCAAGCGGGATACTTAGCTTATTATGAATTGTGTTGAAATCCCCGCCATACAGCAAAGCAAACACAGCTTGTTTTCCACGACTATATAAATCAGGATCGCCCCCTTTAGTGGCACAAATCTCCTCATATGTTTTGCCAGGGTATAATTCCATCCCCATCAAAGCGTGGATCTTCCTGCCGTTTAACAGTTCCTGATGTAGTTTAGGATCCTGGAAAACCGCATCTGCTAGCACTACCTCGAAGCTGTCAAAGTCACCGCCAGTGAGAATCATGCCATCCCAAGCCAGGGGGAACATCTCCCGCACTTCTTTAGCCCGCTTAATACCTTGAGGATTCAAACCATCGCCCCCAGCCATACGAGATGATAAAGTGCCAATCACCTTAAATGATGCGTGAAATCTGCCAGATTCAATGAGCTTGGCATGCAATTCTATTTCCTTATTAGCAGTTTTGATCTTTAGAACTTCGTCGGCGCGCCGGCTAGCAGGCATCGAGCCAAGTTTCATAGTACCTTCATTATCGCACCGTAAACAGCCAGAGCCCAGACACTTAATACAGATTTCGCCTTCCTCTGTGACAACCATCTCATCACGAATAGATTCCAAATTCGCCTTTTTTGTTGATTGGTCAATCAGAAGGGCTTCAGTTGCATCCATACACTCTTTTATATATGCTCGGATCTGTCGCGGTTTGTTTGGGTTAACCGGCGATGTAGCAACCACTGCCCTCGCTTTTTCAAGTAAGACTTTAGACTTTGCAATATCAACAACAAATCCATGCCATCGCACAGATGCAACCATGACGGCTAAAACACTATCATCGTCTCCAATCTCTGGGAAATCAAAGTATTCATCTAACAGTCGAGTAAGCTTAACATCATCTTTAGCATACTGCCTGGCTTCTGTATGAGTTGCCCAGTGCTCAATGTGGTGATGAATAACGCCTGGCCAAGACTGCCCTAACAAGTCACCTTGTTTATCGAATACTTGCCAATCATCTTCTGCTTTAGAAATACCAAGCGCAAAAGGAACATAACCCTTTTCGACAGGACGAAATTTAGGGTTGACCTCAATGTCCCCAAAATGAAAATCTGGTCGCTGTTTCAACGCATATTCTGCAAGAAACTTCAAGCCGCCGGCAGGACGGAAGGTTAAAACAATATCCTTGAAATTTGGATCAACATTACCATCTTTATCAGTTCGGTCAAAGACGCCCCATTTAGGCGCATTTGGATCTTTTCGCTTGGCAAACATGATGCCATCGATCTCTACACGCTTCTCTAATTCTTGTGCAAGAGCACCTGCAAGAATCGTTGGTACTCGTCTAATGCGCACCGAGTCTCGTGCCATGAGGCACTGAAACGGACCCTTTCGAGAATGCAGCATTAAGTCAAGGGCAGAAACAGGCTTGAGGCACGGTCCATCCCGTGCAAGAATCTCTTTCTCTGCCACAAGTCTAATGTCTGTTTCAGGTATGAAGTTGGTAGGTAGTAGCTTCCAGGTTGTATACAACTTACATAGCATGAAATGATCGAATGCGAGATTAAAGCCGACTAAACAGCACTCCATCATCTCTTCGATCAATGCGAGCGTCTTATAGACTGGCTCTTTCCAAATGTCGTAAAGATGAATGGGCCCATCGTCATATGCATATTGAAGCAGCACTGGCAGCCCATAAAAACCCACAGACTCCACGTCCACGTAAATTTTTCTCATGCCCGCCTCCCATTTTTTCTATGGAAATGAGTAGTATACACGCGCGAGGTTTCGCGATAACACTGTCTCAAATGCTTCTGCGCACGATTACCGTGACCGACGCCTACGTAGAATGGCTCACCATTCCTAGGATCAATGTAAACGTAAATATAGTAACTCATTCTTTATCCAATGACTTAATAAAAAATGATTCCCAAACTTCAAAAGCTTCTTTTCTTGTGACTACATCTTCATCTATAACAATAGTCTCTACCAACTCCACCAATACATCCCCATGGCATGGCGATAGCTTACAGACACAGCCTAAGCGTTTCCCTTTTAGGGTATGCAGATTAGCCAGTAATGTGGGTTGTGTAAATATCCATTGCCGATATTTCTCAATCACCTCTGCCCGCGTGCCGTCGCGATCAATGTAGAACGGATTTCCCCACTTGCCGCGACGGGTGATATCAACATCATAAGACTCGCGACGAAGATTTACTACTCTTGTTGACATTTAATTCCCCTTAAATCAGTTCTAATAGCAATCTTGCCGCCTGCAACCCGCAAGATACAACTATCCCCATTTCGTTGAAAAATCTCGAATTCAAGCCCCCCATAAATTCCTCGCTCCGCTAACAAATGTGCATTCTTTCCTACATGACTGATTCGTGCTTTTACACCAATCTTCAACTTATTCAATGCCACCATACGCATGTTTATATACATATTTCTTTTGCACTTGAGTTAAAATCTCAAGGAATGTTTGCTCTGGGTAATGTAGTGTTATGTCACAAACATCACAACACCAAATATGTGCTGAATCTGGAATATCAAATGAGTGTGGAGTCCTACACCGTGGACAATCAAAAAAGGTTTCATTAGTTACTTCATCTTTGTATGCTAGATTTTCCATTTTAACATCCCTTTGATATAATGTGATCAGTGTACCATTTAGCTGCTCGTTCGGCCGCTTGGTATGTATTGTAACGGTATGGCGTAAAAATTCGATTCAGGTTACTTGTCAAATAGTAATGTCTGCTCCTTGGCCACCGTGAAATAGTAATTTGCTCAGGTTCACAAGTCTTTGGAAAGACAAGTCTCTGAGACTCACGTTCTTCAAGCACTTCCACCTTGCTTAACGGAAGCATCCCGCTAAATGAATTGATAGCAAGCGTCACCCCATTCACTAGATGCTTTTCCACTGTATCAAGCCACAATGCTGCCAAACGTGCCGGGCTATAGAGCCACGCAGACTCCGACTCTGAGTAATGAGGATCAAGCCCAAATTTTCCATAATAAAGCCAACAAACACCCTTATGAAATTTCATAAGGGTGTCAATGTCGCCAGGCTCTAAGACAAGATACCAGCCTTGAACACTAGGGCACTTAGAATGCGTCTGACAACGAATAAACTTATACACAATAACTCCTAAACTTCAGTTCTGCCGTCGCCCACCACGCTGCCGTCAATTCAGTTGCCCATAGCTCTATTGCCGTTCGCAGCTTTAACTCCGCCTCCCGTGCCGGTGTTAGTGTCTTGCAATAACAATGCCATAAGAAACTCCCTCAGTAGGTATTAATGGCAAACAATAAGCGTGTCGCCAACTTTAACAGTAACACATGCATTAAACAAAAATTCCTGTTTATCAGGTTGGTCATCATTTCTCACATCACTAGTAGTGCTAAAGGCGCCCCTCAATATTCCGAAGCCGGCTATTTCAAAAGTAGTCGTATGTCCACCTCGCTGAGGGCGGGAAGACTGCTTATACATAGTAAACTCGTCCCCAAGCTTTTCTACTAAACCAACATAAACAATCATTCACAACCTCCTAGTAAACTGAAAAATGGTATAAGACACATGATATAGTGGTGATTTCCATATACGATCTGTTCGTGCGTACTCGCATTTACAGCCAGCAGCATATGTAACAAGCACATCCAAAGGTCTTAGCAAACCACCGTCCGCCCGTCCGCCTTCTGTCCAAGAATCCATATCCCATGGGCCACCTTTAAGATAGATAGGCTCATGATATTCAGGTATGTTGGGTATTCTTATCATGCCATGATACCAAAGAAGCTAATTTCAGACCCACATCGATTACAATACTCCGCCCGGCCTTTTCGTCCAGCAAGAGGTGCTAGGGTATTCTCTCGATAACTATTAGGGCTGCCCTCAATCCAGCCGCCACAATGTCGACATTCATAAGCCATTAACCCTGGCCTCTCCTCATGAATAGTCAGACTCATATTTTTGGGCGCTGGCACCCATGTTGATACAAACGGCATTATTCACTCTCCCATAATACATATTCATAGTTGCTGCCTTTAACATTTGCATATAGAACAGGCTGGGTACGTGTGACCCGACCTCTTGGCAGTCGTAATAAAATTCTCAGCCCCTCGCCAATGATTTCACGCAAGAAAATGTTGGTTTTTGGATCAAGGCTTCCTGCGAGAACAGCTTTATCTCTGTGCTCAAAACGTTGATCGCTTGCCATAAGCACCACACCCGTGCTCGGTGTGGCTACTTCAAATTCATAGACCTCATTCAGTGTCTTGATTAAGATTCTTGTCCCTTTAGCTAATTTTCTCACATTGATAAATTCATTTGCAGTGTGATACTTAAATAGTTCTCGCCGTTTCCGACCCAAGGCATCATTCATAAATTACACTCGCCCAAGAAAGTTTCATCAGTTAAGTCGCCGGCGGCCCAAGCTAAGGCACGGTACGGTGCTGGTTTAATTCGCCGACTCATTAGCTCGGCCATCATTGCATGTATTTCCATACGTTTCTTAGCCCGCTTTACAGCACCCAGTCCTCGGTGCCTTTTGAATTCCGACTCGCCCCTACCTCTCGCCAGTATCATATCTCGCGCCATTGCTGCACGATATTTGTCATCAGCATTAAGAAGTACACTAACGTCAGTTACACTCAACCTGCCTGCAGCAATGTCCTGTTGAATCCCCCCCGGTAATGAAGGAATTAGCCAGCGAATTCGGCACCAGTTGGCACTTTTACTCATCTCTTTTGCCATCTTGTCATAGGATACTCCCGTAGAGAAAATGGCACGAATTGCATTAGCCTCATCAGATAACGAGATACTTTTTCGCTCAAGGTTTTCAATTAAATTGAGAATTCTAACTTGTCGCCCATCCAAGCCCCGTCTAATTTGAGCGGAGATTGTATCCTGATTCAAAAGCTGTGTGATAGCTGTGAAGCGTCGGTGGCCTACAATAAGACGATAGTCAAAACCTTCTGGTATGCTATCCCCTGCATCTACTGCTGGTTGAACAACTACAGGAAATTGAAGCCCATGTTGTTGTATGCTCTGAGATAGATCGAGACATGATTGAGGGGTGAATTCACCACGACAATTAAAAGTCTTGTCATAGTAAATTGTGTCAACAGGTAACTCTGCGTATTCACTACTTAAAGCCACTCTTCTATCTCCTTATCTGACCAGATAAGTTCAGTGCCATCTGAAAGTCGCAAACCTAGAAAATGATTGGGCCCACTTGACCAGGATGCAATTTGTAAAAACTCATGAGCTACTTTGTTATCCTTTAACAAATAACGGTACAGTGGGTAATCAGTACCAAACATGCCAGGAAAGGTGCCAATCTTTGCCGAATAGTGGCCACCAATCACCTGCCCGCAAGTTTTACAAACATTTGGTAGGCGGCGATTTTCTTGTAAAAACTTCTTAGCGCCAGGGGATATCCCTGGAAATTGGTCCATGCGCATTATTCAAACTCCTTATCTAATGTATCCAACAATTTCCTCTTCTGCCCATACAAACTCGGTTTCGTCTGGCAACCGCAATCCAATAAAATAACTTGAGCTCTTAAACTGAAAAGAAGCAGCCTGTAAAAATTCACGAGCTCCTCTGAAAAATAGCTAAGGGGGCGTCAGACTGGGGGCTAGGATGCCCAGCTTGCGAATAAACTGTCCGCCAGCACAATCTCTCCTCCCTAAGCTACAAATGGGCGCCGAGCCCACCTAAACCACAGAATGTTTCTTGTAGCCACTTTCAACTAACAACCGAAGATAGATTGTTGTTTTCTCCCCAAGTCGAATACGAGTGCGTAAACCATGGTATCCATCTGCATCCTTATGCCATTTCATTTCGACCTGCAGTGCAGATGCAATGCGCTTTCGTAATTTAGCGCTGTGTTCTGGGTTATCTGCGCCCCACACAATTCGCAAGTCAAAAGGTTTACGGCTAGGCTCAATTAAGTCCGGCTCTGGCAAACTGCCATCCGGCAAATTACGTTCCAATGAATGAATCAATCGAACCGCTTTTGACCAGCGACTGATCTCTCTTGAACAATTCTCAATATGTCTTTCGCTGAGCATCTTCATAAACTAATTCCCATGGGATTAAGAAGCACATATCGCAAATGTCGCACAAATAAGTACAATGCCTAAAGCAAACAGCAAACAAAAGCCAACGACCATGAAATTATCCCTTCCTAGTAAACAAAGAGAAACACACTCCTGCAAGCAGCATTAGCACTCCAAGCGCACACCCTAAAGCGAATATACATCCAGCGGCCTGAAAAATAATCATCAAACTACTCCGTACTTAACTACCTTATAAATAAGGTAAACACTGTAACTTATAAAAAATACGCACCCAACAGCTAAGAAAATTGTCATCTTATTCCCTGTTGTAAAAAGAAAAGTAAACGCCCATAGCCACAATTGCAGCCCACACTAAAAATCCAAACAACACACTAAGAGCCATTTTTAAACCCCACAATCATACTTGTATACGTGATACCATTAGAAGCTCGCATCATTGATGTCCCATAATAAACACAATCTTTATTCGCTATAGCCCAGTGACCTGATGAAGCCGGCCAGCTAACCGTGAATGCGTCTTTTGCCGCTTCTCTCAATGTTTGACCAGGCCAACTTTCACTAGCAATTTCTTCAATCTTCAGGGAGGGGTGTTTCTTTCGTAACTTATGATAACGAGTCTCCCAGTCAGGATGCCCTTGTCGCTGATTTTTTGCCTGCAGTGCGGCATGATCCTCACTAGCCTTGATAAAGTCCATGTGAAGTGTTCCAGTAAGAACTGTTTTAACGCCAGCTATTTCGCCCTCTTCCACCATAAGTTGTGTTTCACGTGGAATTGGAATCATCAGTAACAAAATCATTAAAAGTTTATTCATTGTAGAGCCGGTAGAAGGAATCGAACCTACGTAACTGGATTACAAATCCAGAGCATAACCACTCTGCCATACCGGCTATAGCTCCAGGACCAGGGCTCGAACCTGGATTAACGAATTAACAGTCCGCTGTGTTACCATTACACTATCCTGGAGTGCGGAATACCACTATACACTGTGTTGAATCGTTCATAATGCATTCATCATACCTGCCGCCGCGCCCAGCCCCACTATCGCAATCCCCGCTGCAATGCCTACCGCCGCTGCAATGCCCATCGCCAGCAGCACCACCACCAACAACACTCCCAATGCTCTATCCATCACCAAGTCTCCGCCCGCGCCGCCGCCGTCCGCGCCGCCGCCGTCCGCGCCGCCGCCGTCCGCGCCGCCGCCTCCGCCTGCGCCTCCGCCTTCTCCGCCGCCGCCCACGCCGCCGCCGCCGCATCCGCCGCCTCCACCTCCGCCTCCGCCGCCGCCTCCGCCTGCGCCTCCGCCATCACCCATAGATCCGTCTCCGCCTCCAACATCTTCGCTTCCGCCGCCCGTATTGCCGCCTCCGCCTGCGCCGCTGATCGCGCATCCTCCTCCGCCGCCCACGCCGCCGCCGCCGCATCCGCCGCCTCCACCTCCGCCTCCGCCGCCGCCTCCGCCTCCGCCTCCTCCGCCGCGTCCACCGCCGCATCCGCCGCCGTCCGCGCCGCCGCCTCCGCCCGCGCCGCCTCCACCCGCGTCGCCGCCTCCGCCCGCGCCGTCGTCACCCACACCGCCCGCGCCTCCGCCTCCGCCAGCGCCGCCCGCGCCTCCGCTGCTCGCGCCTCCGCTGCTCGCGCCTCCGCTGCTCGCGCCTCTGCTGCTCTCACTGCCCGCAATTCTACTGTTTTCCTGTTCATTGCCATAATTGTTTAGCTCCTTGAAATTGTTCCAAACTAACCTACCAACGTACGTGTATTCCGAAAAGTCTTCACCATTACGTCAATCGCTAGTATTCTCCACCCCGCACAAACGGAGAAAACGCGCTTTATCGAAATTTTCGTCCTCGGCAACATAACCGTTCGCATACCAACGGACCTTACAATCCAACTTCCCCACCCGATTGGATGCACGAGCAAGCAAGCCGCGCCAATTGTCATGATCATTTAGCTCCTTGGAATAGATGTGAAATACTTCCAACGCCGCCTCCGCCGCCAGCAGCACCACCACCAACAACACTCCCAATGCTCTATCCATCACCAAGTCTCCGCCGCCTCCTCCGCCGCCTCCTCCGCCGCCTCCATTACGCCCAGCGCCGCCGTCCGCGCCGCCGCCGTCCGCGCCACCGCCGTCCGCGCCGCCACCGCCCGCGCCGCCGCCCGCGCCGCTGCCGCCGCCGCCCGCGCCGCCTCCGCCTCCGCCCACGCCTTCTCTGCCTCCGCCTCCGCCCACGCCTTCTCCGCCTCCGCCTCCGCCCGTATTGCCGCCGCCCGCGCCATCCGCGCCACCCGCAGCACCTCCGCTGCTCTTACTGCTCGCAATTCTACTGTTTTCGCGTCAATTGCCATGATCGTTTAGCTCCTTGAAATTGTTCCAGACTAACCTACCAACGTACGTGCTGGTTTTTCAATACTTTGTGTGGGATCTCTATATGCCATCATGCACTCTCCCATACGCAAGGAAGCCAACAACTAGTATAAGCACAAAAGAAATAATACCCATACTAAAGCACACTCGCGCGCAGGAGGGCAAATCAAACCACCAACTCATCGTTTCAATCCTCACACTATCTCGATTATCTTAATCGGCACCCCTGTGCGGCGTCCCACTTCTTCGGCTAGTTCGGTAATCTCTCGCGGATACCTTTGAATCTTACATTCAATTACAACAGGCGCCGTCCAACTCTGATCAAACCGAGCCAGTTCAGTGAACTTCGGTTGCCTCCATAAGGTCCGCCAGGATGAAAGAGGTCCGTCATGATGTGACAAGCAGATCTCGTGCCAAAATCCCTCAATCTCAGGGACTCTCGAATCCCATGACTCCGCTGCATTCCATCTAATATGGGTAGAGTTTGCCTGACAGAATGGCCAAAACACATTCTTAACAGTGCGTAAAAATGTCGCATAGCTCAAAATTGTTGATTTTTCAATTTTCATCACTATACTCATATCTGTAAGAGCAACAATAGCCCACAAAGGAACAAAAAGTATGCCACCTGGACCAAAATACACTGCACATAGACAGGTAAATCAAACCACCTACACATTGTTACACCTGTTCATAGTAGTCCGCTGAAACAGCTTTGAGAATGAGCCTCCCTCTCAACACCTCCGAATACTGCTCTTCCAGCGGTGTTACGACAATGCCTTCACGGCCCTTAAACTTACACTTAATTTGATCTGGCTCAACTAAACTTGTGGGGCCGTCAACATAATCATCGAAAAGATTTGGTGTGAAGGGACGCACACTAAGCACTGTCACAGTCTCAATGCCAAACAGGCCACAATAAGTATAGACATCTTGCCAATCAAGATACTTCCCATTAACAGAAATATCGAATACACGATAACCCCCTGTGCAACCGTAATCCATTTTCTGAATCTTGCGCCCATAAATCTCCCCGAACACGATTACATCATCATTAGCACGAGAGATAAAAGTTAACATATCTTTCATGTCTTGCGTTAATGGAGTCCAATAAAGAGATAGCCGACCATTAGATGCCTCCTTAACACGACGATGATGGGTCCCACACATAAATTCAGGACCATTATCCGTCACTAAACCTACCCGAGAATTGGTTCCATGAATCTTCTCAGTAATCCTAACCATCGTACCTACAACAAACGCAGATGCATTGTTATAGGCGTGCTGAATATTTGTATATGTATGAAACGCCCCCGCCTGCCGCATACTGTCGCCGCCCCGGCGACTGTACAGTTCCGGTGGCTGATACTTCACGCCACCCAAGTATCCCGTTACATCATCACCTTCTGCAGCATTCTCCCAATCAAAGCCGTCACGGTTAGGTGAGCCAGACGGGCCAGATACACACCAATCGGCCACAAGAGCCTTAGAAATAACCAAAGGTGAAATCCCAAAACCAAAAGACGCAACTCCACGCAGACGAATTGCGCTAATTCTGCACTTAGACTGCAACAAATCATTAGGGAATACAGAATGTTTCAGGTAGTTGGCAATACCCAGTGCCTCAGCCCAACGCTCAGGAAGAAGCATATCTGGAGGAAAGTAAACACAAAGATCCCCGGCATGAAAACCGCCGATCTGTGACACAAATTGTGTATTAAATACCTTCACAATCTCTAAACGATCCGCGTTAGGATGGCGTTCAACACTCTTGACTGCAACTACTTCAAATGGTGTGTCACTCATTTAATTGTTCCTAGTAATTTCTCACACTTTTCAAGTGTATTTCTGAAACCTTCAACTAACCGTTGAAACTTTTCTTTTACAAAGTCTACCCAATTATCAGCTTCGCAAACCCAGTCATTCTGACCATGACAAACACCAGATCCAGAATAACGTTCAGGTGTTAAACAAGTTTGTGCAATCCGTTGGCGTAGCACAGAAGAATTCGCAATTCCACTGGGCTCAAAATGCAACCCCTGAAAATTACTATTTGCTAGAACTATATAATAGCTAAAAGCACCATGCCGCCAAAGTTCACCTGGGGCGGGAATACGAATTGACTTATATGTTGCCACCTGTCTTCTCCAGTATTAATGGAATGCTAACATACCTCATTGATACCTCCCACCTCAGCCGCGCACTTTTCCAAAGTGCCCGACATAGTTTTAATCACTTTGTGGATAGTTTGTTTCACATATTTCAGCCAATTATCGGCTACAAAAACCCACCCTGCCTGCCCGTCACAAACCCCTCCGATGTATGCGCGCCCATCAATCAATCGAATCCTTCTGATATCGGGTAATAATTCATTCGGATGGTTACGACTCAGATCAAACTGTAAAGGCATGAGCCTTCCCACTTCATTCCCAACATAGTAGCATTTACTTCTGGAATTATACCAAAGTTCATTTACAGCAGGCGTTTGGTAACTTTTGTAGTTTGTCATCTAAGTCTCCTATTCAATAGTATCTCATAAAGGAAACCTTGTCAAGTTAATTCCACGCCAATTTGTGTGCGAATTGCTTCAGTATAACCCCACTGGGCTACTTCAGGATAATTTGACAGCATGAAACATAAATCAGAAGCAGAATAATACCTAAACCAGGGCGCTTTGCCTTCAGTACCACCAACCACTTCTAATTGAATTGATTGTGCTTGTAATTTCTGTAATAGGGAATTTAACTCATCTTGTAGATTTTCATAATGAATGATACAATCGGAATCATTTGCATGTCTAAAGAAAAATGGAGTAGGCTTCCTCTTGCCCCATCGACGTATGTAATCTGCTAATAATTCAGTATGATTCTTGTACATAGATGACTGTAGCCAAAGAGAAACCATTATATCGGCTGGATTCCGAACGACACTAAACGTTGTATAGTAACTTCTCTTGCGATGCCTTGTGCGCTTTAATATCTCTCCAATTGGAAGATGGTGTGAGCCCGCTTTGTACGAACCCTCAACCTTCAACAAAGCATCTCGCACGGCCCGGGATGCAGTGTGTGGTTCTGCTAAGAAAATGAAGCGGCGCTTATCATTTACAACTGCCATTATGCTACCCCCCCGGAGTATCACCCAAAATTTTTACGAGCTTCTTGTTCAGTTGGAAATAATCGGCAACCTCATCATATACATACAGTATCCTGCCCGTGAGATGCGGCTGATGCATTTACATTCTTGAAACGAGCCCAAAAACTCGCTGTTGTTACGACTGCAGAAACAAAAGATGCTGTACTCGAACGAGTGCGAAAATCCTTGTCACCCTTAAAAGCTTCAATACAAGCTTCCTTGAATGTCTCCCCCGCTACTTCACTATGCATTAATCTTGCATACTCACGATCACCAGTAGCGGCATAACCTTCGCGCCAAATATTAAACTTTTTCACTGGCCACCTCCCAGCCGTAAAACAATCTTGCCCTCCACTTTCTCGTCAATAGGATCCCATTTAGAAACCATTTGATCGATAATATCGCAAAGCTCTGGGTACGTTTTCTTGGCGCGTTTCTTACAAACTTCAGCAGAAGTATTAAATACTACAAAGTATCTTGTCCAATCACAGTCAGGAGATGGGGGAAATTTATCTCGTTGATGTAGTCGAAAATTTGTTGAATCTAATACTACAATCTTATTACCGCCAAGAAATAGTGCCCTTACCATCGTGCGAGCAGTGGCCCATACTTCATGTTCAATCGGCGCATACCAACGGCGACCAGTTAAAGCAAGCCGGATTCCATCAGGATTAACTATAGGGAGTCCAGTTTTTCCAGCCCAGGTTGATTTCCCACTGCGGGGCAACCCTACTGTACAAATAAGAATATTGCCATCACAAGTAAAATCAGGCAAGTTAGAATTTATAGCCATACTGTTCAATCTCCTCTTGAAAATATTTAGCCACCCAAGCTGAAGTATCGTCTTTGAAAAAAACTTGATAAGGCACCCCATCTCGCTTTGAATCCACAACAGTCGGCAAATCAACTGGCGGCAAGCCAACGGCGACGAGTGCTTGATCAATATCCGAATCAAGCCGTTCGTAACGAAGAGGGTGATTAGTAAAAGGAATGTTCTTCTGCCAAAGCTGATGATCCTGTACAAAGTTGGGATTATTAGCACAAAAACGTGGCAAGAATTCGGCTAGAGGTGTCATTCGTCCCTTGCGCTCGATTTTGAACCACCAAGAAATCATAGCATCCCAATGATTTCGGATAGCACTGCAAACTACCCAATCAGAATTAAACTTATACTCAGGATGATCTGCCGGCGTTGTATGATGTGATCCAACAAGGATGGCCCCATACTTCTCTCTGAGCACTTGCGCAAATGCTTTGCTGCCAGTTCTCGGCGAAGCTAAAAAAGCAAATTTCCATTCAGGAATTATATACATAGTTAAACTCCATAACCATATTTTCTCATCTCTCCACCAAACGTGGCTTCCATAAACTGTATGCTCTTTTCAGTGTAGAATCCCTGCCAATCTCGCCCCTTCCTATTCTTCGACACATTATGCAGTTCTATTTTGACAACAGGAAGATTACAAGAGTTAAGCAAAGCAGAAAAATCAGCTTGCAATGTCTCGTACCTAAGAATCCTATTACACAATGGGACCCTCTTCCAATACATTTGGCCATCACAAAACCATTCAGGATTGGTAGCCCACTCATAAAGAAATCGCTCAAATGGGTGACCGAAATATTTGCTCGCCTCTGGTGCTCTCGTGTTATGAAAATACCACGACACCATCGCATCATAATGGTTTCTTACTGTACTGAAAATTATCCATGTCTTATCAATATCGTGTCGCTGCTCCCATCCTGATGCAGATGGGATACAGTGCTGGTCTCCAAAATGCTTGAAGCCTATCGAATTCAATGCAAACGCTGTAGCCAACGAAGCTGTTTTCGGATTAGCTAAAAAGCATATCTTTTTTTCAGGGAGAACCCACATTTAACTCACCCCATCAACTAGGTCTATACGATAACGTTTAGGCCCTTGTCGTTCTTGATCAGACCTAAGTTGCACTGGCAGTCGCCAGGTTATGCCTCGCTTGCTATTAACGCCGTGTAAAAGTTGTGTTGGCTCAGAATACGTGGCAAGCTTATTATAAGCAAAAGAGTCTGTGGCTACCCAAGGACCGTTGATCACAATTTCACCTCCTAAAGATGAAATTGAGCTTGACCTATGCAAATGACCTAAGCAGTAATATCGAATAGGTGGGCCTGCTTGCACACAATTCAAAGCCACAAAACGCCTGTGCCGTTTCTCAAGACTGTACCAAGGAACGCCCATATTCGTTGGAATATCATCACCATGTAGTATACAGAAACCGACTCCATTAATATCAAGATTTACGCTGTAAGAATTTGGAATTGTAAAATAAACATTATCCAAATCTTCACAGTACAGTTCAGACGTTTTTGCTACAAGATAATCCCAGTTATCCTGCGCGCCGTGATAATCCTTTCTAACGGATCGACGGCCATGGTTACCAGGAACATAAACAACATTAACAGTATCAAAATAAGGGGCCAAATCCCGGTACATTAAACTGTGAAGCTGCCCGATCGCAAGCGAATTCTTAAACTGATTGCGAAAGTATGAACGACTCACGTGCCCATGAATCTCACCACTAGTGTGATCACCGTATGCTAGAATAGTTAATACCGGGAAACGCAAACTAGTCGCTAATGTTTTTTGCGTCCACTTGAGAATGGTATCAACATAAGTCTCAGCACGACAAGTGCTAACAGAAAAATTATAACATTCAAGGCCGCCGCACTCTTCTGGTGTCACAATCTGGTCATGATGCCCATCGCTAAGATGCATTACAAGATGTTCAGTAACAATCGCTTTTTGGTTCGCCTGGTATTTAGGGCGAACTCTAGGTAGAGACTTGAATGGCTTCACCCTAGCCTCCATCTCAGTGACAACAGCTTGGAACAAGCCTTGCGTCTTCGCCGCAGCCTGAAGCTTCCGTCTGGCATAATTCCGCTCGTCACGTAAATGAGCTATCTCAGACTCTAACTCTAAGACTCGCTGGTCAGCTGGATCATATTCTGGCACTTTCTTACCCTGACCCTTAGGAGCCTTGGGCGGCGCTGCTGGTCCTTCAATATTTTTGTGAGCTCGCTCAGTAGCAATATTAGAAATCAAAGATCGACTAACACTGTATTTTTTTGCCAATTCCGGTTGAGTCAGCTTATCAGCAGCTAAATCCTTTTTAACTTGCTTAACTTGTTTTGTTGTTAATTTTGCCATGTTTACCTCCAAATTAGCTGGCATCCACTAATAGGACTTCAACCAATCCATATTCCAGTAAATATTGTTTACATGTCTCAAACAAATAGCGAGCTATCTCCAAATACTGATCTGACCAAAACATTGTAGGATAGCTTTCCCATAAATGAATGAGATCGTTAATATACGTATTAACTATCATCAAGTGATTTTCCCTTGTAGTAGCAATCCAGTCCACATTCACAACTGTTAATGGGTATGTGCTTATTTCCCCTTTCTTAGGCATTGGCGGAGGTGGAATTGGATCGCCCCACGAAAAATAATCATCTAGCGCTAAATTCCCATTCAACCGGAGCATCGCCCAAGTATAAGTTAGAACCCGAAAAATATTGTAGCTAGTAACTGCAAGATCCTCAAAATTCTCAGAAAGTGTATGATTATGAGCCTGCATTTTCAGGAGATACCAACCAGTTTCCTTCCCAAATTGTAAACTTTCCTTATTCCAGTATAAGGTTACTCCCTCGATAATATCTGTATCTGTCATAATTCACCACCTTTAACGGCAAAACATACCTGCCCACTCCCACCCAAGACGAGCCGCAACTATACCCCAAAATGTAACCAAAAATATCATAGTTAAACCAAATAAGAAGTCCACAACCGCACATATAAATCCCTGTTTCATAATATCCTCCAAATGTGCCAAACAAATTAGAATCCGGATACCCCAATAGCGTATCCAATCTTATATAACATAATCCATCCGATAAGTACAAGAGTTATCCCAATTGTGGTGACGCCCACAATAACACAACCCGTCATCACAAATTCCCACGCATCTTTTTTACTTAACATAGTTCCATCTTCAAATAGCCCTTCAACTAAAGTAGATAACTGATTATTTTCCACGCAAGTATACCCCAAAGCACAAGTATACAGCTAAGCACAAAGCAACTGTATGTTCTATAAACGAACTCGTTATCACCTTTGAAAAACTGCACACTGCTGCCTGAACAATAGTCTTTATATGACGCCCCACCAGGTAGCCCCCACGAGTATAAGAGTCATACCAGTTATAACAATGCCAGCAATAACATAACTTACCAGCACAAGTTCCCACACATATTTTCTATTTAACATAATTCTATCCTCACACGCCCCACCAACTAAACCACAAGTCACTAACAAAAACTATAATAGCACCAAGTCATAAAATCAATAATGTGACTGCAATTATCACAACGCTCAAAGCACTAAGAGCGGTCACAATGAGTCCAATAATTCCTAAAATATGTTTCATAAATCCCTCCCTATAATAATTGGCGAGCGACTCCCTTCACTTTGAAGTTGATTGTGATTATCAATCAGATACTCAATTGCCTTTTCAAAGTAAGCTGGCTCATCCGTGGCAAATAAGATTTCTTGCAAGTTAATATCACGAAGATGCTCTTGCTTCTCCCGAAGAAAATCAGGGTCATTAAGCATCCGTAATGTTAATTCCGTGAATTGATCCATTGTCTGTGCAACCAAATCACCAAAGCCCACTTTCCGCAACAAGCAAGCTCCAGCCTTGTTATAAAACTTCTTGCCTTCCAATGTAACCACAGGTTTATGCAAGTATAAAGCTTCAACAACAGTATTATAACCACCAAACGGCCATGAGTTCAAAGCAAAATCTGCATACTCAGCCTCTTCCATATACTCAAAATATTCTTTGTCAGCATGCACTCTTGCCATGTCTGTTAAAAGAGCCTTTACCTCTGCCTTAAAGGGTAAAAATCCTTGATACCGATGAACTCCTTTACTACAAAAAAACTGGAACTCAACCGGATGGTGACTTTCTTCTGCAATATTCTGTAAGAATTGCATCATAGGCCAAGTATACTTGTCAGGACCCCAAACGCAGTTTACAATCATTTTCTTCGAGCGTTTCTCGGGGAATGTCGCCTTGTAATTTGGCCACGTGGGATGAGCTCCAATGCCTGGAATTAACACCACCCGCTCCGAGTAGTTAGCTCTCAAGTCTTCATGCACCTCTGAGTCACTACCAGCAATGAAATAATCTATCTTGCCGCCAAAAGTGCTAACTGGGTGCCCGTAACTTGTCACTTGAATTGGTGCCCAACGGAAATTACTAAGCCAAACTGACTCATCATTCATTCCGATATCTGAGAAATAGGCCAATTGAAAATCATTGCCTTCAATTGGGTCAGTTTTAAGTACCCCTTGTTTATCGAATTGCAGATAATGAACTTTATCAAACATACCCGTAATCAATGTTTTAGGTCGCTTATCCCCCACATGAATCAAAGTTAGTTTATAACGTTCCCGCAACCGTTCAATCAAAGGTGCGCTACTCTTATACACGGCGCTATTTTCAAACCATTTTGCCGTCACCAATGCGATGCTGTCCCGCCTTGGTGTGTTTGTCACCTTAATCCGCGCTGTAATTTTCTGCGCTTCTCGATTCAAGATCTCTTTCACACGTTTGTCAGCACCATCCTCATCATTAAGATAAGTGGAAGCAAAGTAAAGAGGAGTCAAACGATGATCACTAAGAGTATACCGATCATCCATATCTCTAATATGTCGCTGTAAATTTGTATGGGCCGACGGGGTAATTCGCCCAATAGTTGGGAGAATATATGTAAAATACCACATTGAAGCATAGCGTACATTTGTATCAAACAATTGCTTTACTGGAATATGAATAGAATTTCGCGCCGTGTAGAGAAAGAGAAGCTTAACAAAGTTTCCCGGATGACACAATATATGCGCTAGCAAACTATCCGTTGTCCTATAAGCTGAACTACGAACAAGATTCGCAAATATATGCGCTTTCGATACCAGAATTATCCCATACTTATCAGTTGGAATTTTGAAGACAGGATTACTCATTAATGCAAATACAGCAGAAACAAAATTATTGATATTTGACACTGCTTCAGAATCAAGATCCTGGTAATTATGTATCTCAAAAAAATCAAGAACCCTAATGATGGCCTCGCATACTTTATCATATTTCCCTTGAAGAAACAATTGATACAATTTGCTTGCATTAATTTGCGGGAGTTGCTTACTAGGATCCGTGGGAAAAATCACGGGCAGAACTATTTCTCTCGGGATTGAGTTCTTAGACAACTTCTTCTTACGTTTCCGAGCCATTTTTCTTTTTCTTCAGATATTTATCCAAAGCCTTTCGAGTAGTGGTGGCGCTGCGAGACGCTGTAAGAGTAACTAATCCTTCACACTCGTACACATCAAGTATATGATAACAGCCTGCATACACTGAGCGAATATGTTTTAACATGAACATCATCGCAGATTCCCAAAAATAGCTATCAAAATCAACGCCAGGGTGCGGCGTAAATACACAATACAGAAAATCATCTTTCATCTCTAGGCGAGTATCTGGATTAGCGAGCTTATTAAATCCCACGGCTCGACAACGCTTTTCAAATTTCTCAAGGTATTCAACAGTGTCAATTATTTCATCCCCTGATCATACTCAACTAGCCGCCCATTTTCTACAACCTGCAAGCTACTATATTCTATGTTCCTAGCTCGAAGTTCGGCGTAAATATCTGCGGCTCGCCAGCGGGTAGTAATTACAATTACATCTACTGGCTTTGTCAATAATGAGTCTACATACTCGATTCTTTGACCGGTGCCTGGCACATGCCGTCCAACTTTATTTAGATCAGAATCAACAACACGATCTGAATCAAGATGATACGTATTTAAGAAAGCAGCACTCTTCCCTGTGCCACCAAAGAGAGCAATTGTCAAATTAGCTTTTCGCCATGCCTCAAGATCATCACAAATAGAAGCCCCAGCCTCCCTAGCATGCTCTCTTAATTCCTCAGCCTGCTGCTCAAATTGCAAGTTAAGGGGTGTAGGACGCCCGACCCAAACTGCCACCTCATCATTATAAGCTAGAAACTCATCAAGAGTAGCCCACCCCATTGACTCAAACATTACCCGCAAGCTACGCTGAGTGAAGTTGCTTGCATGTTCATACAAGAAATCAGTAATCCGATGCGTCTGCAAAGCTGTAGTGATACAAGGAACCTCAGCAATAAAAATCGGATAAACATTATGCATATTTGCATAATATGCAATCTCTGCAACAAAGTCTCTGGGTGCTTGCAGGTGTTCCATAACATGCCGGCAAGTAAGCATATCTGGCTTAAATTTACGGATATCTCGCTGTGGAATAAAATAATCAGCGTAAACTTCAAGATTCCGAGTACGGCATACTTTAGCATCGGTGCCCGGTTCAAAAGCTATACAGCGAGCGCGTGTAAATTTATGCTTTACTAATTGTAAAAACTCACCGTCACCTGCGCCAATATCTATAATAGTCTTTCCTTGAGCATAATATTTTATATGCAACTGTGTGACCAAAGATTCCATATGAATTACCCAGCCCGAGCCTTGATTAAACATTAAATTACTATCCTCTACGTAAGGAATTTTAGCGTAATCAAAATCTACATTATAAACATGTCCACAAAAACAACACATGAAAAAGTTCATGGGATACAGCGCGGCTTCCTTAGCCTCATTGTATGATCTGGGCAGATTCAATGCCATAAGTGGCTGGGGGCCTGGATTATATAAAGGCTGAACCATGTGGCCCCCACAAGCAATGCAACGACTCATACTTACACCTCACTTTTTTCTAATCGATATTTAATAAGAGCATCTGACAAGCACCACCATGGAATGCCAAGTACAGGCGTGTACTCATAGAAAAATAGTTCCGTCGCCTCAGCTTCGCAACCGTTGCTTAATAGGGCTTCCAGTCGTTTAACGATTTGACTATGTCTCTCGACTGGGCTGCTCATCCAGTGACACTCTTTTTAAATTCAGCAGAGTTCATACGACTACCACTCGCTCTGAGGGACGTGGTCATGCCACAAACACCAGCAAACGCCCGCCGGGTGCCCGCAGGAGAATTGCGAAAAGTTGCTGTTGTGCCTCTATCAATGCCAAGTTTCATCCCCTCAAGAACTGCATCTTGATTGGTCCCAATGAAAATGAAAGTCCAATTATACTCATCTTGTTGTCGGGTAACCATCTCGCGAATTCGCGCCGCCGAATACTCACGACTATGATTCTCTTCCCCATCGGTGATAACAGCAATGATCACATTGTCTGGACGGTCACTTTCAGGAGTTTCAGTTAGGCGATTGCCAACTTCATCAATGACGCTGCCCACAGCGTCACGCAGAGCAGTCCACCCAGCTATGTGATAAGTTTCGTCAGTTAAATGAGCTACATGTTTAACTGGTTTCCGGTCCACAATCGTCTTCTGGTGACCAAAAGATGAGAACTGCACAACCGAAATGACACAATCACCAAGCTTGCTTTGCTGGTCATTAACCAATTGATTAAAGCCACCAATCACATCACTCTTCAGCCTTGTCATCGACCCTGAAGCGTCCAAAATCACAACTAATTCAGTAGAATTATTCATATTTTCTCTCCTCAATTTCTGTTTGATTCTTGAAACTGTTCCTCACTCACTACAGTCATTTTCATACTCATTCTCCTTTGTTTTAACTGTGACTTTTACAATACTCATATTATATCCTTTAGCAAAAGTTTTGCCTGCTAGACTCTATTTCTCTCCCACTGTCTCGCCCATGCGAGTAAAGCCGGAGACTGTTTCTTCTTCAGTCAATTGAGTAACTGATACATTTTCGTATTGAATTTCACCTATTACTATACCGGCGACAGTGATCCGATTTGACCAATTTGTAAAATAATCACCGTATGTTCTTTCAGTGACTGTCACAGGCTGGGCGGCGCGGAGAATGAACAAAATAGCCCGGCCAAAACTTCCTTGAACTTTGCGAACAGCATCTTGCAACTTTCCTAAAGTCGGGACGCTACTAAAATAACCAACCCAATTCCCAGAACGACTGCCACCTATTCTACTACTAATTACTACTCTTACGGCACTCATATTTTCTCTCCTTTATTGTTTACAAGTCTTTCAATTACTTCGTCAAGGCTGACTGGAAGCCAATTACCAGTGCGCTGAAATTCTGCGTCAATGCCCACGTCCATGGCTCTTCGACCGGGAAACATCTCATCCAGGCACCTTTCGTACATACCGTGGCTATGCCCATATAAATGAATCGAGCCATGATGCAGCGCCCGCCATGATAACAGTGGATAATGACATAAGTGAATCTTATGCCCTGCAAATTTGCGGCAGATCATATCCCACATGCCCGTAACATGAGCGCGAAGACTATTGGAATCATGATTGCCTTGACATGCATACAGCTTGCGCACATTCAATCGTTGACGATAATGCCCGTATTTACTTGCTTTCCACGCAAAATCCCCGAGAAAGAAAAGCTCATCCTCAGGGAATACAACCGAATTGATTTGCTCAATCAGCTTGTCGTCCATCTCCTTTATACCCCCAAATGCAGTCAGCCTATCAGGCTGATGCAAGAGAATATTAGTGTGGCCAAAGTGCCAATCCGATGAAAACCAAATCATAATGCCCTATTTAACCACTTATGCCACTTACCACGAAACTTAACATTTTTGAATGCATACTCTGACCCGATGCGGCCATTTAGGCCAATAAGCAACCTTATACGATGCCTCCAAGTATAGCGAAGAAAACGAAAATACTCCTTATTTCTGGATTCAAGAAACCAGCCCCAGTCACCATATAATACTTTTCTTACTTCCACTAGCCCAATCCACATACCCTAGCTATTTTAGCTTTAAGTTCCGAAATTTCTTCTTTCAAAGCAACGCAACCAGAGCAAGTAAGGGGGACTTTAGGTAATGATGCCCAATGTCTCACTTCCCATTCAATCTTTCTACGATCACTATCCATCATAGAATACCAATCATACTCATCCCAATATGCCACCCCTTCAGAGACCAAAACATTCTTATAGGGCGTCGGCATAGCATCATCAACAGATATCCAAGTTATTAGCATGCTAACAGCTTTCTGTTACGGTAGAGCACGTCCGAAATCTCGCGCAGGACAAGTAAAGGGGCTTCATCAGTCACAACACAACCTTCAATGGAACCATAATGATCTTCGAGACAGTTGAGCAAAAGTTGCTTTATTGCCGCTTCGTTAGGGGCGACGGGGAGGGTGGAATTTTCAAACAGTATCTCCAAGTACAGTTCCTTGGAAGCTGCCCACTTATAAATCTCCTCTTCTTTAATTTCGCCGCAACGAATCGCTTTCAAGTGATCACTGTTTCGGCGGATATCAAGATCACCAGTAGCTAGAATCTGTTCAACTTCATCAAGTAAACGAACAAGATGGTATGCAAACTTCACGTCATACCCAAATACTTTAATATCTGCGTATCGTTTACTGCCCGGCTCGGGATTTTTTGTCTTCATCTTGTGAAGTTGATTGAAAGCGTAACCCTTAAATCGTTGCCAGCAACCTTTATGTAAGAACATGCGCCGTTTGTCACGCACCATATTCGCCACCGATGTACTATGTAGTACACACTCTTGTGGTGTAAATAAGGACGTTATCATATTAGGATTATTTTCCATGCACAAATTGAAGTAATGAACAATATTGTAGACATTGAGATCGTATGTACGACCCTTACCGCCCAAATCTTCTTGCACAAAAACATGATGTTTCTGATAGCAAGTAAACCGTCTCTTCTGGCGGCCGAAGCCCTCAATATAGCCAGCGAGATGTGGAAATATAATATCCTTTGGCGGGATACAAAAGCCAATAGTGTCAAAATCTGAAGTATCAACACTGACACCGTAGGCCACTGAACCCATTATTGTCTCGTACATTACATTAGCAGCCAACCAAGAAGGTGGATTGATAAGTTGCATCTTTGTTAAACGTTCTATAGTGCTTGACATTTACTTTAACTTTCTGATCTCAGTAAGAATAGTTTTGAAATCGTCGACTGCTAATCTAATTTCCATTCCATTGATATTTACAGCGTTTCGGCCCCAATCATTGGCGTTCACTTTCAAAACCTGTATCAAATATGCAAATCGACTACGTGCTTCACCTGCTAAAGTGCTTATATGCTGATGATAATATTGAATGTTTAATCCTCCCAAAAATTAAGCCGCCGGGGGAGGGCCGGTGACGCTGAACCGGCCCTCCCGCCCGCATAAAATTAGTCGCCGATTTCAGCGGCCAATGAGGCAATAGCCTGGTCTACCGCTACCCTCACAGCAATAGGCATCAAGCAATCGAGTCGCGCCTCGACTGACCTGAGCGCAGCCTGACGAAGACTTGCAGAAGCAGAGGCGGGAATGCGAAGTCGCTTCCAGCCGGCCTCAGTCTTATAAGCAACTCGCACGGCCTTTGCATTCGTAATATCTGAAAGGAGGGCTAAGTTCCGCTTGATCCCGGACACAGTTTTCTTAGTAGTCATACTAAAAGATTCCTTACACTAGGGTGTTGGATGAGTCATGCTTACGATAACAGATACCGTAGCCGCGCATCCTTAATTGATAATTTCAGCATAACGAAGTTTAACCCATTCGTCAAGGGTTCCAACAAGCTTGGGTTTGCTGCTTTGCCATAGTCGGCCAATTTTATCTGAACTTAGACAAACGCCTCTATAAAGCGGTCCTCCTAAGCTATCTCTGCCTAAAGATTGAACCAATCCGGTCACGCCATTCTGGCATATTGCAACTTTACCAACCATTTCAATCATTCTTATCGCCTGCCTTTCAGTTTCAAATCAGTTATTACCGTACACAAAAACATAAGCCAATATAAAAAAGGCATAACTCAATATAAAAAAAGCAACACATGAGACAAATATTGGTGTAGCCATCACTTACTCCTTATACAGCCCAGTAAAAACAAAATTTACTGAGTAACAGAGTCGACCTAAAGCATATCGAAGTAGGATCGGTCATCACCATGCACAAAGACGCAACCATACACAAAGGCGTAACTCAATATAAAAAAAGCAACACATGAGACAAATATTGGTGTAGCCATCACTTACTCCCAGCAAAATTGGAGATAATTGCTGGACAACTAGCATCAAAGCCTACTACATCCAACATTCCTAAATCATTAGGGTCAGCTATGGAGTAATCTGTAGCTGTCATAGCACAGACCACAAGTTTAGCATCTCGACCCATAGCTTGCCGATAGTCTTCCAGTGCTTTAGCTGGATGAGTTTTTCCGCTCCATGTCTCATTATCTGTGTAAATCACAAACACGTCAACAGGAAGTTTGTTCTCAGTAGCATGAATCATCGGCAGAGCACAGTCCGTTCGCCCTACTGGAATCTTTTCCAGCATAGCCAATACATCATCGAGTCGCTGGTTATTTGACAAGCCCACGGGAATAAGGTTATGGGAAAAAGCTGTTGGGTAACACCATGATTCAGCTTTCATCTGAGCCATAGCCATTACAGCCGCAGCCTGATAAGCCTTAATATGCGTCCCAGCTATGCCGCCCATATGACTCCAGCCTCGCCAACCCATCGAACCAGATACATCAATGCCCAACAAATAGTTTTTATTCGTGAGTTCGATGTAATCGAAAGCATTATAAAAAGCATCCTCCAAGGCGTCAACAATATGCTGATCCGGATTCCATGTCAAACTTCCGCGTACTCCACGCCCAGCGGAATAGGTAGTCTGGGCCAGGAGAATTGCGAACGGATGGATATGAGCGTATTGCAACTGCTTAGTATCACCAAGCTTCCTGCACACTAACTTTGTCGCATCAGACAGAGGGGTCAAAAGACCTACATTGGTCATCTTGCCGAGATTACGAACCAATGCGGTGCTAGGCATACTCGCAAGTAATGCCTCCCACACTTGTGGGGAGTTGAGCATATCTGTCGGAATATGTTCCCGAACAAGACTCTGATCCTGAATCAATTGAACCATGCGGCTTGCATCAGTTGTGCTCTTGGCTTCTTCAATTGCGTCAATATATGCCAAGTCACATTTATCAAGGCTACGAACCTTCTCATCAGAAGCGTCACCGTTGACAATATACTTGAATACTGGATCTAGTTTTTTACTAGCAGGGTGAGAAAGACGGAGCAAATCACGATGCGACCAGCCGCCGCGCTGCTGATATTTTGTAACCTGGTACAACAAGTCGCGAGGAGTCTTTGATATATACCACCTCGCAACAGCCTTTCGCAGGCCGGACCCCCAGCCGCGAAACTGTGTTACCTGATCAACAAAACTGAACAAATGTGTACTAATGTGGCAAACATTATTTGCAAGCTGCAAAGCCATAATAGACGTTCGCCGAATATTAGCATCTGTACTCTTAACCTGCCCGGCCAAGAGAGCGACGGCGAAGATAACCGGGTCAGCCTTAATCCCACGGGCAGTGTTAATATGTTGGAGTGTCTTACATGGATCAAGCTTAGCACACTCCAGAATAATTGTGGCAGCTCGCTGTGTCATTTTCGTTGGCCCAGTGTAATACGTTCCCGTTTCACAACCAAGAATCAAGAAGCGATCTAACGCATCGAACGGGTCAATCTTAAAGACGTACCCTCCAGCATCATTCTTGATCTGCTCACGGCCAAAAATCGCCTCACGTTGTGTCGGGTTGATTAAGCGGCTCGCGTAATTCGGCATCATTCTCTCCAAGTTAAAGAAAAATGAGCAAGGAAAATGCTTTAGGAGGGATCATTACAAGTGATAACCTAAAGCGATCGGCTCATCATGTACAATACTTATCAATGATAATTTGTTGGCGCCTACTATATCCCACCACGACGCGAAGCATCCACTCTAACCGGCTTAAATCCTGAAAACGAGACTTGCCTTCCTTATCCACTAACGAATCTGCATAAGCACAACAACCTCGATAATTCGCTGCGGCGCCGCCGGCCCTAAGGCGATCACGTAAAGCAGCAACTTCTTCTTTCAAGTCTTTTACAGTAGGCTTCACTTCAAATGGTGTCCTAAGAATAGTCGGTTCAGTATAAAGTGAGGCCGAGGGCAGATGCCGAGAGCCTCTGATATAAGAAGAATGAGCAAGGATTTAGCCTGGGGTATTTATTATTGCCTATAACCCAGTGCTTTCGGCTCATCCAAAATGCCCCGCCAGGACTCGAACCTGGAAATTCAATAACGATCCCTGCCGGCCCATATTGAGCAAAAACTCAGGATCGATAATATTGTACATTGCCAGTTATGCTACGAAGCGAAAGGGGGGCAAGGTATGACAGTTGTTGATTCTGAATAGTAAATTCGGTAAACAACTGTCTTCGGCCCCATAATTCTCTTGGCTATATTAACTATATCTCATAAACCAGACTTGTCAAGCAGAAAACAGAAATTTTACGCCGGCTCATAAGTCATCTCGAATATATCAGGCTTACAAGGATACAATTCGTTTTTGACGCCCTTGATAATCCAATCATTCCAACTGATTTGATGGGGACCTTCAAGTGTGCCACAAAGCAGGTCTGCCGCAGACCCTGGCCACGTCGCGATTGGCGCATCTGGGTCTATCCAGACAGAGCCTTCCCCCAAATCAGTACACCACGCCTTGTGCAGCCACGGGGGCCATTCCGAATTGTCCCATCGACGTTCCTTGGTCATCTGGAACGCCTCAATCACCACTGGCTTCTTTCGATACTTTCCAACCATTAAATAAACGCTCCCTCTAAATGTTGACTCGTTTTGTAATAAATCGACTCCAGCACTCCAGGGTCGCAGTCGACTTCAAATGCGGCTCGCATTAAATTCCCTGCAAGGCATGCAATTGTTTCAACTTCCTCCGCTGTAAATTCTAATATAATCATTTTATCTTTCTTTATTCAAAAGAAAAAAGAGACAAGAAATGAAGCAACTGTCGCCAACCTTCTACTATTAAGTATATATCCTAATTTACGGTCGTCAAACGGAAATTAGAAAGTATTTTTAGGTGTTAACTTGCCTTGTAGTCATCCCGCTCCTTGATAATTTTCTGTACTTGCATTAAGTGAGTAAAAACTTCAAACACTAGACACTGGCTTTTCTCCAGCAACTTACAATCAACAGAAAGAACAACACCCGAATTCTTACAAATCCTCTTTATTGCAGACAACTTGCTAACAACGTCGCCAAAATACTCAAGGAATAACTCCCAATTGATAAGTACTTTATCACCCTCGGCAACCACCTTTTGGGGGTCAAGTCCAGTCAGAACTTTCACGTCCTTAGCATGCTTCTGTGCTGCCTTATTTTCCAGCGTCATCTTTATTTGACAGTGCTCAGTCCGTCGAGAATCATTGCGTCCAAGCATCATTCGCGCACTAGGGCTTCCCGGCGTTGACTCTACCTGCGATCGTTGCTCAAGCTCGTCAGCTATCCTACGGAGATCTTGCTCAAGCTCATCAGAGTCACTCCGTTTATGGTGTCTTACTTGCTCGCCTGATGTAGCAAACCAATCAGCAAGTTCTCGCAATTTGTCACTATCAGTCATTTTCATTCTCCTTAATAGCCGCATTGGCTATTTGTCTACAAGCTGAATACGCCACAACAGTTTGCTCAAGATAATACGATCTTGGTCTATTGGGATCAAATGAAGGTTCTGCTGAGATCGTCACAAGTGCTTGCCGCAACCGCGCAATCTCCGCATCTTGATCATCTCTTAGCTGCTCTATTTCATCAAGAAGAAATTCAAAACTTGGATTCGGCTCGTCAATCATTGTTGCTACCTTTCACTGGTCCTAAAAACCTTGGCTGTTGAAATTTGCTGCCCCCAGGGCCAAATCGCTTACAAGGATTCTCAATTTCAGAGTCCGGGGGCGGCGATGGACAAACAAAATCGGCCGATCCCCAACGTCCATCAATTGCCGACGTATCTCGATTCTTGATTAAACGAGTAAGCACATCACCAAGCCAAGGAGTAATAGTATCAGGAAGGGGCACTTCAGGATCAAACGCCCAAAGACAATCATGGCTCTTAGCCCATTCATATATGACTCGGGTGGGCACCATCGCAGTTATACCAGCTTCGCCGCCTAGTGACATGAGTCCAAGAATATCTCCCCTTGTGATATCAAATACTGGGCCGCCAGAACAACCAGGATAAGCGATTATATCACATTGATCCAGTTGTCGAGCCTCCGGCATAAAAAAGAAACTCATTGTTCGGCCAACATGAGAAATGTTACCGTGGAAAATTAAATTTTGATTCAATACTGGATCATAGGGGCTGCCACAGTGGAGAATTTCCATGCCCAATTTAATCTCATTGAAAGCCCTGTAAAAACGTGCGTCGCCTTTTAAGTCGCCCTCAATAACTTGTAACAGAGCAAGATCATCTGCTATATAACAATCACCCGCCCTAATAACTATCGCTGTTGCTGTCTTGTCACCTTGAATAATTTTCACACTACGAAAGGTACCATCTTTTTCCATGTAATAATCAGCTACGTGACCGGCTGTCCAAATAAATGTAGTAGTCTCGCTGAAAATGGTCGAATGAATCACATCAGCAACTTCCAAGGAAAACGGGTCAATCCATTTATATGAATGCTCAATAGGATCAGTAGAATTCTCCCGTGTAAATAATACGCCGGATGCATGAGCATCGCCATCCTGAATCACAATAGTATTACTGTAACAACGCTCTGGGACGGTCGTCTCGTCACCAATGGCAAATGAAGTAACTGCCAACGCTAAAATAAAACTAAGAATCTTTATCATTTTCTAACTCCTTTTCAAGGTATTTTTCTAACGTCTTACAAATTGGTGCAAGCACCCGATCGACAAGATCTATCTCCTCAGTACAAGGATATTCAATAGCCGCCACAGTTTCACCAATCCTAATAGTCATACGATTTTTACAGGAATCATCTGGATGTGAAGCAAAACTAATCACGCCCTCTTTCCTTGCAAGAAAATTGAAACATTGATATAAAGTCGTAATAGCCATAATTATACCTCATTCAAAACTGCAAATTCACCGTGATATTTGATTACTGCTTCATTATAGGCTCGGGCTGCATCTTTGATATCATCAAACAATCCAAGATGTATAGGTTTCCCGTTTACCATTATTTTAGTGTGCCATTTTTTACGGTCCCAGCTAACACCTTTATACCCAGATGTATTGTGCTTAGTTAGGCCACGATTACATCTATTTTGAGACGCAGTGGCGGGTCGAAGATTACATCTACGATTATCTAATCCATTTTCGTTGATGTGATCTGATTCTGCAAAATCCTGGTAACCCATCCGTTCAAGAATCACGCGATGCATGCGTATTGTTCGTCGATTGGGGTGTTTACCTATGGTACGTTGAGCATAGCCTTTATTAACATAATGCCACTTAAACTGATTCAAGTATGTGTAATCACAGCCATCAACAATCGCGCACTTGCCTTGTGTTAGTTTAATCTTCATTAAACATCTCTCCTAGTGTCATCAGTTCAAGTTTCCTATTACTTTTCAAAACATCCAGGACTCGTTCATCAACTGATAAATGAATTATATCTACAATAGTAGCCCCTCTATTCTCATCCATCCCGATTCTATGAATCCGATCTTCCGCTTGTGATCTCGATTCAGGGTTGAAATCATTTGAACAAAACACCGCCATTCTCGCCTCAGTAAGGGTTACTCCAAGCCCCCCTGAACGCGGATGTGCGACAAAAACGACTCTCACATTATTCAAATCAGCCCAGTAATTAAGCGGCTCAACTCGGGGTAATAGGTTGCCATCGAAGTCATAAACTTTCCAACCACGACCATCAACACGAACTACAGCCCAATGTTGCTTTAGACAATTAGCTGTTATACGATCAATTGATCCCGTGAAGCCTGCAAAGATTACCAGCCTGCCTTGCTCCTCATTTTCTTCAAGCAATTGTCGAATCGCATCATCTTTCGGGCATGGAATTTCACGCGCTATTCTAACAATTTTTGGAACTTTCTGCTCTCCATTACAACGTGTACACTCTATCTTTTTCTTCTCTAAGGTCTCAACATACTCTGAATCTAACATGTCAACCATTTCAAAGACACGATTAGAGTCTTCTGGATCGGCCCAAACCTCTACGGTTCCATCTTCACACACTGAACATTTTTCAGTTCCTTGTTCAACATCCTGGTACTGAAACCCATCGCTCAACTCTCGCAACCATGTCAGCCCTGTGATTACATTGGGGGCTACCTTTACCAATGCTTTCGCTACGCGATTCAAGGTTGTTGAGGGAGCCAATTTAATCGTTCGATATTGCTTCTCAGGAAGTTCAAGGCAATCCTTTTTACGCAACACCAGAGTCAGACCTTGTAAACGCTCATGTAAATAACTTACCTCATCGAAGCTGGCCTCAAAGTCATGGTCCTCATCATGATCCTCACCATAACCACCGCAATGCTTACATTTATTTTTGTCATCGAGCCAGGTGACTCGTTGCAAATGTCTACCTTGCATCGTCTCTTTTTCGACAAAGATGCCCATTCGCCGTTCAAATGCCTGTGCGCTCCCCTCGCGAATAAAACCCGGCCACGCAACTTCGGCTTGACTCCACCAATCAACAGGTGATTTCGGCGACGGTGTACCAGACATTAAAATAACATATCCATCCTTCCCGTAGGTCTCACGAATACTATCAGCTAAATTCTGAGCCGCTACGGTTCTTTGTGCTGACGCGCCTTTTATACGGCTCGACTCGTCAAAGATTACGCCGGGGGGAGGTATATCATCATTCTTCCAATCTTTCATTATCGAGCGAAGTCGCTCGTATGTTAGCATTTCAAGATTGATTTTAGATGAAAGCGCCCACTTATCAAACTCGCGTTCCACTGCCTTCAAAGCAGACTTGGGGCCCACCCACCAAAAGTCATTATGCTCTGACTGTTCCATACATTCTATAGCAGACAAGGTTTTACCTAGGCCAAGATCCGCCGCAATAATGCAATAGTGATACGTGAGCATATGATTTGCCATCAACTCTTGATGACTGTACAATGGTCGCTCAAATTCATGCTTCTCTAATAAGCGATCCCACCACTCATAGCTATTCTCTCCCATCAGCCAGCGAATCTGAAAACGATTGCGCTCACAGTCAAGAGCGGACCAAATCTGTCGAGGATTATTCGGATCATAACCATGCCAGCGGGCGCCTTTGAATGCCTTCAATTCGTCTTTAAGGCTAAAGGGACTCTTTAGAAATTCAATCCTACCTCCCGTGTAGTGTATAGTGATAGGAGACTTGATCTTTGAACCAGCTTTTGTGGTCGTTATAAACTTGGTTTCAAAAGGTTCACTCATATATCAATCCTCAAAAATTAGTGAATAAAACTTCAGTTTTACGTTTTCCACTGGACCTATGTCGCCCACTAGCGGCGCGGCTTGCTGTTATTTTCTCAACACGATTCCAATCGGCAAAATATGTCGCGGCCGCAGGATACTCTGAGACAACAACATTGGCAGTTGCTTGATGTAATAATTCTACCATCGCTGGGTAGTCTACTCGGTAACAATACTCCTTCTCATGCCCTACATAGGGTGGGTCAACATAGATTAGCGCTTCCGGGCCGCGTTTATAGATTCTTTCGATTGCTTTCAAAGCATCTTCATTCAGCAATTGTACGCTACGAAGACGATTTGCTACTGGAAGTATCCGCAAAAACCAGTCTGCCCATACTTGAGGCTTGGGTTTATGTGGCGCGAGACAAGCATCAACTGACCATGTAGATGTATTTTGGTTACCACAATAAAACTGAGCGCTTTGCGCAATCAATAATGCAGCCTCTTCTAAACTACCAGATTGAGGTTGTTCCCTCCAGTTAGCAGCAGCATAAGGAGTAGCCCAAAGTAACGCTGCTAGCTCTGTTGGATGTGACTTAATTGCTCGCCACATAGCCATAATTTTACCGTCTAAATCATTCAACAACTCCATTGAAGCGGGGGGTTTAGCTAATAAAACAGCGGCCGAACCACAGCAAGGTTCTAAATAAACCTTATGAGCAGGAAAAGATTTTATAATCCATTTAGTGAGCGATGACTTGCCACCATATTGTTTGTATGTGATTTTAAGTTTCACTATATATCTATCCTTAATCGGCCGGTGATGCCATCAATGTTAATCACAATTTCTGGGTCCTTGAGATACTGGCGACCATCAATGTAATTTTGAGCCTTTTTTCGCTTAACAAATTCTCGTGGTTTTCCATTCAACTCCGCGATCACGCTCTCCTTGCCAACAACAATATAGAACATACTTACTCTTCTCCCTCTTCTCCTTCTTCCTCTTCTACACATTCACAATCGCCGCGCAATAGCACACGGCAATCCGGGCCGCAGTTGCCAGCCATCCCAACTCGTTCGCAGTCAGTCATACCGACTGAATATCTGTCCGCTTCCATATATGCCACCTCCATTAGTTTATAACCTGCAAGCCGCTCAAAGTCATCTTGCATACCGACAGGTAACGAGATTCTGTAAACTACATATTCATAAGCGCCCATCTTCGTTCGTTCTGTGCCTATACACAGCTATCGCGGTAGTTTCGGCACCAGACCCTTTTCCCCACTTAACGCTATCAGGTATTGAAGAAAGAAAAGAAGGTTGAAAGCGTCTAAGTTCGAGTCTTGTAAGCTCCTCGAATGCTTCTTTCTTACCTCTAGGTAACGAGATCATAAAAATCACTAGCTCAGTGACTCGCTCTCTCTCAATGACTCGACCACCTAGTAGCGTCAAATAACACATCAAACCGTGCGTCTGCCATAGTACCTGCGGGGGTGTCATCTCAAAGAGCCAATATTCATAATTCATAGTTTACCTCGCAAAGCGTAGGCACACTTTCTTTGCCATCACGCATCCGGTACAATTGCAAATCCCTGTCTCCGATAAACTCAACAGCTTCATATTTCACAGTGAATGCGGCAATTACTTGATCACCATCCTGAACCAAATAAATGTACTTACTTCTAGCCATCGCTCCTCCCAATAGCTAATAATTTCCTGTATCTTTTGATGATAACTCTATCTTCAAATCGGTACTCTTCAGGTAAACATGACACATTGTAGCCAGATAATTCTTTGAATTCTTTGAACTTGCCAATAGGCAAAGATATTATCCAGCATCCATAACCTGATGACGGGAAGTACGCGTCATGTATGCGGCCACCTAATTCTACTAGAATCTTCTCCGTTTGTAGCCAGTCATGTTTAGGAAATGGCTGGCACCAGCCAACGCGCCAATACTCCCTCATTGCTTCATGACCCTTCAATTTGAGGGGGGAGACAAGACGATAACCTGCAAGCTCCTCAAATTCATCTTTCTTACCCAAAGGTAATGAGATTCTGTAGAGTACATATCGATGATGATCTAAAGCATCATCATCCTGGTCGACCTCAATGTGAAGTATCTGACCGCCTAGAATAATCAAAGTTCGCATCACTCTAACAATGGAAGTTTTTCCAAGATTCGGAAACGGGGCGACTTCACCAATATCCCAATAAGATCTCATTGCTACTCCTACTTCCCACCATTCGTAAAGCAATATCTGCACTCCAATTTGCAACATCATTGACGCGAGTTTTTTAGGGCGGACATACCAAAGTTATCATTGATTCTCTAATAAGAACGTTTGATCTTGTCGCCCGTGACCACAGCATGCGCTCTTAACATTTGATAACGTGCCAAGACAAGCATCATGCCCCTCCACTGTAGGTTGCCGCCCACATAATTTACATGATCGATTACTTGATATAATTTGTTTGGTATCTAAATAGATCCAGCAATCTTTTTTATACTCGATGAGCCAACCACGACTAAATGCATATGCAGTCATTGCTTATCCTCTCTCATTGATTCTCCAATAAGAACGTTTGATCTTGTCTATTTGTAGCTTGTCGGTTAGTAAACATCTCTTTCAAACCTATTCTGCATAACTCCCTATATACAGAATTAAAAGCATGCCGCACATCTCTGGACACATCTTGACAACAACCTCGGCTCACAGCATCACGCCACTGAGCAAGCGAGCCACTAAGAATAATAGCATCAATACCCCGCGACAATGTATCCGTCGAAACAAATGGCATTGCGGCAATCTCCAAAATCTCCACTGTATCTCTCTCATCGATAGCGATGAGAAAACCTGCATGAAGCAAATTCAAACATGGCGAAGCTGCTTGAATAGTGGGCACAATATTTTCATTCTTAAATGAAGCTAAGCAAACAAGATGATGCACTACGTTACTCAAGCACACACTATCCGCAGCCTTCGCGGGACTGTACCCAAGAATCTCTCTCGATAAAGGGAGAAAACTTGCAGAATCTAGTTTTGTCAATAGTATTAACGCAACGCCAGGATTCATGTCACTTTCCTCGGGGGGATATAACTCAATAATATAAAGCCTGCGCCAAAAATGAAGAGTGGCCAAAAGGGGTGAAAAAGAATCCAAAGAAGTATGCTTCCAATACTACCTATAAACCAGTTAGCGCCAGCATTCAAACTATCAAAATTTTGGCTCATCAGCAGATACATGAGACTAGTAATCACACAATAAAAACCAAATGTTCGCATTTTACATACCACGTGTTACGTCTCGTTTATTCAAAAGACCAATGGTAACAAAGATGCAGCCAGTTAGAACAAAATAAGCGGCTGGATGTGCCAAAAACTCGTCGTGGGAAAGGATAAGCAAAGCAATTAACTTATCATACCAAGTATACGGATGAACAATAGATAAGATACTAAACAACCACACCCAGAAGCCAACCAACATAATCCAAAAGCCAAATTTAATCACATTTCACTCCTTAAAGTTTAGATAAGATACTAAACAACCACACCCAGAAGCCAACCAACATAATCCAAAAGCCAAATTTAATCACATTTCACTCCTTAAAGTTTAGTAAGTTTTCAGTCAAACCTTCCCCATGCAATCGTTCAGCGCACGTCTGACAAACCTCAACAAGCCGTCCATCTATTAACTCAAACAATCGCAATATACCTGAAGTACATGTATGAGAAATATCGGCCTCTAAATCACTACATGTTTGAGGAATCAAATGAAAATAAGCCGAACATTCTGAGCAGCGACATGCATATGGATAGTCATCCGTTTGCCAACACCGTTTCCCACAGTATTGACACCATTTAGGAAGTTCCCTGACAAAATCTGTCACCATACTAGAGTCAACTGCATTAAAGGTCTTCATCATCTTCATCTTCATTATCTTCATCATCCATGTTGCCTATCCATTGCTGATCAAAATTCTGGGATGCTTCCTCAGGACTCATGCCATAAGCTACAGCATCCGTTCCATCGTATTCACAGAATTGATTCTTCGCAGACATATGCTCACACACCCATCTTAAGCCATCATGATAAATAATCGTTGGATAAAGGTTACATGGACGAAATTGTTGCATAACAAGTCGCTTCTGTAATTCTGCAGTTTCAGCTTTTGATTTTGCTTCAGAAAGCATAAAAGTTTGAATAGCCCTCGCCATTGTAATCTCTGCTACTTGTTTTGTAGCTGAATTATCACACGGCCCAATTTGAACTGGAAGTTCACTAAGTGATGAAGGCATAATATTCGCATGTCCGTCCGGGAGTTCATCCATTTTAACACCTTATTCTGTAATTAACTCAAGCCCTAATCCGTCAACAAGCTCCGCCTCTGGAGTAATCTCGGTATCGCCGACAATATCTTCAAACTTACTCTGTACCACTGAAAGATTCTGTTGTGCTCGTTGCACATTCTGTTCCGCTACTGTTAAAATTGTCTTGAACTTCATCTGCTCGCTCACTGCAAGCCGTAAATCCTGTTCAGCTGCCTCTTTCTCTAAGCGTGCCGAATTTTCCTCTGCCTTAGCACGCGCGGCCTCAATCCGCCGTTGTGCAGCGAGAGCACGCGCGCTTTGAGCAGTAACTAGCGCTTGTTCTGCCTTAGAATCAGCCTTCTCAGCCTCTAATAGCAAAACACTTGCTTTAAGTCTCTTCTTAAACAATCCCATAGTGCCTCCCCCCTATTCAAGCTCTGCGCGATCGCTTAAAGAAGCGACCAACACGTTGCCGCGAATAATAACGCGACGCTGTTTCAACAGACTCTTCAATCTGAACAATCGGGACACACACAGGGTCACATTGTCGCGTGTCTAAAACGATAAACTTGGACATAACAACAATAACAAGTAAGACTATCAACACAGCTGCAACGCCCTCCAAACAATATCTCATTCTTCTTTCCTTTGCCTAATAACAGTTTCGCCTAGATGCATGAGCGGAAGCGGGGTCGGAGAGTCACCATTTAAAAAGTAAATCTTCGTAGCCGGGTCATCTGCAATACCATCCAACGTCTCCAATGCTCTTAACTGAATATACGCTGGGCTACTGGCTAAAGCTGCATTGATTTTCCCAATCTCATAAGCTTCAGCGTCGGCCAAAGTTCGCCTCTTGGTAGCATCCTCTTCAGCAGCGGCACGTTCGGCGGCAGCCTGAGCGACCAATTGTTGCTGCTCAGTCTTAAAACGTGCTAACTCGGCCTTCTGCTCTTCGCCTGCTTGCTCTCGAACTTTCTTACTCTTGATAGCATTAAGAATATGCTCAGGAAGTTGAATATTGCGAACTAGCACAGCAGTAATAGTTGCATAGTCTCCAATCTTCATTTGTAAGTTCGCTGCAAGATTAGTTTGCATATTTTGCTGTACAATATTACTAAACAATTCCTCACATCGACTTATAGATTTGCCCTCAGAGCGAAGCAGTGAGCGAATGTTTGGAGTAATCTTCACATTTACAATATCCTCCGCAACACCAATATTTGATTTAGCAGAAGCACATGCATTAGCATTTAGCCGGTACTGCACGCTAATATCAATCAAAGATGTTTGCTGGTCACTTGTAGGCATTGGAACCTGAAGAACATCGAAACTCTTCTCCCGCACATCATAGTCTGTCCACCTGTATAACGGATTGACTGGAAAATGCAGCCCATCAGTATACGGTTCTTCTATAACATTACCGAACAATGTCGCAACACTGACATAGCCTGCGGGAACTGTTTTAGTAATATTGTAACCAACAACAAGTAACGCTAAAGCAAACACACCAACGCCACACAACTGCACAATCGTTTTTGGGCTATCCCATGCAATACTCATAAATTCTCCAAATAGCTAAAAGTAAATTTTATCAGTTATCCTTGTCTGTGCCCTCAACAAGTGAGGTCAGACGACCAAATAATTCGCTCTTACCACCAATCAATCCGGCAAGAGCATCAGTGATAGTGCCGCCGCCAATGATCCGCATTGGGCCCATAGCCTCGGCCACCTTCTGGAGCAATTGCTCGTCGCCAAGTTGACGGATAGCGGCAGCAAGGTCGCCATTGGCGGCCTCAAAGCGTGCAACAACATTATTTGTCTCGGCTTCGTCTTGCCTGAGTTTCAAGTCCGCTACATCATTTTGGTAAGCTAATTCACTATCCTGATCAGCAGTCTCAATCTTCCGTTGCTGCGCCGCTTGTACATCTTGTTCTTGCAGACGTTTCAAAGCCTCATCGGCCTGCTTCTCGGATACCACCGAATGATCGCTCAGTTGATCAAGTTCAATCTTATGCTTCAGTTGACGGATACCATTTCTCAGATTCAGTGTGGCCTTTTCATTTTCGGCCTCTGCGACGGTAACCTCAAGCTGTTGGACAGAACGATCAATTGCAATCTGATTAGTCACCACTTCTTGCTGTTGACTGATCAATAAACTACTGATCTCGGGATCAGCAATTGTCACGCCAAGAATTTCCACATCAGTGATGATCATGCCGTTTTCTTTGAACAAGCGACCAGTCCGATCTGTGCCGTCGGTTTTCACGCCAAGGATTGTATCACGGATAATAACAACCGGGTCAGTATAAAAGCCACGAATAGTGTGACGCCGTGCTTCACCCATGAGAAGTGATCGGCAATGATCACAAAGAAACTTAACATAATTGTCTACATTAAACCACGTTTTCTCATCATCCACATAACTGACACGGTACGACAACTTCAAGTTGACATGCACACCATCACTTGTCTCAATTAGCAAGGTATCACTGACTTTGTTATTTGCCATTTCAAGGTAACCAGTAGTCAATAAAGTGTCAGTAGTCTTCGGTTTGCCGGTGCTAAGATGCAACGGACTCATCGTCTCGTCATAATCGAGTATAACAACCTTCGGGCCGATTTCAACACGACGCTCACCGTCTGCTCGAACCAGTAGCACTGCATAGCCAGTCCAAACTTTTAGCATCGGGGCACCAGCAAAACGATCGTCTAGCGCCACGCTGTGAGGCTTGGTATATTTAGTTTTTCGCGTCATCTGATTAGACGTAGTAGCTGAATCTGAAGGGGATTTCTCACAAGCTGCCGACAGCTTATCCCCAGTCAATACTTCTGCCTTAGAACCACGATCAAGTTGAAACTTACGCAGCGACTGGTTATATTCCAAGGAGTTTTCATTCTCAGGGTACATCAGGCGTGATTCAGCATCACTCAAAATACGAATAACAAACACTTCTTCAATTGGGTTCAACAGGATCATATCAGGACCATGCCGAGTCTCAATCACACCCGTGCTCTTATTCATTACATAACGGGCTTGGCCGGCGCTAACCGCCGTCGCATAATGAATCAAATTGTTACCGTATTGTACAAGCGAATGCTCTTCTCGTGGGTAATAGATTGGATGTGTCGCGCCAGTAATAAAAATTTCATCACCCTCTCTGAACTCACGTGTCATAACCGCACGAGCATCGGGAGTGGGCCACTTAGTATCTATATAGTCGCAGTTGATCTTAATATGCAGCCCTTGTGTTGCTGTCAACTCAATTGGCGTGAACTTAATACAGTCATTTTCCTTGAAGAACTCTTCAGTGGGAGCAGGAAACACGATCTGCGGACCGGGCTCATATCGCTTATTGCCATTCGAGTCTACCAGAATAGCATATTCAGACATTTCAAGCGTGAGGGCGTCGCGAACATACTCACCATTCGCGAGTGGCACTACTTCGACACCAGTCGGGGGGATGTAGAAGGACACATCTTTGACAACCAATAACTTACCAAGTGACAAGTTAAGTTCCTCGGCAGTCTTGCTAACAACAGCTTCCGTGGCATCTCCATCAACTATCTTGGCAATTGTGCTGCTCCAATTAGCGGCGGCGTCCTCTTCGTCATAGACGCGAACCAAAAGATACTGGTCAGGTCGAAGATGGTGACCACCGACCAAGATGGCAGCTTGCTGGGGCCAAAGGGCAAATTCGACCGGGCCAGGCACTACGATCTTCTCACCATACCGTAAGTCAGGGGCTGACGTGTTGTTGTTGGCTATAACCGGATGCTTCAAGCCCTCCCCCTCCTTTGTCGGGTTATCCAGGATAAGATACTCGCCCTTGTGCGCTAAGACACATCGAACAGCGGCGTCTTGAAGGCTCGTTTCAGAGAAACGATCCTCCTTAAACAGGATGGGCCGTAACTGGCCAGTTTGAGTTATCACAATTGGCCCAACGAATGTTTGGACGTTGCCCTTCGTGTTGTCTTGTAGAAACGCATACTCCCCAGGGTTTAGAACAAGTTCGTTGCTGCTGCTGCGTTTCTGCGGTCGGTCATCATCGTAAGCCATATATTATTCTCTCCAATGTATACACACTTCAAATAGCCAAAAATAAATTGGGTGGGCCGCCATGGCCCACCCAATAAAATAACACTTAACGTGGTCGGCCAGAAACAACTTCCTCTTCTAAATTCACACGCTCAATACCACTCTCTTTTGCCGCGGCAAACTTCTCGACCTCGGTCCGAAGATTCTCAATTGTAGGAAGATCGGAGAAGGGCTCCGAGCACTTTGTCACAACTGGAACATGCCAGCCATATGTGGGACGCTGGATATAGCGACACTTGATTGTGCAGGGAATCGGCCCATGTGGTTCTTCGCCAATCGCTTCCGCTTTCTCCTTACCCAAAGGCAGAAACGGGCGTAACTTGCCCGACTCTTGGCGAGCCGATTTATTTCCCATGAAGAACTCATAAAAGTCTCCCGTGCTACGCTCTACAACCAAGAAAGATGGGCCCCACATACACGATGAATTTAACTCTGCCGCAGCGAGCTTGATCCGCTCAAATTCAGGTAAAGTCATATCATAAACTGCAATGATAGCATCTCTGTCTCGCATATCCAATGCCTTAGGGCGAACCGCTAATGGAAGAATATCAATCTCTTCGCCGAGATCAAGAATCTCTTCGCCGCCAGGCTGAGGCACGCCAAACCGTCCTGGACCAATCTTCTGGGTATCAACATACTTCCCCTTAGTAATCAACTGCACTCTTTGCAGGAAGGAAGTCCCCTTGGTAAGTTCTTTAAGTTCTTCATCAGTTGCCAATTCTACACTTGGCAATTGGTCGGCGTTAAAAGGAATCAAGTCAGTACTCATAATTTGCCTCTCATGTTCTTACGGTCTTGCTTTCGGATTTCAGCTTGCCTTTCTTCCCATACACGACGTTTAGCAAGTCTATTTTTTTGCTCTTTTATCGAATCTGGGTCAAGGTGTAACACCCAATTCAAACACATACGCCACCCGTCCATAGGTGTCTCAGCGTTCACCTCTACAAGAAAATGAGCCCCTTCTGTGGGTGTATTCAGTTCGGCTCGAAGTTCCCTCATCTTGCGTAAATGTGGTGTTGGCTCAATCACTGAGCGATAATAATCTTCCATACGACCAGTCTTAATCGCATCCTTAAACTGGCGAACTCGTCCTCGAATAATTGGCAGGAAATCCTTTGTCGGAATCACCACTGCTTGGGGTAAAAGTTCCTTTTGTATTGCTGCTGGTACCTTAGCGATTTCATGTGCAATAGAAATCGTCACCTCTCCTCGTCGAACAGCAGCTTTTACCTCATCACAAAGACGAGTAATTTTCAACATCTTTCGGACCCATGTCGCACTTTTCTTAACCATGTGCGCCATCTGCCCGACAGTAATCTCCTCTTCCTTAATGATGCGCCACATTTGGCGGGCAAAATCAATTGGATCAGTTTCCAACCTAACAGCATTCGTTTGGATTTGAACGACCAATACTTCCTTGTTAGTCAATTCTCGTATAAGACAGGGAACAGTCTTGAGTCTCAATTCCTTACAACAACTGTAACGATAAAATCCGTCTACAACTTCGTACATCCCATATATTCCATCAGGTGACGGGCGTACTAAAATTGGCTGCCACAATCCGTGTTCTTTAATTGAGTCTCGCAGTTCCCGGTATTCTACTGTTCGCTTGTCCACTGGACGAAGTTGCAGTCTACACTCTCGTAAACTACTAAACTCAATGTATGCCATGTTGCCTTGATTGCTCATTTCTTGTCTCCTATAACTATAATAGTCTAATAACGCGGCAAAACAACATTGAAAACAGATTATTTTCGATCTTTTCCATGATGCCGGAAAAGGGGTTAATTAGTTAATAGTTAATGGTCTTCTACGGAGCCTTAGAGAAAAACTTTATACTTTTATTTATATGATCTCATTATACTGATTAACTCATTAACTATTAACTGGTTTCTTAACTAAATAACATATTAGAATACCTCTGTAGAGGGGGGTTTGACAAATTTAGAAATTCCATGTTGTTTTGCCGCGTTATTAGACTATTATAGTTATAGGGAGTCAAAAGACAGTTAATGTATGCAGTATGAAAATTCCATTAACACAAGGCAAATATGCGATTGTTGATGGCTGTGATTACACATACTTGAATCAGTTTAAGTGGTATTACCATAAAGATCATAAAACTGGCTATGCTAAACGTAATATAGGTAAACACCCCCAACGACGACTATGCATGCATCGAGTGATCCTTGAACGAATGGGTTGTAAGGATTTTGCAGGATCAGATCACATCAATAGAAATGGATTAGATAATCGCAGATGTAATCTTCGACTCGCTACTGCATCTCAAAATGGGTGTAATACTGGTAAGCGAAAAGATAACACGTCTGGTTATAAGGGCGTTTGCTGGGACCATAAAAAATGGCGTGCTTATATAAGAGTAAATGGGAAACGAATACATCTTGGATTGTTTGACGATATCAAAGATGCGGCACTATGACAAGCCAATCTGAACGAGTTTTCTTTTTCTATGCAGACTGGAACGGCGGAGAAGTTCGTACAACTACGGAGGAGAAAATCATCATAGCTAACTACAGCCAGTTGCCACGAAATACATTATTGCGTGCAAGGTGGGCAATTGCGCTATGTCGAAACAGGAATATCGCCAAGCTCCTTGAAATTAAATTCGTGAGTAGACTTTTCCCGAAAGGAGCCATATGACATACGCACAGCATCTTGCGACTTTCGGCGGAATGGCAAGTTGCGGGAACCATCTAGGTATCATGGTAACGCCGCATAAAAACATAGAGCAGGTTCCTGCCGGCTGGGTCTTCATTCCATTAGAAGACGCTACGGAAGAAATAGTGCAAGAGGCCCTGGATCACGCCAGGCAGGGACGATCAGCCTGGCCTCAAAAAGTAGAATATAATCTTCCGAAGAGATCTAAAGCCAACGCGAAAAAGGCCTCTCGGCTTAGGTGCTGAAGTACCCTCAGCCCTGCCGGCGCTCACTGGCGGAGACGTGAGGACCGCCATGAGGGCAAGTATGCAGTTGAGCCGCTCCACTACAAAAGCAGTTCTCATTTTTTCAAAACTTAATAAAACAAGGAGTAAAACAATGAAACGATGTTTTTTACTCATCCTAGCTATTGAAGGTATAGTGATTGCAGCGGCTAGTTTGATTGTAGTGAATGCAATACTTATGCACAAATGTTTTGAATGGTATTATAACTAAAAGATTGAAGTAGCAAAATTGCTGTTTGAATGGGGTAATCAATGGCTAAGACTCTTGAAGCAATAGGTACTTTCCTACAAAATCTCGTCAAGCAAGGGCAACATAACAATCCCGAACTTATCAGTTGGTGGTCACCAGATTTGGAGACTCAAATTCTCGTCTCACCGGAAGGGGGATACCCAGTAGAGGAGAAGCGTAATGCATGGACTGATGGTAAAGGAGACACGTGGCACCATATTCGATGGCCTCATAACGCAAATTCTGAGCCATACTGGCGTGATCGAGAATTACCCTTTTTACTGGAAGACCACTGTATTTTCATAGGAACGACAGGCTGGAATTGGGTCAAAAGAGAATCATGGTTTGTTGCTTTTGATTTTGATGATGTATCGAGTCATGCCCCTGGAGTGGGCATTGATGATTACCAACTTGAAGAAGTAAGAAAAAAAGCAATCGCTCTTCCTTATGTGGATACACTTAAATCGACTGGTGGAAAAGGCCTCCATTTGTACATTCGATTTAACCCGAATGATGCACCTAAGATTCAAAATCATAATGAGCATGCAGCCATCGCTCGCGCTTTGCTAGGGAAAATGTCAACAGATATCGGTTTTGATTTTGGTTCCCACTTGGATGTGTGTGGCGGAGTAATATGGATATGGGGTAAAAAATCTACACAGTGTGCTAAATGTGGCGGTGAAGGAGATACCTGCAACGACCATACGTACGAGAATAATAATGGTCATCTTCTTATAAAAAAGGCAGAACATCTTTTAACTGCAAAAGATTTGCCACCTAACTGGCGAGATCATCTTGAAGTTATTACCAATGCTGGCAAAACCAAGATTCGTGTCACTGGTTATAGTGAAGATGGTAAGAAAGTTGATGAACAAGATGCATTAAATGAATTGTCTTCAGGTCGGGTTAAGTATCCACTTAATGAAGTTCATAAGGCTATATTGAACGATTTGGAACAAACAGGGGCCTCTGTTGTGTGGGTGCCGGACCATCACTTGGTACAGACGCATACGCAAGCTCTAAAGTTTGTTTTCGACAAGTGGGCTAAGTCAGGACACCCAATGAAAGGATTCTTTGAGACATCATCTCTTGGTACAGACACAGGTAAACCCAATTGTTTTGCCATACCAGGACCAAAGGGTTCATGGTTGGTTTACCGATTTGGTAGAGGAAGCGTAGAGCATAAGTTATGGAGTCAAGACGACGTAGGCTGGACATGGTGCAGATACAACTGGCAACCAAACCTGCGTCAAGCAGCACTGGCTCTTGGCGGTATAGAAGACGAGAGAGGTAACTTTGTTTTCACCTCAACTGAAGAGGCTAAAAAAGCTGTTGAGACCATTGGTTCCAAACTCTTGTTGCCTGTAGGCAATAAGTATGAAGGTAGAAAAACTATTCTCAGACGGCATAAAGATGGCCGATTAGTTGTCGAACTTGCCAAGTATGATGGAGATGAAGGATTTGCAGGGGATTGGCTTGAAAAAAAGGATCGCTGGGTTCGTATCTATGATATCAATACCAATGCTACCGAAGAAGAGCGTGATTATTCTGAGTTTGATTCCCTTACGCGATCTATTCGCACCCCCTCAAATGCTGACGCTGGATGGATGATACGCACTAGTGGGGCTTGGGTGCGCTCTCCAGCAGCTAATGTAGTTCGAGTTCTGAGAGCAGTGGCACCATCTGACGATGACGCAGTGATTATGGGCACCGCCATCTTAAATCAATGGACACTAGTAAACATGCCATTTCATGAAGAGCACCCAGGAGGCAGGCAATGGAATTATGGTGCAGCCCAATTTAAGTATAAGCCTGTTGATACAGATGAACCAGTGCATCCACATTGGGATAGGATTCTGAGTCATATTGGCACGGATCTTGATCAAACAGTCCAAGAAACAGAATGGTGTAAGAAATGGAATATTAACAGTGGCAAAGATTATTTGACTGCTTGGATTGCATGTATGTTTCGTGAACCATTTGAGCCATTGCCTTATTTATTTATCTATGGGGAACAAGGTTGCGGTAAATCAATTTTCCATGAAGTTATTTCACTATTGGTAACGGGTGGCATTGTGAAAGCTGATACAGCACTCACCAATCAAAGTGATTTCAACGGCGAATTAGCAAATGGTGTTCTTGCTGTTATTGATGAGAAAAATATTGCGCAAGCAGGTCCTTCAGTCTATAACAAGATTAAAGATTGGGTTACAAGTTTAACAATCAATATACATCGCAAAGGCATGGAACCTTACCCACAACGTAACAGTTTACATTTTGTTCAACTTGCAAATGAACGAAGTGCTTGTCCAGTTATTCCAGGTGACACGCGTATCGTTCCTATTTCCATGTCGGCACTGATAGAAGAGATTCCTAAGCCGCTTCTTCTAGAGAAATGTCACGAAGAGGGGCCGCATTTCATGAAAACTTTGCTGAGCCTATCTTTACCTAAATCTATGACTCGTCTTCGATTACCTGTGCTTGAAACTAATACGAAACAATCCTTAATGGATATGAATAGGTCTTCTCTTGAAAGTTTCATTACAGATCAGTGTTACACTAAAGTAGGGCGTTATGTATCTTTGAAAGAATTTTATGAAAGATTCCAAGTTACTTTGTCTACTTATGATATGGCTGTTTGGACAAAGGGTAAGATCAAACAGAGTCTAGCTGATTGTTTTCCAATTGGAAACTATACTGGAAACAAAGTTTGCGTAGGCAACATAAGTTTTGAGGATGTTGAAGTCCCGAGTAACGGGCCTACATTTGTACTGCAAGGGGGGAAACTAATATTGAGGAAAAACAATGAGTGATAATACCAAGTGTGAAGACGATCATACCATAACTACTGGACAAAAAATTGTCGACGCGGCTCGAGAAGGTGGCATTGATTATGCAGTTGGCGATGTTAAGAGTGCGGCAAAGGGTTCTGGTGCCCGGGCGAATAAAGGAAAAGTTGCTTTTTCCCTTGTGCCCTTCCATCTTTTAGCTGGAGTGGCGCGCGTTTTCATGGGCGGCAAATATAAATATGCTGAATTAAACTGGGCTAAGGGAATGTCATGGGATATTTGTATGGATTGTATAGTGCGCCATCTTATTGCATGGTGGTTTTTGAATGAAGATGTTGATAAAGAAAGTGGAGAACACCATTTAGATCATGCAATATGTAATCTTCTTATGCTGAGGCACTATGATCTTACATTCAAAGAAGGTGACAACAGACCCGACCCCAAACTCACACGTTTTCCAGAGGCTTGGGAATTTTTTACTAAGTTCTTTGATGAAGAAGATTTCTTAAATCGTAACCCTGCAATTCAGGAGAAACTCAATGCTGAATAGCCAATCTAAAGATACTGTGAAAAATATCATAAGTGCCGCACTATGCGATTTTATAGCTTATCTGGGGGCCATTGATGACCCAATGATTGTGGGAGGCCAATACCCGGATTCAAAGCTTCTTGCACATTTTAACACATGGTTGCGTGCCAGGGAATTTGATATTACAGATGCGAGCAAAGGCGCAGAAAATTGGTTAGGTATGTGTGCGCAAGGATTGTTTGCTGCCACAGGGAATTGTAATTTTGAATCTGAGACTGAATCTGAGACTGAATCTGAGACTGAATCTGAGACTGAATCTGAGACTGAATCTGAGACTGAATCTGAGACTGAATCTGAGACTGA
>SDBU01000250.1_pt1 | contig 77384 bp, 80 predicted proteins | sample 2277071 | NCBI WGS metagenome assembly SDBU01 (sample SAMN10397929, study PRJNA504765) | marine sediment metagenome | isolation source: marine sediment core GS08_GC12, 126 cmbsf | place: Arctic Ocean: Gakkel Ridge, Loki's castle | collected 2008 | reverse complement strand
CCTCTTATTTATAAATGTTTACCTAAAAGGGTTGTTTAAGAGGTATTTTCAGGAAGCACAGTTCATTTATTTTAACAAACGACGCCTTAAGGGACATTTAAGAGGAACAAGATCACATTCTCTTCATATTAAATCTTTTATCTAAAGGGGTGTTTAAGAACGATATTTTTGTAAATTCTTATAGACAATCACTGAAGAGTGAGTTAAGAGAGATATTACCCCCCCCTAATAGACGTTTACTTAATGGGGAGTTTAAGAGGGGCGTTAGCCCCTCTTTTATTATTTCCCCCTCTCCTTCAAAGGAGAGGGGGATTAAGGGGGTGAGGTAGATAAGAAATACTTTGTCGTTTTATTATCTATTCCCACCCACCGCCCTCAAGGAAAGGGGATTAGGGGGGTGAGGTTGTTAAGCTTGATAAGCAACAACAAACAATAGTAAAATAAACTCAGGTATAGAGCAAGGAGAAGGATATGGAAACCGGCACCTGGAAGGTAAAAACCGGGCTCGCCCAGATGCTTAAGGGCGGCGTAATAATGGACATAGTAAACGCCGAGCAGGCCAGTATTGCTGAAGAATCTGGCGCCTGTGCCGTAATGGCTCTGGAGAGGGTGCCTTCGGATATTCGGGCTACCGGTGGTGTCGCCCGTATGGCCGACCCTAAGGTTATCACTGAGATTATGAAGGCGGTGTCAATACCGGTGATGGCCAAGTGCCGTATCGGACACTTTGTTGAGGCACAGATACTTCAGGCACTGGGCGTTGACTTCATTGATGAGTCTGAGGTGCTGACCCCGGCTGATGAGAGCAACCATGTCTGGAAGCAAGACTTTAAAATTCCCTTTGTCTGCGGCTGTCGAAACCTGGGTGAAGCCCTGCGCCGCATCGCCGAGGGGGCGGCTATGATAAGGACCAAGGGCGAAGCCGGCACCGGTAATGTCGTTGAGGCGGTAAGACATATGCGGGCGGTAACAAGCGGTATCCGAAAGCTGGTAAATACCCCTGAAGAAGAGCTTATGGCGGCCGCCAAGGAGATGGCTGCCCCCTTTGAGCTGGTTATGGAAGTGCACAAGACAGGCAAGCTGCCGGTGGTCAATTTTGCCGCCGGTGGTATCGCCACCCCGGCCGATGCGGCACTTATGATGCGGCTGGGCGCCGAGGGTGTTTTTGTTGGCTCAGGCATCTTTAAGTCTTCCGACCCCGAAAAGATGGCTAAAGCTATCGTTAAAGCAACGACACACTTCAATGACCCGGAAATCATCGCCGAGGTATCTTGTGACCTGGGGGATGCCATGCCCGGTCTGGATATAAAGCAAATCCCCGAACAGGAGCTTCTGGCACCCAGAGGATGGTAATAATCTGCGGAGGGCACTTTTGCCAAAGGTAATCAATGACGAACTGGATGCCTTGCTTGACATACTGCCACAGCATATCCGCCAGCAATTATGCCAGCAAGAGAACGTCAGCGATTTATTGGAGGTTGTTCTGGACCTGGGTCGTCCTCCAGAAGCCCGTTTTACACATTGTGAAATTATCCTTGACCCACAGGAAGTGAGCCAGGAGGACATTGATTATGTTACCTCCCGCATCAGTAGCTTCGGAGGTGATAATCGGGCCGGTATTGAGCGCACCCTGCACCGCATTTCGGCTATAAGAAACCGCAAGGGGCATATTGTCGGGCTTAGCTGTCGTGTCGGGCGGGCCGTCTTCGGCACCATAAAAATCATTGAAGACCTTATCCAGTCGGGTAAGAGTGTCTTGCTATTGGGTCGTCCGGGTATAGGCAAAACAACCATGCTTCGTGAAGCCGCCCGGGTGCTGGCTGATGACCTCAAAAAACGGGTCGTCATTGTAGATACTTCTAATGAAATTGCTGGCGATGGCGATATTCCCCACCCGTCTATCGGGCACGCCCGCCGGATGCAGGTAGCAACTCCTACCATGCAGCATGCGGTGATGATTGAAGCCGTAGAAAATCACATGCCCGAGGTAATCATCATTGACGAGATTGGCACCGAGCTTGAAGCTCGGGCGGCACGGACCATTGCCGAGCGCGGCGTGCAACTGATAGGCACCGCCCACGGTAATACACTGGAAAACCTGATGCTAAATCCAACCCTTTCCGACCTCATTGGTGGTATCCAGGCGGTAACTCTGGGTGACGAAGAAGCCAAACGGCGGAGAACACAGAAGACGATACTGGAACGTATGTCGCCGCCCACTTTTAATATCGTTGTTGAAATCCAGGATAGAGATAGGGTAGCCGTCCATCCCGATGTCGGCCAGGCTGTTGACGCTGCACTGCGCGGCCAGCTCAGTACCACCGAGGTTCGCTGGCTTGATGAAACCGGGAAAGTCACAATAAAACGTGAAGAGCCAGTTAAAATTACAGAGAAGCCTGCCAGAGAAGCGCCGACGACCAGGGAGCAAGCTACGCCCAGACTCTATCCCTTTGGCATAAACCGGGTGCGATTGGAGCAGGTAGCCAAGGAGATGCATCTGGTTCTAAATGTAGCCGATAACCTGAGCCAGGCTGACCTGATGTTGACCTCAAAGAGCTACTACCGCCGAAGACCGCAAAAAATCAGGGATGCCGAAGCGGCTAACTTACCCATATATGTCCTCAGAAAACATACGCCAGTACAATTAAGGCAGATGCTGAGTACCATTCAACCGGCAGGTGCAGCCAGCAGTAAAAGCGCTGTTAGAACAGACATGATGGGGCTTGCCCTCAGGGAGGCTGAAGAGGCAGCCAATAAGGTTAGAGAGAACCAGGAGGTAGTAGAACTCAGCCCCCAGAGTGCCTATATCAGACGATTGCAACACCTGATAGCCGAAAGAAGCGAGCTATCTTCTAAAAGCACCGGCCAGGAGCCGAATAGAAGGGTAAGAATTTATAAAGAGGAATAAGGAGGATTAAATAAACGAGGTATTGAAGAGGGCACTAGATAAATGGAAGAGTAAAGTAACCGAAGCAAAGGAAATAGTTAATACGGTAGAATTAGTGATTAACCGCCATATCTATAGATTGGAAGTAATAAAAGTGCACGGCACTGGACAATTCAAGGGCAAGGAAATGTATGAAGTTTATGGTTATTTCTACCCAGATAAAATTGGCGAACATGTAATGACTCCTATCCAACCTAGTATCCCTTGGATTAATGCACCCACTGCTGAATTCGCACTTGATAGAGCTATCAACTGGCTTGTAACTGGTGATATTTAATAACACTTAAACAAAGACTTTCAAACATCGTGTATAGATTATAGAGGTGATTAAGGGGATCTAAAGGGGCGAAGCCCCTTTCTAAAAACTCTTCCCTCTCCTCTTACCAAGGGGAGAGGGATAAAGGGTGAGGGGTTGATATAATAATGTCTTTATTCATAACCTTTGAGGGAGGGGAGGGCTGCGGCAAGAGTGTCCAGGCAAAGGCACTTTATGACAGGTTAACCCAGGCAGCCATTCCAGTTATCCTTACCCATGAACCGGGGGGTACTACTCTGGGAGACGAGATAAGCCACTGGTTGAAGTGGAATGAAGAGCTGGATATATCACCGCTAACCGAACTGCTCTTATTCAATGCCTCTCGCAGCCAGCTAATATATGAGTTAATCAAGCCCAATCTGGAAAAAGGCAAGGTTGTTATCTGTGACCGTTATGCTGATTCCACAGTTGCCTATCAGGGCTATGGGCGAGGACTTGACCTGGAAGTAATCAGAACGATTAACAATACCGCCACCAATGGCTTGCTGCCCATCCTTACGGTTCTGCTGGATTTACCGGCAGAGAAAGGTTTTGCCCGCAAGCAAGCTGACAGACAAGACCGTTTTGAGCAGGAAGATATCGCCTTTCACAAGAAGATACACCAGGGCTATCTTGAGCTGGCGGCCAGCGGACCACAACGCTGGCTGATTATAGATGCCGGCCAGCCTAAAGAGAAAATAGCTGAGATAATCTGGCAGAAAGTAAGCCAGTTGCTGCCCAAGAGGACTTAGTAAAATGCCCAAAAAGCTGGTTGCCGTCGCCATGAGTGGAGGGGTGGATTCCTCTGTTACCGCCGCCATCCTCAAGAAACAGGGCTATCAGGTATTCGGTCTTACTATGCAGATTGAACCTGATTCAGATAAATCAAACACCTGGGGCTGTTGTAGCTCGGATGAAATAGACAGTGCCAGACAGGTTGCCGCCAAACTGGGTATCCCACACTATGTCAGGGACTTTCGTGGTATATTTGCACGAAAGGTCATTACTACTTTTTGCAATGAATACGGGCGGGGCAGGACGCCTAATCCCTGCATTATTTGTAATCATTATGTCAAGTTTGGTGCCCTGCTCAATAAAGCCAGGGAGCTGGGTGCTGATTTTATGGCTACCGGACATTATGCCCGGATTGAATCTTCCCCGGAAGGCTACCGCTTGTTAAAAGGTGTTGACCGCACCAAAGACCAGTCTTATTTCCTCTACAACCTGGGGCAGGAACAGCTCCGATACCTGCTGCTGCCTATAGGCCATCTCCACAAGAGTAAGGTAAAAGAACAAGCCGTTGAACTGGGTTTAGCCGACGCTGTAGGAATTGATAGCCAGGATATTTGCTTTATTCCTGATAACGACCATAACTTATTCATCAGGGAACATATCACATCTCAACCCGGAGACATTATTGATGTAGGCGGCAAAACTCTGGGCAGACACAAGGGTTTAGCCTACTATACGGTTGGCCAGAGACAGGGCTTGGGATTAGCTTCAAATAGACGTCTATACGTAATTAAGCTTGACGCCGGCAGTAACAGGCTGGTAGTAGGTGGCAGGGACCAGCTTTTTACCAGCCGGCTCTTTGCCAGCCGGTTAAGCTGGATATCGGGTAAGGCGCCTGAAGTGCTTAGAGGCATAATGGCTAAAGTCCGATACAAATCGCCTGAGGTAGCGGCCAGCTTGTGCCTTGACAATAACTCAGCCGAGGTTCGGTTTGCCCAGCCTCAGTGGGCGGTAGCCCCGGGGCAGTCCATCGTCTTTTACCGGGGAGAGGAAGTGCTGGGCGGCGGTGTAATTGAAGCTTCAGAAACATTAGAAAGGGATAAGACAGGTGAGCATTCAATACACGCCATCCTTTGTTGAGGAAGAGAAACTGGCGGCGCAAGGCTACCGATTTACTGCCGGCATTGATGAAGTCGGCCGTGGCGCCCTGGCCGGCCCGGTGGTGGCCGCCGCTGTCATTTTGCCCTGCCGCCTAAAGGCTCCCTGGCTAAACCAGGTCAGAGACAGCAAGCTTTTAACCCCGGACAAACGAGAATACCTGTTTGGCCATATCCACGAGATTGCTGTTTCAGTAAGCGTTGGTATCATTTCCCACCAGATAATAGATACCCGGAATATTCTAAGGGCAACCCATCTGGCAATGATGCAGGCAATAAGCCAGCTTTCCCCGGAACCGGATAGCCTGCTAATAGACTACTTACGCCTGCCAGATGTGTCTTTGCACCAAAAAGGGATAGTTAATGGAGACGGTTTGTGCTTCTCTATTGCCTGCGCCTCAATAATCGCCAAGGTAACCCGAGACCGTCTCATGAAGGAAATGGATACTGTTTACCCCGGCTATGGGCTGGCAAAGCACAAAGGTTACTGGACGGAAGAACATGTAGCCAATCTGAACAGACTGGGTCCATCGCCCATCCACCGCCGCTCGTTCCACCCAGTGAAGGGGATGTTGCTGCGATGAAAATGAAGCGTAGCGATACCGGCAGACTGGGAGAAGAACTGGCCAGGGATTTCCTTAAAAAACGAGGCTTTCGCATTCTGGAGAACAACTACCGCTGCCCCGAAGGAGAGATCGACATCATTGCCCATCATAAGGACTGCCTTGTCTTCGTTGAGGTAAGGACCAAAACAAGCCGGGAGTTCGGCAGCCCGGAAGAATCAATCACCAAGGCTAAGAAAAGAAGGATGATAGCCACCGCCCAGCACTATCGGCAGAGCCACGATAAAACGCTACCACTGTGTCGAATTGATTTTGTCGCCGTAGAGCTGGATAAAAAGGGGAAGCCGTTGCGCATTGAACTCATTGAAAACGCGGTAAGTGAAAACTGAGCGCCTGTTTACCCACCAGCCTTATTATGCTAAAATTAGCTGTTTCAGTCTAACCCCAGCCATACTCAAATGCTGAGTTTACAAATGGATTCATTAAATCAGACACTTCGCATTGTTGATGCCAATCTAAACCGCATCGGGGAGAGCCTTCGCCTTCTGGAAGACGTGGCTCGCCTGCTGCTTAACGATGCCACATTAACCGAGCGGTTAAAAGCTATGCGCCATGAACTGGCAACCAAGAAGCTGTCTATCAAGAAGCAATTTCTTCAAGCCCGAGATGCCGAAAGTGATATTGGTATCAATATTGAAGTCCGGCAACAGACTAAAGAGAGAGAACTGCCGGCAACGATTATTGCCAACGCCAGGAGAACCCAGGAATCGCTAAGGGTTATTGAGGAGCTGTCCAAGATTCCAGGCATTGATTTAGACCCGGATAAGTTCAAGAAAGCCAGGTTCAGACTATATGACATAGAGCGGGCTTTAATGTCCAAGCTGCTGCGAAAGGAAAAAGCAGAGCGTATATCAAAGCTGTATGCTATTATAGATACACGGTTTCTAAAGGGTCGCAGCCACGAGGATATAGCTGCCCAGATGCTTGAGGGCGGTGCCAGGATAATTCAACTACGCGATAAAACCATGTCTAAAAAAGAGCTCCTTCCTGTAGCCCAGCGGTTAAAGAGCCTGTGTGCTGAAAACGATGCCCTTTTTATAATAAACGACCAACTTGATATAGCCCTGGCGGCTGATGCCGATGGTCTGCACCTGGGGCAGGACGACCTTCCGGTTAAAGTTGCCCGCCGATTGCTGCCGATAGATAAAATCATAGGCTGCTCGGTAACCAATGTGGCCCAGGCAGTTGTCGCCGAATCCGATGATGCCGACTATATAGCTGTCGGTGCTATTTACCCCACCCCTTCTAAGGAAGAAATAGATGTAGTCGGGCCAGAGGCGGTCAAAGCCATCAAAAAAGAAATCAGCTTACCCCTGGTGGCTATCGGCGGTATTACCAAGGATAACGCCGAGGCAGTTTTAGCCGCCGGTGCCGATTCTATCGCCATAATAAGTGCCATATTGCAAGCCGAGTCGCCCAAGGAAGCGACCAGACAAATAATAGATAAACTCAGGATGCGAAATTGAGCGGACATAAGGATAATCTTAATTCAATTGCCAGCAATATCAGGCTTGACTTTCAAGCCAAGGATGCCGCCAGAGAAAAGGCACTGCCTCTCTGCCGCGAAGCCATCCGCTACTGCAGCAATGCTATCCGCGCCCTGCACCGGCAGGAATTTGATAAAGCTAAAGATAGCCTCCTTAAAGCTCGAGAGTTAATTAGTGAAGCCAAAAATAGTATTTCCACCTGTAGTGAGCTGAGAAACTCTGGCTTTCTATGGAATGCCCAGAAGGAGTTTGCCGAAGGCAGTATCACCCTGGCCCTGATAACAAAACAAGGACTGCCCAACCCTGATGAACTGGGGGTAGACTATGCCGCCTATCTAAACGGGCTGGGTGAGGCCGTCGGGGAGCTAAGGCGCTACATTCTGGACAGCCTGAGAAAGGGTGACCAGTCAAGGGGTGAGGAATTACTGCAGGCTATGAATGATATCTATGATGTGCTGGTTACCATTGACTTTCCGGATGCCATAACTGGCGGTCTACGCCGCACCACTGATATGTTTCGCGCCGTCCTGGAAAGGACACGCAGTGACCTAACACTAGCAATACAACAGAAAAACCTGGAAAATAAACTGGAAAAGTTCAATAGAAAGGAGAGCAAGAGTTGGACTCAATGTTAATCGCGGTTATATGCGGCATCCTGGGCTTAGTCGTAGCCGCTTTTATGGCCTACTATGTGCTAAAGCAACCTCAGGGCTCGAAGAAGGTAAGGGAGATATCAGCCGCCATCAAAGAAGGCGCTCTAGCTTTCCTGGGGCGTGAGTACCGCGTACTGGCCGTATTTGTGGCAGTAGTCGCTATCATCCTGGGGGTGGTACCCGACCTCGGTTGGTTTGTATCAATAGCCTTCGTTTTCGGTGCCATCTGTTCCGGGCTGGCTGGTTTCATAGGTATGAGCATCGCCATAAGGGTCAACTCCAGGACCGCCACCGCCACCCAGAAAAGCCTTAGTCACGGATTACGGGTTTCTTTCCGCGGTGGTGCGGTGATGGGGTTAACCGTCGTCAGTATCGGTATACTCGGGTTGAGTATTTTATATTTTGCTTTCGGTGACAACACCAATTTCCTTACTATTATACCCGGCTTCGGCTTCGGCGCCTCTTCGGTAGCCATATTCGCCCGGGTAGGTGGCGGTATCTTTACAAAAGCGGCTGATACCGGTGCCGATATAGTGGGTAAGGTTGAAAAAGGAATCCCGGAGGATGACCCGCGTAACGCCGCCGTTATTGCCGATTTTGTGGGCGATAACGTGGGTGATGTCGCCGGTATGGGTGCCGACCTGTTTGAATCTTATGTCGATTCAATTATCGCCACCATGACACTGGGTATGATTGCCGCCATCGCCTCTAAAAATCATATGGGCATACTCTTGGTTCCTGACGAAGCTACCGCCTGGTTCCTGCCGATACTGGTAGCCGCCGGCGGTATCCTGGCTTCAATTTTTGGCATCTTTATGGTTCGGGTAAGCGAGAAACTCAAGATGGAAGCACTCTTGAATGCCCTGCGCCGTGGCACTTTCTCGGCGTCAATCCTGACGGCAGGTTTTTCCTTCCTCGCCGTCCTCTTTCTGGATGCCAATATCAGTATATTCTGGGCGATACTCGTCGGGCTGGTTGCCGGTGTCCTTATCGGAGAGAGCACCAATTACTTCACCTCATACAGCTATAAGCCAACCCTGCGTATCTCTGAAGCGTCACAGACCGGGGCCGGCACTAACATCGTCAGCGGTTTCGCCAATGGGCTGATGAGCACCCTGCCACCGGTTATCCTGATAGCCATCGCTATCATGGTGGCTCACCACTTCGCCGATGTCTATGGCGTGGCTATAGCCGGCGTCGGTATGCTGGCTACGCTGGGTATCCAGGATGCCACCGACGCCTATGGACCGATAGCTGATAATGCCGGCGGTATCGTCGAGATGGCAGGGTTGCCACCAGAGGTAAGGCAACGAACCGACGCCCTGGATTCACTGGGCAACACCACCGCCGCCACCGGCAAGGGTTTTGCCATCGGCGCCGCCGGGCTGACCTCACTGGCATTATTGCTGTCCTACGTCAATGCGATAGAGATTGACATAGCAGAAATAAGCCTGCTTGACCCTCGTGTCATTGCCGGGCTTTTCCTGGGAGCGCTGTTGCCGGCTGTTTTCTGTGCCCTGACCCTGAATGCCGTAGGCAAGACCAGCTTTTCCATTGTCAATGAAGTGCGCCGCCAGTTCCGTGAAATAAAAGGGCTGATGGAAGGCACCGCCAAGCCGGATTACGCACGCTGTGTGGACATCTGCACCAAAGACTCCATCAAGCAAATGCTGGCACCGGGTATAATTACCATAGCATCACCGGTAGTTATCGGTCTCGTCCTGGGACCGCTGGCTCTCGCCGGTTTCCTGGTTGGAGCTATCATTACCGGCTTTATACTGGCGATAACTTTCTCCAATGCCGGTGGTTCCTGGGACAATGCCAAGAAATGGATAGAGACCGGCGCTTACGGCGGCAAGGGTTCTGATGCTCACAAGGCGGCCGTCGTCGGCGATACGGTAGGTGACCCGATGAAGGATACTTCGGGGCCATCACTGAACATCATGATAAAGCTGATATCAATAATAGCACTGGTTATAGCTCCGGTGCTGATTGATTTTGGCGGGCTTTTATAAGGATTAAATAAGAAACGGATTACCCCGGCGTTCGGTGCCGATAGTAGTTTCGGGGCCGTGCCCGGGGTAAACTTTTATATCATCGCCCAGTACCAGAAGTCTTTTCTTTATACTTTCTATTAGCTGTTCGTGATTACCACCGGAACCTGGCAAATCAGAGCGCCCCACGCCATAGTTGAACAGTGTATCACCGCTGAACAATACTCCTTCGCCGAGGAGGCAGATACTGCCCTGTGTGTGTCCCGGGGTATAAATAACCGTAAACTTAAGTTCGCCAACGGATATAACATCACCATCGTTGAGCAACCTGTCCGGGGGAGGCGGGGAGCGGTGACGAATACCCAGAAAGATGCTTAAAAACCTATCCTTGAGCGCCCCAACATCATCACTGTGAATAGCAACCTGGGCACCGGTTGCCTCTTTGATTTCCTTCAGGGCACCAATATGGTCAATGTGCCCGTGAGTTAAGGCTATAATCTTTATGTCAAGCCCTAAATTCTTGACCTCGTTCAGTATTCGCTTGGCTTCATCACCGGGGTCAATTATCATCCCCTCCCTGTTAAAACCGACAATATAACAATTGGACGCAAAAAGCCCAACCTCCAGCTTTCTTATTATCACTATCCACTCCTATCCATCTATTCAGGATTACCTAGCGTTAAATCCAAACCAGCTTGTTATTCTACCATATCAGGACAGGCCAGCAACAAGGCAGCAGCCTATCATTATCTCACCCCTTTGACATCCGAACCCAAAGCTGATAACTTTTATATGTTTATGACGGCAATCATTATTGTAAGCCTGGTTTTTCTGCTTGGTCTCGCCCTGGGAGCAGCTGCTATCTGGTATGTCCTGCGTCGCCGGCAGATAACCGAGGTAAAAGAGCCAGCTAGCAAAAAGGCAGCCACAAGATTAACCTTCCAATGGAAATACATTCTGCTACCGGTGGCTATTCTATTAATATCTATAATCCTAGCCCTTATTTTCTACCCCCAGCTTACTGACGAAGTAACCTACCGCTTTAACCCTGACGGCTCAGCTAAAAGCTGGCTCAGCCGTGAAATGATTGCTCTATTTATGCTGGTACCGCAGTTCCTACTTGCCCTGACCGCTTCAGCCATCACCTGGGGAGTAACAAAACTGAGCCTTCCATCGGGGCAGGCGGAGAGAATCAAGCCAGGAAAGATTTTACTGCTTATGGGTAATATGATTGCCCTGCCCCAGATTGTGCTCGCCTTTGTAATGCTCGATATTTTCAGCTACAATATCTATGACGGTCACCTTATGCCCATATGGCTCTTTGCCCTGATTATTATGCTTATAGGTGGCATTATCCTGACCATATTCTTCATCAGAGCCATTAAGCCTTCAAGTAACATTAGCCGATAATATTGCCTAACTATAAGGAGTGATAGTCTTGCCAGAAACAAACAAAGTCAGTATGGAAAAGCTCGTTTCTCTCTGTCGTAGACGCGGTTTTATCTTTCCCAGCAGTGAAATCTACGGTGGTCTGTCCAGCTGCTGGGACTACGGTCCTCTGGGTGTAGAACTCAAGCAGAATGTAAAGAAAGCCTGGTGGCAGGCTGTAGTCCAGAAGCGGGATGATATGGTTGGGCTGGATACCAGTATCCTGATGCACCCCCAGGTCTGGGAAGCCAGTGGACACCTGGAAGGCTTCTCCGACCCCCTGGTAGAGTGTAAAAGCTGTCACCTGAGGTGGCGTGCCGATGAGTTAACGGATAGAGTATGCCCATCATGCAGTGGTGAGCTGACCGAGCCGCGCCAGTTCAACCTGATGTTCAAGACATTTATGGGGCCGGTGGAAGACAAAGCCAGCATAGTTTACCTGCGTCCCGAAACCGCCCAGGGCATCTTTGTTAACTTCCAGAATGTGGTTAATACTACCAGGAAGAGGTTACCTTTTGGTATCGCTCAGATAGGCAAGTCATTCCGCAACGAGATTACCACCGGCAACTTTATCTTCCGCAGCCGTGAGTTCGAGCAGATGGAGATAGAGTATTTTGTCAAACCGGGGACTGATAAGGAATGGTTCGATTACTGGCTCAAGGAAAGAATGAACTGGTATCTGGGGCTGGGCATTAAAGAGGAAAACCTGAAGCTGCGCCAGCACGGCGATGCAGAGCTGGCTCACTATGCCAGGGAATGCTATGACATTGACTACCGGTTCCCGATGGGCTGGTCTGAGCTAGAAGGTATTGCCAATCGCGGCGATTTTGACCTGGTGCAACATGCTAAATTCAGCGGTAAAAGCCTCACCTATCTTGATGAAGAGAGCAAAGAGCACATAATCCCCTATATTATTGAGCCGTCAGCCGGGGTAGACCGCTCCGTGCTGGCTTTCCTGTGTGACGCCTATGATGAGGAGCCTGACAAAGATGGAGTAAGAGTGGTCCTGCGCTTTCATCCGTCTCTGGCTCCATTGAAGATAGCTGTATTACCCTTAAGCAGAAGGGAGCCACTGGTTAAAGTGGCTAAAGAGCTCTATGCCGACCTGCGTCAGTGCTGGATGGTAGGCTATGATGATGCCCAGAGCATCGGACGCCGTTACCGGCGCCAGGATGAAATTGGCACCCCCTATTGTGTTACCATTGACTTCCAATCGCTGGAAGATAAACAGGTTACCATCCGCGAACGGGACAGCATGAAACAGATACGGATTCCTATTAGCGAACTCAGCACGACACTAGCCGCCAAGCTCAGCGGCGAGCCCCTTGAGGTCTTGCCTCCCGGCGGCAGCCACTGGCTGGGATTTTAAAGAAAACAGGGAGTTCAAGAGGGGCTTCGCCCCTCTTGTATAACCATTCCCCCTTCCCTTTACTAAGGGGAAGGGGGATACAGGGGGATAGGGTTTTTAATGAAAATCATCCACTTTGCTGACCTTCACCTCGGGGTGGAAAGCTACGGGCGGATTGACCCATCAAGCGGGCTTTCCTCCCGATTTCTTGACTTCCTTGCCTCTTTTGACCAGCTGGTGGACTATGCCATAGAAAATAAGGTTGACCTGGTTCTCTTCTGTGGTGATGCCTATAAAAGCCGAGACCCCAGCCAGACACAGCAAAGAGAATTTGCCAAACGCATCAAGCGCCTATCGGAAAACGGCATCCCGGTCTTTCTCCTCATCGGCAACCACGACCTCCCCAACGCCATCGGGCGAGCCACCACCACCGAAATCTTTGATACACTGGCGGTGGCAAATGTCTATGTCGCTAACCGCCCCGATGTCCATAAAATCCCGACTCCTAGTGGTATCATTCAAATTGTATCAATACCCTGGTTGAGACGCAGCGCCCTTTTAAGCAAGGAAGACTCCAAAAACCTCAACTTTGATGAGCTCAACCAGAAATTGCAGCAGGTATTAACCGATGTCATTAAGACCAAGGCAAAAGAACTTGACCCCAAGCTGCCCTCTATATTAGCCGCCCACGTCTGGGTCTCCAGCGCCCGCATCGGTTCCGAAGGGTCAATGACCATAGGGCAGGAACACGTTTTGCTGCCGAGCAATGTTGCCCATCCGGCCTTTGACTATATTGCCCTGGGTCATATTCACAAGCACCAGGCTTTATCTGATGAGCCACCGCTGGTATATGCCGGTAGCCTTGAGCGACTGGATTTTAGTGACGAAACAGATGATAAGGGATTTTATTTAGTAGAGATTAAACCCGATAAAAAAACCGGTAACAGACGGGTCTCCTATAATTTCCAACCCATAAGCGGGCGCCGCTTCATAACAATCAAGGTTAACATTGAACCCCAGGACCAAGAGCCAACTTCAACCATACTCAAGGCTATCAGCCAACATGAGATTGCTGATGCCATTGTCCGCCTACAGATAAGTTTACCCCAGGAAATTGAAGGACAGATTTTGGATGGCGATATCAGAAACACGCTTAAAGAAGCCCATTACTATACCATTGCCAAGGACATCAAGCGAGAAAGCCGGCTACGGCTGGGCAACCAGACTGCGGAGGAGATAACGCCGATTGAAGCCCTGAAAGCCTATCTAGAAGACAAAAAGTTCTCTCAGAGCTACTCAAAACTACTGCTGAAGTACGGTGAAGAGCTGATAAAAGAGCAGGTTTTCAGAGAATCGCCATAATATTATCAATGAGGAGGAAAGCGTGCACTACCCCAGGCAACAATCTATCTTTGAGAACCGATATGATGCCGGCAGGCAACTAGCCACCAAGCTCGGTGAATATAAGAAACAGCCGGTTATCGTGCTGGCTATCCCCAATGGCGGCATACCGGTGGCGCTTCAGGTAGCCCTTGCCCTTGGTGCCGACCTTGACATGGTCATTTCCCGTAAAATTCCGATACCGCTCCGGCCTGAAGGGGGCTTCGGCGCCGTTGCCGACGACGGCACCACCATCCTTAATCAGGATATATTGAAAAGGATTGAGCTGAGTGAGAAACAGATAAACTATCAGGTTAGCAGGGTAAGGAACGATATTCAGCAGCGAAGCCTGCTGTACAGGGGCAGCAAGCCTCTATCCATAGTCAAGGAAAAAATAGCCATAGTCATAGATGATGGTCTGGCTTCAGGCTATACCATGATGGCTGCCATTGAATCGGTGCGCCGCCGCCAGCCAAAGCATATTATCGCCGCCGTACCGGCAGCCTCAGCCGCCGCCGTCAAGCAGGTAGAAAAGACCGCCGATAGAGTAGTAACCGTGGTCACCTCATACGCTCCCAAGTTCTATATTTCCGATTTTTACCGTTACTGGTACGTCCTCAGTGATGAAGAAGGGCTCAAGTGCTATAAGGACTGGCAAATGCGGCGCTACCAGGCAAGTATTAAGCCACCGCAGGGGAAATAAGAAGGGATTATTCCGGTCTGGTTAAATTATAATTTCGTTGGCTTGGGCAAATTCTAGCCAGACTTCTGGCATTCTACTTACAAGGAATTGATAAAAATTAATAAACTTATAAGCCTCATCTTTAATATATTCCTGAACCGAGCTATAATCTCCTTCTTTGCACCATTCTGAAACTTTTAAGCCAGAATCCTTCTTGCCAATAAATCTTCCCAGATTTGCTCCTTTAAATAAACCACCGTTGCACATTATTACAATCGGTTTTAGATCTATACTGGGACGATCGCTAAATATAAACTTTGGGTTTACTTCAATATTTATTTTTCTCCAACGATAAAGTAAGCTAAAAAAATCGAAGCTTAAATTAAATCCGACAGGAACAAAATCCCATGGCTTTTCCGGATTAAATACTTGGTAAAATTTCTCCAGTATATCTTTCTCCGTTGATTCCCAGGCTTTTAATATTACCAATTCGTCTTTCTTCTCACCGGTTCTACTATCAATTTGCTGGTATTGTATTGTAAGAATATCATCCCCTTTAAAATCTGGTCTTTCGTTTTTAGGATTTGTTTCTATATCAAAATAGTAATCAGCCATTCTATTTCTCCTCTTTCTTCCTTACTTCGTAGCGGATAATGGTTTTAACCACCTTGGCATTGGGTTTGGTAAGGTATTCTTCTTCGTGGGGACTGGTTATTTCATAGCCATTATCCTCAATAAATTTAAGCAGACGCTCAATATTGGGGCCCTCCTCGCTATACGATCCCAGATGGAGAATCTGGGCTACTGTGCCATAAGACCAGGTTTCAATCTTAACCTCAACACCGGCTACCTTCTGAGGCAGTGCCGAAGTGTCCTCGGGGACGGGCAGGCCAATAATATTAGTCCACTCCTCCTTGGGCACCAGATGGGCATCGGGATAGCGGGCACGTAGGCCACTGACCTTAAAGGTTGGTAAGCCCTTCTTCTTGAGGTCAAACTTGAGGGTATACACTGAGCCATAGAGGGCAGGCATCAGTTCAGTGAAAACCTTATCCGGGGTGCCTTTACCACTGACGACAGCCATCTTCTGAGGCGGCATCTCCAGGATTTTAGGCTCTAGCTTGGATGATCTTGGTGGTGACATCTAATTACCCCCTAATTAATATTCAACTACTTAATCAGCTTAAAGGCATTGACATCAACCAAACCCAGGTCGGTCAGCCTGATTTCAGGGATTACCGGCAGCGCCAGAAAGGAAAGGGTAGCAAAGGGCGACGGTAATTTTGTGCCCAATTCCATAGCCAGGGTCTTCAGCTCCTCCAATTTGGTGACCACCGCCTCCAATGGCTGGTCTGACATCAATCCACCGATGGGCAACGCCAAACTCGCCAAGACCATGCTATTAGCAACCACTGCCAGCCCACCCTGCAGCCTCTCAATCTCTTTGATGCCGATGATAATATCCCCATCATCAACCCCGACGGCGATAATATTATGGGAATCGTGGGCAATAGAGGAGACCAGGGCACCCCTTTTCAGTCCAAAGCCCTTAACCAGCCCCAAACCGATGTTGCCTGTAGCCCGATGCCTTTCCACCACCACCAGTTTTAGAATATCGCGGTCAGTATCAGGCACAATTACCCCATCAACAACCTTGACCTTCTCCAGCCTCTTCTTAGTAATTATCTGCCCGGGGACGACTTCTATAACCGGTTTCGTTTCCCCCTTAGCCACCAGCCTCAAATCCTCTACGGTAAAAGGCTTGATATTTATTGTTTCTACCGGCTTTTTGCCACTATATCGCCCCAACTTAAACAATGCTTTTCCCTGCTCTGCCACAAGCTTCCCGTGATAGAAAGCCATATCTATATGAAAATCGGACAGACTATTAACTACAATCAGGTTGGCTATATAACCCGGTGCTATGGCGCCAAACCCTTTCAGCTCAAAGTATTCGGCTGGATTAATAGTCGCCAGCTGTATAGCCCGCACCGGCTCCAGCCCGAGACGGATTGCCTTGCGCACCACGGCATCCATATCGCCATCCCGTAGCAGGTCGGCACAGCTGCGGTCGTCAACAACAAAAAGACACCTCTTATAGGTTTTATCGGTAACCAGAGGCAGCAGGGCTTCCAGATTCTTCTCTGAAGAGCCTTCCCTTATCATAATATACATACCCTGTCTCAGCTTCTCCCTGGCTTCCTCCAGAGACACCGACTCGTGGTCAGAATAAACGCCTGCGGCGATATAGGCACTGAGTTCTTTACCGCTAACCCCGGGGGCATGGCCGTCAATAATCCTGCCCTTAGCCAGTTTAATTTTATTAAGGACATTACTATCACCGCCTATTACCCCGGGGAAATTCATCATCTCTCCCAGTCCGATAACACCCCGCCACCCGAGAACTTTTTTAAGCTCACTAGCCTCAAGGCAGGCACCCGAGGTCTCGAGGTGTGTCGCCGGCACACAGGATGGAGCCATCAGGAAAAGCTCCAGGGGCAGACGTCGGGCAGAGCTCAGTATATACCTTATACCATCAATGCCACAGACATTAGCCAATTCGTGCAGGTCGGTAACAACTGCCAGGGTGCCCCTGGGAACCACCGCCCGGGCATATTGAGCAATATCAAGCATTGAGCTTTCTATATGGGTATGCCCGTTAATAAGCCCGGGGGCCAGATACTTACCCTCTAAATTTATTACCTGCTTAGCCTGATGATAGTCACCGACACCGGCAATTCTATCGCCATAAATGGCTACATTGCCCGCCTCTATCTCCCCGGTAAAGACATTGACCACACTAATATTGGTTAAGAGTAAATCGGCGGGGCTTTCACCCCTAGCCACCGAGATTAAGCCAGCCAGTTCATATGACATTACTGCTCCCCTTCGATAAAACATATATCCGGCAGATTGCGGTACTTTTCATCACAGTCTATGCCATATCCGACTATGAACTTGTCAGGCACGGTAAAACCCAGGTAGTCAATGGTAAGCGGAAGCTTCCGCCGTGACGGCTTGCTGGTTAAAGCGCAAACCTTAATTGATGAAGGCTCTTTCTGGTGCAGATAATCCAGCAGGAAACCTGTTGTCAGCCCGGTATCAACAATATCTTCAACAACCAGCACATGCCTGCCTTTAACCTCAATGTTGGGGCACTGAACCATTTTTACCCTGCCCGAACTTTCTTTGCCACTACCATAGCTGGATAGCCTGACAAATTCTACCTCCAATGGCAGATCAAGGCACCGAATAAGGTCAGCCAGAAATACGAAGGAGCCTTTAAGAACGGCAATCAATAGAGGGTGTTTATCCCAATAATCTTTGCTAATCTCACCCGCCAGCCGATTAACGGTGGCTTTTATCTCCTGATGACTGATAAGTACTTTAGGCTTAGTATGATAATCCATAGCCATACGAGATTATAGTATTAAAGTTTAATCTCGTCCACTAATTAGCTGGATGGGTTTTAATTGAAAATATTGCGTGCTATAATTATATTCCTGATTTACATATTGGATCTTACGGTTAGAGGAGCAAAGAAAATGAAATGTGTAAACTGCGGTAGAGAAGTAGACAAATCCCTCTTCCCTGAAGATTTAACCTATTGCCCCTATTGCGGGCAGGAAATGGGTACAGCCAGTATAGGTGAAAGGCTACAGTTCTGCCCCTATTGCGGCCAGAAATTACTTACCCAGACCAAATTCTGTCCTCATTGCGGGAAAAAACTGCTACTTACTGGAACAAGGCTTGATGTTCACGATATTCAACAGATGGGTAAGGACTTCATTGATAAAAAGGCAATACCAATAGCCAAGGCAATAAGAAATAAATTCGGCCGGGAAAGAAAGATAAAAAAGCTCTATGCGCAGTGGTCGGAGTTTTCTGAGCTTCCCCCCGAAGAGATCCCATCAATGGACAACCTGAGGCAGATGTCGGCTGAGGAGAAAGCCAAAAGGCATCAGCAACCCGACGAAGCCGACACAGACTAAATCAGAAAGTTTTCTATGGTTATTGATGTAGAACACCTGGTCAAGATTTATGGTGATATCAAAGCGGTTAACGATATAAGCTTTCAGGTTAAGTCTGGCGAAACCTTTGGCATGCTGGGGCCTAATGGCGCCGGTAAAACCACCACCGTTGAGATAATAGAAGGACTGCGCACAGCAGATTCCGGCCGGGTTTCTGTTCTGGGGATGGATGTAGCCAAGGTACCGGCTAAAATAAAACAGAGAATCGGTATTCAACTCCAGGCACCATCCCTGCTACCGCTGGTCACCGTCCAGGAAATACTGAACCTGTTTAGCGGATTTTATGAGCGCTCTTTACCGGTAGAGGATATTCTGGAATTACTGGCACTAAAAGACAGCCGCAAGGTGCTGGTTAAAAACCTGTCCGGTGGCCAGCAACAGCGGCTATCAGTAGCCATGGCACTGATTAACGACCCGGATATCGCCTTTCTGGATGAGCCTACAACCGGGTTAGACCCTCAGGCACGCAGGGGTTTGTGGTCGGTTATAAAGGATATGCGCAGCAAAGGTAAGACTATTTTTCTTACCACCCACTATATGGAAGAAGCGGAGCGCCTCTGCGACCGGGTGGCAATAATTGACCACGGCCAGATCATCGCTATGGATTCCCCCCGGAAGCTGATTAATAGCTATTTCAAGGAAAGCGCCATTCAGTTTGAACTGGAGCCGGCACCACCTGAGGTAGTTTTACAATCTTTCCCCGGAGCCACCCAGGTTATGGTCAGCAACAACAATGTTATTATCTACTCGGATAACATACCGGTGACCATGTCGTCCATATTAAAGTACGCCGAGAAGACAAACCAGACCGAGCAGCTTAAAGACCTGTATGTACGAGAGGCTACCCTGGAGGATGTATTTCTTAAACTTACCGGGAGAAAGATACGGGAATGAGGGCCTTTTTAAAACTGCTGATCGCCGATTTAAGGCAGTTCTTTAGAGATAGAACGGCTTTATTCTTTACCTTCGCCTTTCCGATACTTTTTATATTCGTCTTCGGCTTGGTCTTCAGCGGCGCAGGGGATATAAATTACAAAATCGGGCTGGTGAACAACGATGACTCATCCACAGGGGAAGGGATTTCTCAAATCCTCCACCAGATTCCAATCTTTGAAATAAGCGAGGGCGAACTGGAAGACAAGCTGGAAGAGCTGGAAAAAGGCGAACTCAAAGCCGTTGTCACCATTCCGGCTGATATAGAATCCAGCATCAACAGTGGTCAGCTGGCTGAAATAAAGGTCTATTATGACCCCGTCCAAACTACCTCGGCTCAAATAATACTGCCTGTATTAAGACAGGCGGTTGACGAAATAAACCGGCAGTTAACCCAACAACCCCTCTTGCTACAACTATCGGAGGAATCGATCCAGGCTCATGACCTGCGGGATATAGACTACCTGGTGCCGGGTATCCTGGCTATGTCCATATTGTTTCTCGGGCTGTTTGGTTCATTAACTATGGTAGAACGGCGAGAGAAAAAGATTCTCAAACGCTTCGGGGCGACACCGCTACGCCGCTCGACAATGGTATTCAGTCAGGTTACCTATCGTATGATACTGGCTCTTATACAGACTTTAATTATCATCGCCATTGCCTCCCTTGTTTTTAAGGTCCAGATGGTAGGCAACTGGTTTCTATTGCTTGGCCTGGTATTGCTGGGCACCCTTACCTTTATAAGTATCGGTTACTTTGCTGTTGCACGGGCTAGAACCACCGAGGGCGCCATGCCAATTATTCAGATAATACAATTCCCTATGCTGTTCCTGTCTGGTATATTCTTCCCGGTTGAGTTCATGCCCGACTTCATGCGTCCCATACTGGCGATTATCCCCCTCACCTACCTGGGGGACGCCCTCCGACAGGTTATGGTTGAGGCGACACCGCTGTATCCTTTAAGCCTGGATATAGCCGTTCTTGCCGCTTGGTTGGTTGTCTGTATGATACTGGCAATTAAGTTATTCCGCTGGGAGTAAGGCTACTAACCACACCTTTTTCTCTTTTCGCATTTACCGATGAAGGGCGGGGTGGAAAGAGATATATTACCGCCATAGCCACCAGCAGGAAATTGCGAATAGCCAGCATAATTATAAGATACGTTTTGCCAAGTTCAGACCCCAGGGTGGCATACTCAAACTCCAGGTAGTTGTGTGGGTAGATATACTGGGAAAGCCCACCGATGACCAGGAAGAGCAGCCACGGGATATAACGCCACCTTGTCCTGACCAGGGGAATCAATGGACAGAGCCATATAAGAAACTGCGGCGAGAAGACCTTGCTGGTGAGCAACATTATAAATACTGCCAGCAGGGAATAACGGAGTATTAGTTCTGCCGCCCCATTACCAAACATTTTTTCCTCGGCTATATCACCAGACTTTCCCCACAGCCGGGTAGCATAGAAGGCGTAAGTTATCAGGAGAAAGATAACGGTAACATAGAATGACGATTGAGCCAGATTGTCAGCCATCGGGGAGATGAGGTTCCAGGAGCCATAGGTCATCGCCGCATCCACCTGGGTAATCCCCATCATTTGCCCTATTAGAAGTACCGAGCCGTAGCTGCTTTCGGCATGAAGCCCCCGCTCCAGGTGATAGCTTAAGAACTCCCAGTAACCACTTGCATTGATGATTATCCAGGGAAGGTTGAGGACCAGCACGATACCCCCAAAGATGGCGATACCCTGCACCAGCTTTCGGTATTGTTGATGGCGTAGCAGATATAGAGCAAAGAGCGGTGCTATGATTATAGGATATAGCTTTGCCGTCATACCCAGCGCCAGCACCACCCAGGCGGTCTTATTTTTACCACTGATAAAGGCATACAATGCCACCAGCACCAGTGTAGCTGGTAGCATATCAAAACGACCGGTTACTACAAGGCCTATAGCCAGCAGGCACAAAGTATAGATGGCTAGGGCATACCATATCCGCATCTTTAAGCGGGAGGCAAGCTTCCATATAATGAACAGCACCACCAGGTCCAGAAGTAACATCTCCAAGGCAAATAAGAAGCCATAGGCAGGCTGGACGGTAGAAAGTAAACCAGGTAGCAGGAAACTGAGGAGGGCCAGGGGCGGATATTCACAGGTGAAATCGCTGTAAGGCACCTGACCACTAAGCATCTGGGTGGCCATTTGCCGTTCCAGCCCAGCAAAGCCGACGAGCCCATATATTCCATCTAGGTTGGCGGAAACAGCCAGGAAAAGTATGGCGTGAAGAATAGCAAAAAAGAGTAACGGGCGTTCTCGTACTTTCTGTATCACCCAGGCGAATCTATTGTAATACATAAGGTTAAACAAATAGTGAATTCCACTAGCTTAAAGTAGCTGTCTCTGATTATAAGATAAACATGGCATCACCGAAACTATAAAAATGATAGCCAACGGCTATTGCCTCAAGATATGCCTTTTTAATCAGACTTTCACCGGCAAAGGCAGTAGCCAACATCAATGTGGTTGACCTGGGCAGGTGAAAATTGGTAATCATGGCATCTACAATGCGGAATTTGTACCCCGGTAAAATGAACAAATCCACCCAGCCTTCAAACGGCTCTAGTTTTTTATCCAGCTTAGCCACATATTCAATAAGTCTCACCGCTGTTGTGCCGACACAGATAACTCTGCGTCCTTCTTCTTTGGCTCGGGACAATTTATTGGCTGCCTCTTCATCAAGCACACCGTACTCCCGGTAAACAGGGTGTTTATCTGAGTCTTCTTCCTTAACCGGGCGAAAGGTATCGAGCCCGATGTGAAGGGTAACAAACAGGCAGTCAACCCCCTTATTCTTTATCTGGTCAAGCAGTTCCGGGGTAAAATGCAGGCCAGCAGTCGGTGCGGCAACACTGCCTATCTTACTAGCATAGACCGTCTGGTAACGCTCGGGTTCAGCTAAGGGGGTATGAATATAGGGGGGCAATGGTACTTTGCCCAACCCGGAAAGCAGGCTTTCATCGGCGAAGCTCACCAACCTGATGCCACCGGACTTCAATCCGGTTACTTCAGCCAGAACCCTAGAATTGTGCTGGTTATCAGCCTGTTTGATGATTTCAATCCTGGTGCCAATCCTGACCCGACCTCCCGGCTTTACCAATGCCTCCCAGCTTTTATCACAGCGGCGCAAAAGCAATATCTCTACCCGACCGCCGGTATCAACCTTCTTCCCAATGAGGCGCGCCGGGATAACGCGACTATTATTGAATACCAGGACATCGCCGGCACAGAGATAACCGGTTATATCACAGAAGGTGCTATGCCCTATTGAACCGTCTCCCCGATTTAGAACCATAAGCCGCGACCGGTCTCGTGGTTCAACAGGGCATTGAGCGATAAGTTCCTGAGGAAGGAAATAGTCAAAATCGCTGGTCTTCATAGCCTGATACAGCATAGAGTATACAGGCTTACTACCTATTATGGCAATGAGGGATGTACTGCCTCAGACTTTGAAGCCAAATCCCTGGTTATGGTATAGTTAGATGTTAATCTCTACCTATACTACCTACACTATAGGAACTAATGGAGCAAAATACAGACTGGGAGCCCAAATTAGTTGGTTTCCTGTGTAAATGGTGCAGTTATGCCGGTGCCGACCTGGCTGGAATCAGCCGCAAGAAGTATCCGGCCAATATCAGAATAATCAAGGTCCCATGCTCGGGAAGGGTTGACCCCCTGTTTATCCTCAGGGCCCTACGCCTTGGATTTGATGGCGTGCTGGTTTCCGGCTGCCACCCCGGTGATTGCCACTACCAGACAGGAAACTACCGCGCTCGTAGGCGATTCGCCATCACTAAAAAACTCCTGGAATATATGGGTGTTGACCCACGACGGGTTCAGGCCAGCTGGGTCTCAGCCTCAGAAGGGGGTAAATTCGTTGAGGTCGTTACCGAAATGACAAAGGGGATAAAAGAAATCGGCCCCAACAAGTTGTTTGCCAATGGAAGATAGACAAAAAAGATTAATAGATGAGGCTAAAACCCTACTGGAGCAAGGTAAGGTTTCTTGTGTTATTGGCTATGAGCCGGGAAGCCTGAAGTTTACCACCACCCCGCTAATAACCAGAGATAAAGAGGATATTGCCCGGCTGATTCTTAATCCTTTCATAATAAATAATCTGAGTAATTTCCTTACCGAACTGGAGGGTCGGGTGGCTATTGTGGCCAAGGGCTGTGACAGCCGCTCCATCGTCAGCCTGATACAGGACAACAAAGTAAACAGGGATGATATTGTTATACTGGGCGTACCCTGTACCGGTATTATTGACCTGGCCAAGGTGGAGAGGCTGGTGGGCAGGGAGAGGGATGAGATAGATGATATCGCCTTAAAAGATGATAAAGTGATAGTAACCATCGCCGGAAAGAAAAAGGAATTTCCGACCAGTGAAGTCCTTTATGATAACTGCCTTAGCTGCGAGCTGCCCACGCCCGAGGAATATGACATTCTTCTTGGTCAGCCGGTTAAACCATCACCATCGGCTGCCCCAGATAAGCTGAAGGGGATGCCTGCCGAGGCAAGGTGGCAGTTCTGGGAAAGGGAGTTCAGCCGCTGTATCCGCTGCTACGCCTGCCGAAGCGTCTGCCCGGCCTGTTTCTGTAAACGCTGTTTTGTTGAGGAAACCGAACCGCAATGGCTACTACCAATACCCCACTGGCAGGACAACCTTCTGTTTCAGGTGACCAGGAATATCCATGTTGCCGGCAGGTGCACTGACTGCGGTGAATGCGAGCGTGCCTGCCCGGTGAACATCCCGCTAAGAAGCCTGACCAGGGAGATGTATGATTTGGTGGACGACCTGTTCCAGTACAAGGCAGGAATGGACAAGGAGGCGGCGCCATTCCTGACCGCTTACGAGGTAGAAGAGGCTGAGGATTTAATCCGGTAGTATTAAAAATGAACGATATTAAGAAGATAAGCAAAAAAGATTTGGGCAAACTGCTCAACGAATGGAGCCAGGACTTTACCGTGTTTGTCCCGTCACGGGAAACCGGTACCGCCCAAATGGTTATCTGGCAGGGTCAGGATATTGACTTTCTTGACTGGTATCGGAACACCGTTATTCCTCCTAAAGATAGTATCCTGCCTATTATGGAGGAGATGTTTTCCTTTGCCAAAGACAAGGATGGCTATAACATAGAACTACCACCGCCTGACAGGCAAAAACAGCTTATCTTCGGCATCCGCCCCTGCGATGCTAAAGCCTTAACCCTATTGGATATGACCTTTAATGATGCCTACCAGGACCCATACTATTTAAACCGCAGGCAGAATACCGTACTGGTCGGTCTCGGCTGCACCAATCCCTATGACAGCTGCTTCTGTGTTACACTTGGCGGAAGCCCATCCGATACCGGCGGCGTTGACCTTATGTTCACCGATATTGATGATGAGTTTATAGTTGAAGCTGTCACCGAAACCGGTAAAAAACTGCTTGATAAGAGCAGCGGCTTGGCTGATGCGACCGAAGATGATTTAACCAGAGCCAAAAAGAGTAAAGAGGCGGCATACCAGAAAGTAACCAGAAATATAGATACCAAGGACATTGATAAGAAGCTACTGGCATCTTTTGATGACCGGGAATACTGGCACAAGGTAGCCGCCAAGTGTATCAGCTGCGGCATTTGTACCCTGCTCTGCCCTACCTGTTACTGCTTTGACATCAATGACCAGATGTCAGATAAAAGGGGTGCCAGGTTCAGGAATTTAGATAGCTGCTCCTTTTCTGTATACACCAAGATGCCTATGGAAAACCCGAGAGAAGAGAAGTGGCAAAGGGTCAGAAACCGGGTCTGCCACAAATACGAATTCTATCCTCTACTCTTTAGCACCATAGCCTGCACCGGTTGCGGGCGCTGTATCCGCCTGTGCCCGGTAAATTGGGATATTACCCAGACACTTAATAGCCTGCCCGGCTGATAAGGTGAGGAATGGCAATTACCGATATAAGCAATAGAAAGAAGTTTCTGGCACAGGATAACGCCTACCTACCCCACATAGTAGTCATAGAGAAGATAGTCGAGGAGACGCCTGATACAAGAACCTTCCACTTCAACTTCAAAGACGAGAAGCTACGCGAGGAGTTTACCTTTGAGTCCGGCCAGTTCGGCGAATACTCTGTATTTGGCATAGGGGAAGCCCCCTTCTGCATCTCATCCAGCCCCACCCGGCGTGACCACCTGGAATTCGCCGTAAAACGGGTAGGCAGGGTAACCAATGCCCTGCACCGCCTTGGCATCGGCGCCGAGATAGGTTTCCGGGGGCCATATGGCAACAGCTTTCCCCTTGATTACCTCAAGGGTAAGAACCTGGTTTTTGTCGCCGGCGGCATCGGGATGGCGCCACTCAGGTCACTTATCTGGAATGTCATTGACAACCGAGATAGATACCAGAAAATAGATATCATCTACGGTGCTCGCAGTCCGGCCGACCTGTGCTTTAGCTATGACCTGGAGTCATGGAGTCAGGATAAGACAATAAATATGGTCATCACCGTTGATGAGGACGATAAGGATTGGAAAGGAAGAGAGGGTTTCGTGCCACAGGTGCTAGAGCAGGTAGCCCCATCGGCTAAAAATGCGGTAGCCGTAGTCTGCGGCCCGCCAATTATGATAAGGTTCACCTTCCCGGTGCTGGATAAACTTGGTTTTACCCCGGAGCAGATGCTGACCACGCTGGAAAAGAGGATGAAGTGCGGCATCGGCAAGTGTGGACGGTGCAATATCGGCGATATCTATGTTTGCCGCGACGGGCCGGTATTCAGCTACGCCCAGATTAAAAAGTTCATCTCAAGCGAGTATTAGCCGACTACATCCACGTCCACCCCTACCCTTATAGTCAGGGCTTAATAGCCTTTACTTTATTTACGATCTCTTGTGTCGGGTTTAGTTTGTTCAGCGTGAAAAAATGCAGTCCCGGCGCCCCACCATCAAGTAGCTCAATACACTGCTCAACCACAAACTGGACACCGGCATCATAAGTGGCTTCTTCATTACCATCAAGCGGCTTAAAAATATCATGAACCCGCTGAGGGATGTTAGCTCCACAGGTATTACAGAACCTGAGTAGTGTCTGATAATTTGTTATTGGTATAATCCCGGGGATGATGCGTACCTTTACACCTATTGCCTTGGTCCTTTCCAGATATTCGAAATAGTCTTTGTTATCAAAAAAAAGCTGTGTTATCACAAATTCACCGCCGGCGTCTATCTTAATCTTCAGGTATTTTGAATCAGTTTCCTTGTCGGGGCAGTCAATGTGCCCTTCGGGGAAACCAGCAACGCCTATGCTGAAGAAACCATTGTGCGAACGAATAAGCTCAATAAGCTGGTAACAGTACTCAAGGGCATCTGGGGCAGGCTCCCAGTTTTCCACATTTTGAGGAGGGTCACCTAGCAGGGCAAGGACATTGCAGATGTTCTTTTCCTTTATCTTGCTGATTATGGCTGCCAGCTCAGTCTGACTATGCCCTATACAGGTAAGATGATGCATTGTCGACACTCCAAAACGCGTCTGGAGCTCATCAACGATATCCATAGTAAGTTCCCTGGTAGAACCGCCAGCGCCGTAGGTTACTGAGAACCAGTCCGCCCCTAAATCTTTGAAAGCGTTTGCCACCCCAGGAAGTTTTTCTCTCCCTTTTGGTGTTTTTGGTGGGAAAAACTCAAACGAATAGGTTCGCTCCTTCTCTTTTAAGATATCCGATATCTTTCTAATCATTTTGCCCTCTAATTTTTTAGTATGTACACCGGGTTAATGAGTCAAAGGCACCTTTGCCAGCAGTCTGCTCCCGGGTAACACAAAAAGCCAGGGTTAAGGATAGCATCCTTAACCACTTTCTGCCACTGTCAACCTCTCATCTACTTCCATCTTATTTCTCTCCATTACTTCTGACACCTACAAGGGTAACATATAGTTAGCCGCCTAACAAGCTAAGTAAAAACTTCTATACCAGCATTCCCTCAAGCTGAGCCATGAGCTGTTCGTTAGTGTAGTGGCTAAGGCTTATGGCATCAGCAAAGCAGCCGGCCACGCAGGTGCCACACCCTTTACACAGAGCCTCATTGACCCGGCAAACCCCTTTTTCTTCATCAAAAGATATGGCAACATAGGGACATACCTCACAGCAAACCTGGCAGCCAGAGCAAATCCTTTCGTCAATGATGGCTGTTTCCGCCTCAACCTCAACCTTTCCCCGGCTGATATTGGACAGCACCTCAGCCGCTGCCGCTGAAGCCTGGGCTACGGTATCGGGGATATCCTTGGGTCCCTGACAACAGCCGGCAACAAATATGCCATCGGTTGCCGTAGCCACCGGGTCCAGCTTGGGGTGTCTCTCCAGGAAAAAGCCGTCACTACTGCGGCTTATATTAACAAGCCTGGCCACAGCTTCGGCATCAGGCTGCGGCTCCAGGGCACAGCTAAGCACTACCATATCCAGCGGCAGGCGCCTCTGCCGCCCGGCTAGGGTATCCTCAAACTGGGCAATGAGCTTGCCTTCCTCCTCGGGCTTTTCGGCTATATCGGTTATCTCAGCAGGAAGCCCCCGGATGAAATTTACCCTTTCATCAAGAAGTCGATTGTAAAATTCTTCATAGCCCTTGCCATAGCTTCTAATATCGGTGTAAAACTCATAGACTTCAGTCTCAGGAAGATGCTCCCTGATTAGGTGAGCCAGTTTCATAGAGTACATACAGCAAACACGAGAGCAATACTCGTGATACTTCCTGTCCCGGCTGCCGACACAGTGGACAATACCGACACTCTTGGGGGTGGTGCCGTCCTTGAGAGTAATATGGCCATCTGTTGGTCCGGAAGAGTTGACCATCCTCTCCAGCTCGAGGCTGGTGATGACATTTTCCAGCCTGCCATAGCCATACTGGTATATCTGGCTCGGGTCAAACTGGCTAAAGCCAGTGGCGACAATTATGGAGCCTACCTCTACCTCTATGATTTCATCTTCCTGTTCAAAATCAATAGCCTCTGCCTCGCAGACCTTCTCGCAGGCACGACAGGTACCCTTCAGAAAATAGACACAGTGCTCAATATCAATGACCGGTATATTAGGCACTGCTTGAGGGAACGGGATATAAATAGCCTTCCGCTTACCTATTCCAGCCTCAAACTCACCATCTACCTTCCACGGGCATTTCATCTGGCATAAGCCACAGCCAGTGCACAGAGCCTCGTCAACATATCTTGCCTTTTTTCTTATCTTGATCCTGAAGTTGCCTATGTAGCCGGCGACCTCTTCCACTTCGCTATAGGTCATCAGTTCAATGTTGGGGTGAGAGCCAGCCAGGCTCATTTTTGGGGTGAGAATACAGGCAGAACAGTCCAGAGTGGGAAAGGTTTTATCCAGTTGCGCCATGTGTCCACCAATGCTGGGGTCTCTCTCGACCAGATAGACCTTGTAGCCAGCATCAGCAATTTTCAAAGCTGCCTGAATACCGGCAATGCCACCACCAACTATAAGGGTATTCGGATTGATAGGCACCTCACGCTTCTGGAGGGGCTGGTGATATACAACCCTTCTTACAGCGGCGCCGACCAGTGCCCTCGCCTTTTCCGTAGCCTTCTGTTTATCCTCGGTTACCCAGGAGACGTGCTCACGGATATTGACCATCTCAAAAAGATACGGGTTCAGCCCTGCCTCCTGGCAGACGCGGCGGAATGTCGTCTCGTGCATCGTTGGCGAGCAGGAGGCAACAATTACCCGGTTAAGCCCTAGTTTCTTGATGTCATCCTTAATAGTTTCTTGCCCCTGGTCGGAGCAGGTAAATCTACTATCACGGGCAACTACTACCCCCTCTAATTCTTGAGCAAAGCGTACCACATCGGCAACATCAACCGTGCCGGCGATATTGCTACCACAGTGGCAGACATATACCCCAATCCTAGGTTCCACTCCGAACCTCCTGCTTTTGGCTGGATACATGCTCCAGCACCGCTCTGGGTGAGACAATGTTCGTATTAAAGCCTAAGGATTCGGCATCAATACCCAGGGCAAGACCGATGAGCTGGGTAACAAACAAAACGGGTAAGTTAAAATTAGATTTAAACCTGCTATTAACCTTGCCCTGATAGGCATCAAGATTTATCTGGCACAGTGGGCAGGGGGTAACGATGCACTGAGCTTCACCCTTGACCGCATTCGTTAGCAACTTATAGATTAGCTCCAGAGCTATACCTTCTTCGGAGATAATCAAGGAGCTACCGCAGCAACGGTTCTTCATGGGAAAGGGAACGGCTTCAGCCCCAAGGCTATTGACCAAACGGTCTAGTTTTTGCGGTGACTCCGGGTCATCAAAGCCGAAGTTGGGACGCACCAGCTGGCAGCCGTAATAAGGGGCTACCTTGAGCCCATTAAGATTACGCCTGCCCTTAGAAGCGATGAATTCTGGCGTAATATCATTTATTAAAACCTCGGTAAGCAATCTTACCCTCACATTGCCCTTATACCCCAGGTTAGCCGCCGCTAAAGCCTGGTTTACCTGACTCATCAGCCTGGGATTTTTCTTAAGCCGTAGATTAGTCTTGGTAAAGGTAACGAAGCACCCGGTGCAGGGGGTTACCATGTCAAGGCCGGTTTTTTCTGCCAGGGCAAGGTTATAGGCGGCCACCGGAATCGCCTCTAACCTATCCAATGAGCCGTAATGGACTGCACCGCAGCAGGTCCAGCCCTCCAGCTCCTCTAGCTCCATCCCCAATGGTTTGGCTACCGCCCGAATTGAAATACCTAGACCTTTTGCGGTAGCCTCGGTAGAACAACCAGGATAATAACAGTATTTCTTCACTTATTGCCTCTAATCTCCCGGAACTTGGCTATAATCCGGTTTAGGTCTTTCCGGCTGCTGACCCGGTGTGGCAGAAGTGGCAGGCGCTTGTGCCACAAGAGTCGTAAAGCCACGGGCAGCATGCCAAGTGCCTTAAACGGATTCGTTTTCAGGTAATAGCGAAACATCATACCCAGTTCGTATATCCTGCCGTTGCCTAACAGGGAATGAACAAAGCTGTGGTGGGCGACCGGCGTATGGGTGCCTTTAATTCTATAACCGTGTTTAGTCGCCAGTGACTCCAGGGCATAAGCCAGCTCGGTTGGCTTAACATCACGTGGGCAGCGCTCGGTGCACATATAGCATGAGAGGCAATACCACATGGAGCTGCTAGATAGGACCTCGTCACGCATGCCAGCCCGAATCAGGGCAATTATCTTACGTGGCGGGTACTCCATCTCGCTGGCGACGGGGCAGGAACCGGCACAAATGCCGCACTGGATACAGGCATATATGTTTTCACCGCCAGGGGTGGCTGCCACCTCGGCAATAAAACTCATACTACATATTAGCATAAAGCTATTTAGCCATCAAGCTGGGCGGTGAAGCTGCCGGCTATTTGTCCGGCTGCCACCATCGTGATAGACTTAACTGGTAAAACAGGGAAACTTCATATGAAGATACTGGCAACCAACGATGATGGCATATCCGCCCCAGGATTATGGACTCTGGTTAAGGAATTAAAGAGCATTGCCCGGGTAGTAGTGGTAGCTCCAGATAGAGAGCAAAGCGCCACCGGTACCGCTGTTACCCTCCGCCAACCATTAAGAGTGCAAAGGGTAACCCCTATGGTAACAGATATAGAAGCCTACTCGGTGGAGGGCACCCCATGTGATAGCGTCATCCTGGCACTGGGCAAGCTTATGAAAAACAACGCCGACCTGGTAATTTCAGGTATAAACCGGGGTCCTAATCTGGGCGATGATATACTCATCTCAGGGACGGTAGGTGCCGCACTACAGGGTTACCTGCGTGGCCTGCCCGCCCTGGCTATCTCAATAGCCAATGCGGAAAGACCCTATCTGGATAATGCGGCCAGGTTGGCCACACTTTTAGCCAAGAAGATTGACACCAATGGCTTGCCAAGGGACGTCTTCCTCAATATCAACCTGCCCAACCTGCCATTAGCAGAAATTAAAGGGATAAAGATTACCCAGCCAGCCCATAGGACACATATTGATACCGTAGAAGAGGGGCATGATGGCAAACGAGCATACTACTGGCTAGTGCGTCAGAAGTTAAGCACCGATATGGATGAGAAAACAGATATATGGGCAATAGAGCAGGGCAATATCTCCATCACCGCCTTGCACAACGCCCTGTTCCAGAAGCCTTTATCAGGCATCACAGAGTGCCTTTGTTCAGAGCTTTTCCAGGAGTTAAAACAATCCTAAAAGCTTCCCGGCAATCCATTGACATACCGCTTATAAAACAATAGAATTAATCTATAAGCCATCGACCAATCAGGCGGTGAGCTAAAGAAGAGCAGGCTATATATCAGTCGCTTGGATCGGATGCGACCGAGACGGCAATAATTCAGTGCCTTCTCCGGTTGCATCGGGGGAGGTATTTTATTAACAAATGAGGGCTAAAATGCTCAAGATAGGATTCATTGGCGCTAGGACGGTGGCTAACGCTCTGGCTATCGGCTTGAGCAACAAAGGCTATCCCGTAGTAGCTGTGTCCAGCCGGGGTCGGGAATCAGCGCAGAAATTAGCCCGACTCATAAGGGATTGTAAGGCTCTACCAGATAACCAAAATGTGGCTAATAACGCCGACCTTATATTTATCACCACCCCTGATGATGTTATTGCCTCTGTGGCTGCTGAAATAAAGTGGCACTCCGGGCAAAGCGTTGTTCACTGCAGCGGTGCCGACTCAACCGATATTCTAGAGCCAGCCAGAAAAGCGGGTGCCCTTATCGGCGTCTTCCACCCGTTGCAGACATTTGCCAGCCAAAAGCAGGAGAATCTGCCGGGTATCACCTTCGCCCTGGAGGCTGAGGAACCCCTATTAAAGACACTCAAAAAGATGGCTACCGCCCTCGGGGGTCACTGGATAAAGATAGAGGCAGGTGACAAAGTTATCTATCATGCGGCAGCGGTCTTTGCCTGTAATTATTTAGTAACACTAGTTAAGATAGCAACCGACCTGTGGCAGAGTTTCAACATCCCACCAGAGCAGGCTACCCGGGCTCTACTGCCCCTGCTGCGAGGCACCATAAACAATATTGACGCCATTGGTATACCCCAGTGCCTTACCGGACCCATTGCCCGTGGTGACTGTGGTACCATCAAGAAGCACCTAAAATCCCTACAAAAGGTGGCACCAGAGTTTGTCGCCACCTACCAAGAGCTTGGGCTTAAGACAGTCCCAATTGCCCTGGCAAAGGGGAATATAAGTGATAAACAGGCTAATAACCTTGAAGCTATACTGAGCCAGCCAGTCATATAATTTGGGAGGAGCAATGAGAACAATACTTAAAAGCAAAATTCACCGAGCCTATGTTACCGGTCTTAACATTGATTATGAGGGCAGCATCACCATTGATAAGAAGTTAATGCAAGAGGCTGACATTCTGCCCTATGAGCAGGTAGAAGTGCTTAATATCAATAACGGTGCCCGTTTTACCACCTACGCTATTGAGGGCTTAAGGGAAAGCGGTCAGATTTGCCTAAACGGTGCTTCTGCCAGACTGGCTAAAAGGGGTGATATCATCATTATCCTATCCTACTGCCATGTTGAAGATAGCGAAGCTACAAGTTTTATGCCCAGGCTGGTTTATGTTGATGCCCAGAATAATATTGTTGAGATAAAACGAGCCATTGAAAATATAACTTTTTAAGGACGGGAAAATGCGGATTACCATTAACAAGATAAAGGAAATAAAACAAAAGGGCGATAAAATCGCCATGCTCACAGCCTATGACTACACTACCGCCAAAATAGTTGATGAGGCCGGCATACCCCTGATTCTGGTCGGGGACAGCCTGGGAATGGTAGTCCTGGGCTATGAATCAACCATACCGGTAACAATGGAAGACATGATACACCATACCAAGGCCGTTGTCAGAGGCACAAGGAAAGCTATGGTAATCAGTGATATGCCCTTCATGAGCTATCACATAAGCTCTGAGGATACCCTGCGTAATGCTGCCCGCTTTATCCAGGAAGGCGGTGCCCAGGCGGTTAAGCTTGAGGGTGGCGTCAATGTTGCCGATAAAGTAAAAAGAATCGTCAGTTGCGGCATACCGGTAATGGGCCACATCGGACTTACCCCCCAGTCCATTCACCAGCTTGGTGGTTTTAGGGTGCAGGGTAAAACACCTGAGGCAGCCAAAAAACTGCTCAAGGATGCCCAAGCCCTGGAAGAGGCGGGGGCCTTTGCCATTGTCCTTGAGACCGTGCCCGCCCAGCTAGCCACCCTTATTACCCAGAGTACAGATATCCCCACCATCGGCATCGGGGCCGGCGCCGGCTGTGACGGCCAGGTTCAGGTGATTAATGACATTTTAGGTTCGTTTACCGACTTTGTCCCCAAGCACGCCAAGCAATATGCCAGGCTCAGTGATATTATGTCAATTGCCATCAGCCAGTACTACAATGAGGTAAAAGCCGCCGGCTTCCCTACCGATGAGCATAGCTTCTCTATTGATGAAAGTATATTAGCTGAGCTAAAAAATCAGTAATCCCAATGGAAGTTATTAAAACTATCGCCGATATGAGAAGGCTCAGAGCATCACTTGCCGAGCCGCTCGGTCTTGTGCCCACCATGGGCTACCTCCACGAAGGTCATCTTTCTCTTGTCAGGCAAGCCAGAGCCGATAATGCCTCAGTAGTGGTCAGCATATTTGTCAACCCCACCCAGTTCGGTCCCCAAGAAGACTTTGATAAATACCCCCGTGACACACAGTGTGATCTTGCTTTACTAGAAAAAGAAGGGGTTGGCATCATATTTATACCTTCGGCAGACGAAATGTATCCGCCCCAGTTTAGTAGTTGGGTGGTAGTTGACAGGTTAACCGAGCGGCTGGAGGGGGCTTCCCGCCCGGGTCACTTCCGTGGTGTAACCACGGTTGTTGCCAAACTATTCAACATCGTCCAGCCAACCAGAGCCTACTTCGGGCAGAAGGATGCCCAGCAGGCAATAGTCATCAAGAAAATGATTAGCGACCTTAATATGAACCTGGAAATAGTGACCCTGCCCACGGTGCGAGAACCGGACGGCTTGGCAATAAGCAGCCGCAACAGCTACCTCAGCCCTGAAGAACGACAGACAGCCACAGTTCTATACCGAGCGCTTATGCTAGCAAATGGTCTATGGTCGCAGGGTGAAAAAGACGCCCAAAAACTGCGCCAGGAAATGGCAAGGCTCATCCGCAAAGAGCCGCTGGCTGCCATCGACTACGTCAGTATAGCCGACAATGAAACTTTAGACGAAATGGAAGAAGTAATCCCACCGGCATTGGTATCGCTGGCGATAAAAATTGGCGAGACGAGACTTATTGATAATGTTGTCTTGGGGTAAGAGGTTGGCAAGGTTTGAGGATAGTCTCAGGCTCTACTCTGCTATAGTATACTAATACTACTTAGGCAAGTCATGAGCTAAGTAATTCCTAAGTTCACGCAGAGTCATTATACGAATCTTGGTATTTTTAAGGAAGTCGTTAGGAAGTTCAAACGATGACTTTGTCACTATTATTCCTTCATCGGCATTTTTTGTATGTATAGCACGATTGAGTCTTTCTATAGTATTTCTTAAGTATGGTAATGGCGGACGACGAGTATGTGCCTTCAATTCAATAAGAACTCTTCTCTCACCTAGAGTAGTAATTAAGTCAAATCCAGAAGTTCGTTCAGCAATAAATACTGGTACCCGCAATTTCTTCAACGTATTAATGACTTCTTGCTCAAAATCCATTGCCGATTGAAGAGCGCTCCTCGCACTGGGTTCTTCTGCTGATTCTCTTAGCCTATAGATCGTGAAAATTCCACCAATCAATGTTAAACTACCAACAAAGGCAATTATGATAGACATAGTGGGAAACGTGCCCACTTCGAATAACAGCGATATAATGGTTACAACTACTGCTCCCAAAAGAGAGGCGGAAATTCCTATGGTAAATGCGGGCGTAGTACGGGCATAAATACGTTTCTCTGCTCTAGGTAGTTCCATAGTGCGAATTTCTTCTTCTGAAGCCTTCTCAGCTCTAGTAAAAACAGGCAATAGTCGCTCCAGCACTTCGTTTCGGCGGTCTTGTGTCATAAAATCACTTTCCGTAATCCTTGTAAACACGGTCTCTAGTAGTTGTGTCTCGGAAAAAAGGCCTCCGCGCTTTATGCGATGTTCACGTGCCTTGCCACCTATCAGGCGTGACAAATCATCAACGGTTGGTTGATATGACTCCAAGACTATTCGCCTTATTACCACCTTTTCGAGTTCACTGTTGGCTGCTCGAATGCGTTCTCTGCGTGCACTAACTATTTGCCGATAACCCCATATAGATAGAACAAGCGAAATGAAGATGCCCAAGAGTGGTAGCCAATAATTAACCATACAGAAGAAGTCCTTTAACGCATTAGTAACTCTTATATATGCACACTTTATATGGCTGATTTCTTCTTGTCAATACCCCCTACTTACTCCCTAACCAACACCATAAGCCCCAGCATAGCCACAAAGGCAAGCCCTGCGCCGAAGTAGAAGGGGGCGGCCGGGTTAACTGCATCCCATAGCCAGCCGGCAATTAAACTGGCTGGTAACAGTGTTAAGCCAATGACACCATGATACAGACCGTAAGCGGTGCCCCTCTTTTCGGCAGGCACCAGATCGGCGACGAAAGCCCGCGCCACCCCTTCCACTATGCCATAGTATATGCCGTAAAGAGCAAAGAGAAGCCATATCTGCCACAGGCTGGAGGCTAAAGCAAAACCAATATAGGCCAAGGCGTAAATAGCCCAGCCAAAGGCAATAATACGCCTCCTGCCCAGCTTATCTGACAACCTGCCTGCCGGCCAGGAGATGGCGGCATAGGTAACATTAAACAAAACCAGCATCAAAGTAACCTGAACAAGGGGTGCCTCCAGATTCTGAGCCCGCAGTATAACAAAGAAATCGCTGGAATTACCCAGAGTAAAGACAGCCATAATAACCAGGAAAATCTTAAACCGAATATCAAAGCCTTTGTTCAGCTTGCCCTGATTTATATTGCCCTTAGCACTATTTTGTGGGAGCTTTCTCCATCTTTCACGAACGAAAAATAGCAGCACCAAAATTGCCAGCACTGCTGGTATGGTACCTACCAGCACCAGCCATTGATAGGTCTCCAGACCAAGCTCAAACCCCCCACCCTGAACCTGATATATAATAACCGCAGCTATAACCAGCCCTATGGCGGCGCCAACAGTGTCCATAGCCCGGTGCAGGCCGAAACCACGCCCCCTCTTCTCAACCGAAACGGAATCTGCCACCAGGGCATCACGGGGCGAACTTCGGATACCCTTACCCACCCTGTCGCCGAACCTTATTGCCATCACCAAGCCCCAGCTATTAGCCAGATACATGAAGGGCTTGGCGATAGTTGAAATGCTGTAACCCAATAATGCCAGGGGCTTTCGCCTGCCAATCCGGTCGCTGAGCCAGCCACTGAATATCCTGAAGATGGCGTCGGTACTCTCCGACAATCCACCGATAAAACCGATGACAGTAGTCGCCGCGCCCAGCACATTGGATAGAAAAAGGGGAACCAGGGTAAAAATCATTTCGCTGCTAATATCGGTCAGCAGACTGACCAGTCCCAGGAAAAAGACATTGGGGTTGAGCCCAAAAATTTTACCCCGCTTAGGGCGTCCATTGCTATTTACAATTCGATTCACCAAAGCGCCCTTAGTATAACACTACATTTACACACCAAGAAAACACTATGGCAGCCCTAACTCGCTTGACACATATAGCGTTAATAACTAAAATATCTCTTGCGCCGAGGTAGCTCAGTTGGTAGAGCAGCGGACTGAAAATCCGCGTGTCCCCAGTTCGATTCTGGGCCTCGGCACCAGCTCATATAAGCAACGATAGATAACCCTCTCCCTTGCCGAAGTGGCGGAATGGTAGACGCGGCAGTCTCAAAAACTGTTGGGGGGCGACTCTCGTGTCGGTTCGAGTCCGACCTTCGGCACCAGCAATAAGCGTTTTAAATAATATGATATACTGAAGCCGGTGCCGAGTTGTGTAGCGGTAGCACGGAGGACTTTGAATCCTTTAGCCCTGGTTCGAATCCAGGCTCGGCAGCCAGAATGTTCCCCGATAGCTCAATGGTAGAGTGGGCGGCTGTTAACCGCTAGGTTGTAGGTTCGAGTCCTACTCGGGGAGCCAAGTCTTTCTGTTCATATCAATCTCCTATTCGTGACAGAAACACGACGGGGCCTCTTGTTTTCATCCGCTCCGTGCCAATTTTCTGTGAACCGTATTTCAATTGTTTCAGGTTACTATTGGAGTTTTATAGGCTTTACCTATGATGTGGCTAAGGTAAAAATCAGGAGATACTTAAAGGTGGAATTTCCTTCCCTGGCTAGAGAAAAGCCTGCCAAGATTGACGAACTGGCTAAGTGTACCCGATGTTTACACCATGATTAGTATGGTATAATCCAGCCTGAGTACGTTAACAGTCATTGCTGAGAAGTGGGGTTATCTAATGACTATCAGGATTGTCACTGACAGTGCCGCTGACCTGCCGGCTATATTAACTGAGGAACTGGACATCACAGTGGTGCCGGTATACTTGCGGTTCGGGGAACAGGTCTACCGTGACCGGGTGGATATTAGCGAAGAAGAGTTTTACCAAAGGTTATTACATGACCCTGTCCATCCCAACACGACGCAGCCATCTCCGCAGGATTTCGCTAACGTTTACGATAAACTATCCCAAGAAGCAGACGGTATCATTTCCATTCATATCACCAGCAAATTAAGCGGTACCTATAACTCGGCGGTACAAGGCAAGAAAATGGTGGGTAACCGATGCCCAATTGAGGTAGTCGATTCGCAGACACTATCAATTGCTGTTGGGCTGATGGTTATACAAGCTTCCAAAATGGCCAAGTCCGGTATGAGTCTACAGCAGATAGTAGATGAGCTAGGTAAGATTATTCCTAACGTGCATTTGCTTATCCTCTTCGATACACTAAAATATCTGGTTAAAGGCGGACGAGTTGGAAAGGCGAAGGGATTAGTGGGATCAGTATTAAACGTAAAGCCCCTACTCGCAGTGAGGGACGGAGAGTTAGTCCCTTCTGGGCAGGTACGAACCCGTTCTAAAGGAATAGACCGATTACTGGATTTTGTGAAGAATGCCAAAGAGATTCAGGATTTGGCTATTTTGTATAGTACCACACCTGATGAAGCGCAAGCCCTTGTTGAGCGTACAAGTTCTATGTTCCCTAAAGAGCGAACTATATTAGCCAGGCTTGGACCCGGGTTGGGCGTGCACGGTGGACCAGGTATCTTAGCTGTAGCACTAAGGGAGAAGGAGCTCCCGTAGAGTGTAAATGCAAGCTAGTACTCATTATAAGTTAGTAGAAAATAAATAACTAAAATCTTTTTTCACCATCTTTATAGTAGAGGTATAATAATTTTAAAGTCTAGCCAAATTCATCTGAAGGGAGGTGTCCTATGCCAAAGGGCACAATCAGACGGCTCATGGACCGTGGATATGGGTTTATCAAGACAGAGCAGGAAGAAGACCTCTTCTTCCATAGCAACAGTCTTGAAGGAGTGGAATTCAATAGCCTTAGCGAGGGACAGGAAGTGGAATTTGAGAAGGGTCAAGGACGTGATGGTCGCCCCGCAGCAGTTAAGGTGAGGCTTGCCGAGACTCAGGTAGAAGATGCTGGTGGCTAAGGCGTCAGCTCTAAATACGGGCTAACAGCAGTTCTCTCTGTGTCTGAAAGTGTCTCATAGGCCGATATGAGTCTAGCTACCACGAATGTCATTCGCACAGCGCGTACGTACTGCTTGCCATCATATTCGTTTGATGCTCTCACTATAATACCGACTTGCTTACCTGCCCAGTCGTAGACACCTCCTCCGCTCATACCCTTTACCGCATGTCCTTCAATGATCATTTCTGCCTCAGGATCGTAGGCAATCCCTCCCTCCTCGTCTCCCAGCGCTGCTAACTCCTTGATCGCGCCTTCTGCTTCTGTATCACTTAGAACTTTGCCTATGCTTGCCGCTAGCATCCCTGCCAAATCGTCTGCTAGTGGATATCCCATCAGTACAACGGCATCGCCAGGGTTGACATCAGCATAGGTCGGCACAACAGTGGTAAGACCTGATGGATCAAAAATGACGGGTGGCTCATGCCTTAAAGGTGCCGGCTCACCAGGTAGGGGTTCCATAACCACCTTTTGCGAATCAATAACTCCGACAAAGAAATCGTGTCTAGGAAGGATGTCACGAAGGTAGTTGCCGGATTGCTCAGGGGGTACCTCGGGATTATACAGAATGAAGAGAACGCTGGCTAAGCTATCAACAGACCCGTCTTCGCCTTTAACGAGGAAGATTCGGGTTGCTCCAGGCTCCTCAGCGGGATCCCTCAGTCGTTCTTCAATCAAGCTTCCTCCTGGGCCCAGATATCCCCCCCCAAGAGTATGCAGCGCCGACACTACGAGTGCCGTACCGGTCTCCGTGCGGAGGCTCCAGACCGATGCGCTCGCCTGACTGTTCTTGGCCACTCGTCCCTGAAGCTTGTAGACCCACTCCCGGCAAGGGTGATCCTGGTCTGAGATAACCTCCACCACCGAGAAAAGGGGAGTAACAGGCTGACAGACGGTGGGCGGAGTGGCACAGCTGACCGTTCCAGTTAATACAGCCAGGGCTATAGCGAACGCCAGTATTCTTCCTCTATTCACTCGCTCTCCTTACAAGGGCGCACAACTGACCTGCCACCAATTAATGATACCATATGGAAAAAAGGGGGGGCAATCAGATGAAGTGTTCAATCAGCTTAAAATACATTATGCGTCAAATAAAATGAAACTTGATTTTGCTGTAATTCAGTTGGTTTTATCACACGTTTAACTTTTTGACGAAAAGTACAGCATATACGTTCATCCCGTAGTCATTACTATTACTTTACATACACCTATTAACAAAGGCTTTATTTGGTATTATGTTTAATCTTGGTTAGTTGGGTATGGTGGTGGAAATTGTGTGGTTTAATTTATAGACCTATAGTTTCACCCAACATCTCAGAATGGGCTAGGTATGAAAGGGTCTTTTATGGACCACGTCGTACGGATAAACAAAATTTATTGCCTGAAATCCAATTTAATATAGTTCTTAAGGCCCGGAATTGGCTCTAAGTTCCGGGTCTTCTTTATTTATTACATCTTTTATTACATCTTTAATGATGACTGAGTTAAACACAGATTGAAGGAGTTAATGAAACGGTTACTATCCCTGTATCTGTAGCCAACACCGGTAGCAGCCAGGGGAGTCATGACGTAGTTTTAAAAATTAATGGGGCGGAGGAGGAAACCAAAAGTGTAACCCTTGCTGCCGGCGATAGTAGGGATGTCACCTTTAGTGTGACTAGGGGGGATACCGGAACGTATTCCGTAACCATTGAAGGCCTATCAGGCTCCTTTACTGTAATGTTGCCTATATCAATCAAAATAGAAGCCACGACGTCTACCTGGAGAGACACTGAACCTTACGATATATATGGCGCAATAGAAGAGAAACTGGAAAGTTTTGGTTCAAGGTCGTTTCGAAAGTAGGCGAGCCTTATGACGCTATACTGTTTGTTGAATACGAAGAAACCAAAGGTGGGTCGTATACTGGAGGTGGCTATGGAACCAATATCCGTTGCAGTCTGGAACTGCGTGATAATACAGGAAACTTATTATTTGAAAAGGTAATCTCTGCCAGCACATCATATTTTGTAATTGGTAAAACCCTTTACTATGATGCCATTAATAATTTTAAAAATAAGGTGTACTTTAAATACTTAGGTGAAATGATAGCCACCGGATTTAGTATGGGGGATGAGTTTTCTGTGATAATCTCTGCTCTGGAGGATGAGGACAGCGATGTCCGAGCTGAAGCAGCAGATGCCCTTGGCGAGATAGGAGATGCCAGGGCTGTAGAAGCCCTCACGCAGGCCTTGGAGGATGAAGATGCTTATGTCCGGTATCAAGCAGAAAAAGCTCTGGAAAAGATTCAGGGAGAATAAAGTTATGGTAAGAGTCTGTCTGTATGGCTGTTAGATTAGGTTGCCGTAACAATCGTCCATTTTGTTGCATGATTCACAAGATAGTATTTTGTTACCTCATTGCACAAAATAGCGTTTTGTTACTTCGGGGATTAAAACGTTGGCTACTTTGGCTTTCGGGATGGCCTGAGGTTCTACAAGGTGCCAATACCTTAAAGAATTTCATCAGGCTTGCTATATCTTAACGCAGGTGGTAATATCATCGTGCCTTTCCATTAAATTTTCAGTGAAGACCGGTAAAACTAAGGGGGAGCTTTGGCTAAATTGACTGGTGCCCAAAAAGATATGTATGAACACTTCTCAGACGTGGCTGTTTTATATAACACCTTAAGGACAACTGACTTAGAGCCAGTTATGTTCATAAAGGATATGCTGGATGGTAACAATAATATTGCCGCCGCCGATATCGGTTGTGGTGCCGGACGGTACAGCTTGCAATTTCTGCAGCACTTGGGCCTTCACCATCTGGCATGTATTGATGTTAATGAATCGATGCTGGAACAGGTCTCTAGCATATTGGGGGCCGAGGGGTTAACAAATTTCAGCACAATAGAGTCAGCTGCCGAACATATCCCGCTAGTGGATAGTTCCATCGACTATATTTTTACCTTTAATGCCATCCACCATTTCGATTTTGTAGCCTTCATGCAGGAGGCAGCCAGAATTACAAGAGATGGGGGCAGTATTATCATCTACACTCGCCTTAGAAGCCAGAATGCACAGAATATCTGGGGCAAACATTTCCCCTTCTTCCTGGTAAAAGAGGACCGTCTCTATGAAATAGACGAACTGGAACAGATGATAACGCCGATACCAGCGCTAAACATACAATATGTAAAACAGTTTAGATATTTGCGAACTGCCTCATTGGGCCAGCTGGTCAATCTAGCGAGAAACAGCCACTATTCCACCTTCTCATTATACGAGAAAGGGGAATTTGTATCTTCGCTAAAAGGGTTCCAGCGCAATATTACCCGGCATTTTAGCGACCCTGAGTATGTAAAGTGGTTTGATGAGTACACTATGCTGGTAGTTAGCCGCAGTTAAGTTCCGTTGGGTAGTATTAAAAAGACCCAGGGACCATAAAAAGGTTCCTTTATTAACCTGTTTCTACTGAGCAATTTTTGGCTTTGTTCTCAGGTACATTTCTAGCGCACCTTTTTAACTGGTGACGTATTGCACAACATACTATATTCCTGAAGGTCAATAGCTCCAGCACGAAATCACTTCTGTTTCATCTTCACACCGGTGGGCAGACCCCAGCCTCTTTTCACCTGGCTCCCAATTTAGCGGTTAGATACGGGATCATCCGCCCGGGCGGAGTCCCATCATACCTCATGCGGGTTTGGCCAGGAGGGCAGGGGCACCATGTTGTGCACACGGGTTTGCTCAAATGAGCTCCCAAAACTGACAGCGGCGTCTGACCTGCCCCCCAAAAAAGTAGTCCAGTCTTAATGTTAGACTGGAGGATAAAAAGGGGGGATAAATGGCCAAGAAGACTTACACTCCAAAGCAGATCATTAACAAGCTAAGGGAAGCAGAGGTTCACTTAAGCCAGGGAATCACCACCGGTGAAGCCAGCAGAAATATGGCTAATATACTGCTTACAAATTTTAATCTCATTTCAAGCCTATTATAATTATACAATAACTACAAGATTGGTCTTTTGGCTGGTATGCCGGGGCGTCTCGGGTATTTTTCGGGGGTGGGGGCTACTTTATCAATTACTACCAGGTAGCGTTTATCGGTGAACTCTTCAAGCTCGATTCTTTTTACCCTTGGCTGGCTGCCGCCCAGTGTGTTGATTGCCCCGGCTGCCTGTCTAACTTCCGTATCAATGTCTCCCTTCTTCTGGACAATAGTGCTGCCGCCGACGGCACAGAAGGGAAGAGTTAGCTCGACAAGTACCGGCAATGGTGCCACGGCGCGTGAAAGCACAATGTTAAACCGTTCACGGTATTTAGCTTTGTGGGCAACCTCCTCAGCCCGCCCGACCTCAACTTCAACATCACCCAGCCCCAGTTTCTGCCTCAGATGGCGCAAAAAGGCTGCCTTTTTGCCGGTAGCTTCAAGCAGCACCAGCCCTATAGCTGGAAAAACAATCTTTAGCGGCAAGCCGGGGAAACCTCCGCCAGTGCCGACATCAATAAGGTGCCAGCCTTCACCTGTTGTCGGCAACTTGAAAGCCAGGGTAACGGTGAGAGAATCGAGGAAGTGCTTTAGCTGAACATCCCTGAATTCGGTTATAGAGGTAAGGTTAATCTTCTGGTTCCACTCCAGTAGCTCCTGATAATAGATATAGAACTGTTCAAGCTGCGTTGAGCTAAGCTTAAGCCCCAGTTTAGTAGCTCCGGAGTCAAGGTATTTTATATCGGTTTTGTTCATCTTAAATTGGCTCCAACTAGATTATATCACTCTAAATGGGAACTTAAACAAGGTGACTTGAGGAATATGATAACTCCTAAAATAAAAAGGTAGTTTAAGGAGTATAATGACCCCTAAATAATAAAGTGATTTTATGAGGGGCTATTATATATATCCTACAGACGATTGCCAAAGGGGGTGTTTAAGAGGGGCGTTAGCCCCTCTTTCTTCTCGTCCCCCCTCTCCTTTGAAGGGGAGGGGGGACTTAAAGGGGGTGAGGTTGGTAGATTATCTCCAGCCCATAGTATTTTGAAATAGATGATGCTATAATAGATAAATTAACCTGACGAATTTGAGGAGTCTAATTTGAAAGTACTTCTGGTCTATCCCCGGTACCCGGATACATTCTGGAGCTTCAGGCATGCCCTGAAATTCGTCAACAAGAAGGCGTCCTTCCCACCGCTGGGTTTACTAACAATAGCCGCCATGCTACCCAAAGAGTGGCAGGTAAAGCTGGTGAATATGAATGTAAACGGCTTGAAAAATAATGACATCAGGTGGGCTGACTATGTCTTTATAAGCGCCATGGTGACGCAGCGCAGTTCAGCCAGGGAAGTTATTTTCCGGTGTAATAGGATGGATACCAAGGTTGTTGCCGGTGGCCCCCTGTTCACCACTGAATATGAAGAATTGGAAGGTGTAGACCATTTTGTGCTTGGTGAAGCCGAGGTGACACTGCCGCTTTTTCTTAATGACCTGAAAACGGGTAATGCCCGGCATATCTACACATCCGGTGAGCGACCGGACATAGGCAATACACCCATCCCTGACTGGTCTTTAATAAATATGAATCATTACTCTTCAATGAATATCCAGTATTCCCGGGGATGCCCCTATAACTGTGAGTTTTGTGATATTGTTGTACTGAACGGGCATAAGCCCCGAACCAAGAGCAAAGCACAGATGCTGGCTGAGCTTGAAGCGCTGTACCGGCGAGGGTGGCGGGGTGGTGTCTTCGTAGTTGATGATAACTTTATTGGCAACAAGAGAAAATTAAAATCAGAAATCCTGCCGGCGATAGTTGACTGGATGCAGGCAAAAAAGCACCCCTTTTCCTTGATAACAGAGGCATCCATAAACCTGGCTGATGATAAAGAGCTGATGCGCCTGATGGTTGATGCCGGTTTTGACACTGTGTTTATTGGTGTGGAAAGCCCTAATGAGGAGAGCCTGGCGGAGTGTAATAAGGTTCTGAACAAGAAGCGTGATTTGATAGCATCGGTTAAAAAGATTCAGAACCACGGGCTACAGGTACAGGGAGGATTTATCGTCGGCTTTGACAGTGACCCGCTTTCTATCTTTAAGAGCCAGATTAACTTTATTCAGAAGAGCGGCATTGTTACCGCGATGGTCGGGCTGCTCAATGCCCCCCGTGGTACCAGACTATACCAGCGTTTGGAAAGGGAGCACCGCTTACTGGATAATATATCCGGTGATAATACCGATTGTTCTATTAACTTTATTCCCAAGATGAAATATGAAACGCTGGTCAATGGCTATAAACACATCCTGAATACGATTTATTCCCCCAAGCAGTACTATGAGCGGGTAAAGACTTTACTAAAGGAGTACAGGCCTCGAAAAAGGCAGGGCTCTTTAGGATTGCGTTTCTATCACATAACGGCGGTTATTAAATCAACCTGGTTTTTAGGTATCTGGGGAAAGGGGAGAAGATACTACTGGAAGCTCTTTATTTCCACCTTGTTCAGGCGCCCCCGCTCACTTCCTCTAGCTATAAGCTTGTCTGTCTATGGCTTTCACTTCCGCAAGGTCGCTGAAAAATGCGTTAGAATGCCAACTGCCAGCGCTCTGAAAACCAGTGAGGCTAATGAATTAAGTCATTGCTAACCAACCGGAGTTTTTCAATGCCCGGTTCCGGTAAAACTCCGATTTTACTTTTTAGCTGTTTTTATTTCTTTAGGGGTGTCATCGTCTGGGATGCCCAGGTCCTTTAGATAATCAATAGCATCCTGAACAGTTATTATCTTTTCAGCATCCTCATCCGGTATGGTAACCTTCTGTGATGGGGTGCTAAATCCCTCTTCAAAAGACATTATCAGTTCTACCAGGTCCAGGGAATCGGCACCTAAATCGTTAATAAATCTGGCTGATGGGACAACCTCACTCTCGTCGACTCCCAGTTGCTCAACGACTATCTTTCTTAGTCGCTCAAAAACGGTTGCCATGTTTTACCTCCGTTTGATCTATCTTACAACAAGTGTGCTAACCGAACTCAGGACTCCGTTAACAAATCTTGCTGAATTGTCACTACCAAATTTTTTGGCCAGTTCAACGGCTTCATTTATTGCTATTTTAACTGGCACCTTATTATCTATTAAAAGCTCAAATATTGCAAGCCTTAGTATGTTCCGGTCAATCGCTGATAACTGGCCTAAGGGCCAGGCAGGAGCAAAACGCTTAATGTGTTCATCAAGCTGCTGCTTATTATGAATAACACCACTCACCATCTCACGAACAAAGGCGTTGTTTTCTTCTGATAGTTCTTTGTCAGCCAGAAGGTGGCTTACCACCTTCTCTGTATTATGGCTAGCAGAATCAACCTCATATAGTGCCTGGAGGATAACCGCTCTTGCCTTTCGCCTTGCACCCACTGTAGATTTCACCTACTTAAGCTAATAAGCTAGCATTTTAGTATTGACTAGTCAACAATGATAACTAAGTATACATTAGATGGGGTGGTATGGGACAATCTTGGCATAAACTCTCAACCGCCTTAATTGCTCTAGCATTACCATTGGTAGGTAAAGTTAGGTTTAGGCATCTTGACAAACTATACCCCTGGGAATAGTATTGAATCATAACGAAAGTACCAGTACTTATGGGGGATTCTAGTACTATTATACGACTAATATAGTAGAGACCAGGGATAGCCTGAGCTGATTATGTTTTATAGAAAGGGGGGTGGTAGCTTTTTGGAAGAAAAGTTGAATAGAAAGACAAGCCATTTATGCCCCAGGTCGAGGGGCGATAAGGCAATCTTAAAAGAAAGGAGAAAAATAAAATGAAGAAAGTATTAATTAGTATTTTGACTATGGTTTTGCTGATAGCGTTGGCGCTACCTGTGACAACAGTGGGTGCTGCGCCAACCACCGTAACGTTGGTTAGCAGCACTGCAACAGAGACAGCAGGCTATACTACAAGTAATCCATCAGCTGATCCCCTAAACGCAGCACTCTATAGCGGAGGGGGAACTTGGAGTGCCGCCGCTGTTGTAAGTAGCCCGATAGTTCCACCCTGGGTAGATCCCAGCGTTGGTAGCTTCTCTGGGTCTGGAGCAACCTGGGTATCTACAACTGCTGCCAATTTGGGTAACGACCTTAATTATATTCCTGATTCGTGGAGACTCTATCGAGAAGTGTTTGACATTCCATCAGGTGCCGTTGTAACCTCAGCACAAATATGGCTTACTGCTGACAACGCCTTTGAGTTATATTTTCAAGGTTCCAGCATTGCGAGCACCGACCCACCGGATACTGTCTTTGGCGCGCCACTTCCTCATCCAGCGCCATGGCCGTGGGAACATGTCTACGGTCCCTATGCACTTACTTCAGTGGTAGTAGGAGGAACCGACGCCAACACCATTGCCATTGTAGTCCGCAACTTGGCCAGGCCTGGTTTCCCTATTAATCCAACGGGCCTGCTGTACAAAGTGGAAATCGAGTATGAAGAGCGTGGACCTTTAACCACTGTCCTTTGTGCCGCACAGGATATTCCAGTTGGCACGGTAACAGTTGATAACGATGGCACTACCTTAACTGTAACTTACGAAATAACCGACTTGGATTGGATAATTACAGGAACACACCTTTACGTAGGTCAGAATCCTCCCCCAACGAGTGCTCCGGGTCAGTTCCCCTATGACGATGGTGATGCGGCATCAGTAGGCGATACAGAGGTAATATACGAAATACTACTGACTGATATTGATAGTTATTCCCGAGCGCAAAACAAAAAAGGGAAACCAACAGGTCCAATGATTGCAGATGAAAACACTCCTAGTGGACTAGCATCCACGGATCCAATTTATATTGCTGCCCATGCAGTCGTATTTGATACTACAAGCTGCCAAGGTAGTGTTATAGGAATCGAAAGGGGAACTGTTGGTGACGTATATGAGGTAGATATGGGTGACGGCACCGACAACTACCTTGGCACAATTACTGCTGGTCTCCCACCTTCAGGAGACGGTCAAGACCTCAATTCCAATAATGGATATGCCTTTGACTACGATAATGGTCGACTTTATTTTGCCGCTAATACTGAGGGCAATTTATATTTCTTCGACGTTATAGGTGGAACGACTACACCAGCAGGAGCACTTCTGGGAGCACCTTCCAATGCATCATACTATCAGGGTGCCTACTACTATATCAATCAAGATACCGATGATTTACATATGGTTACGCTTGATGCAACAACTGGAGCGAAGGTATCAGAAACGATTACATCAGATATTAGCGGTGGTAACAATCGTAGTTACAATTTCGGTGATATCGCCATAACAACTGATGGATTCGTATATGCTGCAGCCAAATATTCCGGTGAGAGCTCCAAGTACAAGTACTTTACCTTTGACTTGAGCAATCCTGCTGTTACTTATACAGAAATTGCCCAATATGACGAGCAACGCCCACAGATCGCACTTGGTGGAAATGGTGAAATATATGGTGTATCTACAGGTACTGGAGAATTCTCTTTGGTTGACCCAATAGACGGATCATTAACACCTCTATTCAATCCTGGAATCCAATTCAATGACCTGGCCTCTGGATGGCTATGCGAACCTGTGACCGAAACAGCCTGGGGTGGAGCTTGTGACTCCGAGAATTACGCACCATATCACCCAGAGGATGGCTATGGAGATTTTGATAACTACGAACAGTTTGTGTACTTCTTCAATCCTCCTCCGGGGCAGGGCGATGGTGGTAACTGGGCAAGCTTTTTTGTGTATCAAATTAAGTAACCAGATGCCTAAAAAGTAGTGCAAAGAGAGGGAGCCTCTTCGGGGGCTCCCTTCCTCTTTTCTAAAATATCAGATAAAGATAGGTAAAGTGGGGATATAGCAGGCATAGAGAGGTACAGTGGGGTAAAGAACGAAAAAGTGAGGTTAATCCATTAAGTCATACCGCCGTCAACAGACAGCACCTGCCCGGTGATATAGCCGGCTTCATCAGAAGCCAGGAAGCAAACGACAGCCGCCACATCTTCGGGGGAACCCAGGCGGCCAAGCGGGATGTGCGCCATAAGCTCCTGTCGCTGGTTCTGTGACAGCTTCTGTGTCATCTCGGTGTCAATAAAGCCGGGAGCAATGGCATTGGCTGTAATGCCCCTGGAAGCCACCTCCTTGGCAACAGAGCGAGTAAATCCAATAATGCCGGCTTTGGCCGAGGCGTAGTTAGCCTGCCCTGGATTGCCCATTAAGCCGACTATACTGGAAATGCTGATAATTCTGCCCCAGCGTTGCTTTATCATCGGTCTCACTACAGCCTTTGTGCAAAGAAAGACGCTCTTTAAGTCAACATTCATTACCGTATCCCAGTCTTCCTCTGGCATTCGTACTAAAAGCTGGTCCCGGTTAACCCCGGCATTATTCACTAAAATATCAATCTTGCCATAGGTGGCTATGGCTGCCTCTACCAGTTTGGCTACATCAGGCGCTGAGCTGACATCGGCTATAACCGCCTGGCTCTGTCGGTTCATAACCCTTATTTCCTGAGCTACCCCCTCAACGACTTTATCTATATCGTTGACCACTACGGTAGCCCCAGCCTCGGCCAGTTTCAGGGCAATGGCTCGCCCGATACCACGTCCGCTGCCGGTAACTATAGCCACTCTGTTAGCAAGATTCATTATTGCCCCCCCTCATATTATTTTCTATCTACCTCTCCACCTAAATCCTACTCTCCTTAATAAATGGCGGTGGGTGGGAATAGATAATAAAAAGATTATATTTCTTATCTACCTCACCCCCTGTATCCCCCTCTCCTTGATAGGAGAGGGGGAAGTCGGAACGTGAAGGGGTTTCGCCCCTTCATTCTATCCCTTCATTCTATCCCTTCATTCTATCCCTTCATTCTATCCCTTCATACTACCACTTTACACTACCCCTTCACTCTACCCCTTTATAAATAGCCTTTATATTCTTGATAGCCTCGGCGTCGCCTATGTTTATGGTCTTAACATTTTTGTTTATCCGTTTGACAAGGCCACTGAGTATTCTACCCGGCCCTATCTCAATAAAGGTAGATATACCATTGTCAATCATATACTCTATAGAGCGCTGCCACTGCACACTATGGCATAACTGCCTTAGCAGCTCTTCCTTAACTAACCCGGCAGTGGTAATTGGCTGGGCAGTGGTGTTAGCAATAATGGGAATGAGCGGTTCGGCAAAGGAAATAGTGGCTATAATCTCTGCCAGACCTTCAACTGCCGGCTGCATAAACGGCGTGTGGAAGGCTCCGCTTACCGGTAAAGGGATGGTACGATAAGCCCCCCTGGCCTCAGCTAATTCTGTTGCTTTGGCTAGGCTATCCTTGGCACCACTGATTACCAGTTGGCCGGGGCAATTGACATTGGCGATTCGGGTACCGGTCTGGGCACATACCTCAGCCAGTAATGACTTATCCAGTCCGATTACTGCCACCATTCCCCCTGACTCTTTAAGGCCGGCCTGGTGCATTAACCGCCCCCGCTCGCGGGTCAGATAGATGGTGGTAGCAGAGTCAAGAACACCGGCGGCGGCTAGTGCCGTATACTCACCAAGGCTATGGCCGGCAACGAATGATGGGGCTGGCAGGCTGTTATCGTCTTTTGTATCGTTGATAACCGATAGCAAAGCAAGGGTAACGGTTACTATCGCCGGCTGGACATTAATTGTCTGGCGGAGCTCATCATTGGGACCATCAAAGCATAATTGTGACACAGAGAAGCCTAAGGCTTCATCAGCCTGTTTAAAGACTGCTTTAGCTGAATCAAAGCCGTCATACAGGTCACGTCCCATACCTACCCACTGGGAACCCTGCCCCGGAAAAATATAGGCTACCTTCACTGGTTCAGCTACCACTGGTGCCTCTTTTTATTTCAGACTTGGCGCTATTAAGTCTAACCGGTTTTCTTTTTCGGGCTCTTGATTTCGACAACTTCCCTGCCAGCATAGGTACCGCAGACAGGGCAAACATGATGCGGCAGTTTAGGGCTATTACATTGGGGGCAAGTTATAAGGGCTGGCGGGGTCAGTCTAAAGTGACTGCGCCTCTGCCCACGGCGCGCCTTAGCTATTTTTCGTTTTGGTAAAGCTCCCATAATTACTCCATTTCTAAAAGTGGCTTATTATAATAGTCTTACAGACCGGCACAATCCTCACGACAGAGTGGTTTCATAGGTGCCGCCATTAGTGCATACTGACGGACTGCCTCGGTCAAATCAATGACCTGATGCTCATCAATAGTAAAACAGCCGGGTTCATCTGGTGGCGGTAACACAGCACCACTGTATATATCGCTGGCAGGGAAATACTCCTCTTCAAAGTCTAATACCAGCGGGCAACTGCAAATTTCCAAACACCGGGCGCAGGCAACTTCAATGGTAGTGTTGAGTTTACCCTTGACCAGGATGCTTCTGTTGGTTCTTGTTAGCCTGACGTCACCCTGAACAGCACTGCCTTTTTCATTTTCCATGATGTTGACAGTGCCGCTCACCTGATAATCCCGTTCCGACCCAACGGGTTCCTTCAATAGCTTGGATACGTTTATCTGCATTATAGTCCACCCAACCCCTGCCAAAGCCGACCTTCTATTATACTAGTAGCCCGATGCTTACTGCAAACTAGCGGACAGGTTGTTTGCTTTCCTCTCTCTGTAAGAGAGTTAAACTGTTTTAGTAAGAACACATCAAGCGTTCAGTGATTCTATTACGGCTATGACATCAGCTTTCAGACGGCCCCTTTTTTCTATCTGAAGCCGGTTTCTCCTTAACAGCTCATCTAGCCCACCCTGCCTGACGAAATCTTTAAAATTCCTGTAATGCTCACCGCCAATCATAAACTCTATAGCCTTAGCTAGATGTCGAAAAAGGTTTCGGGGTAAAGGGACTTGAAAGTCGGCAAAAATCAAAGTGCCCTTTTTCTTAACCACCCTTTTCATCTCGGAGATAACCCTGTCCCGAACCGTTCTTTCCATTGCATGCAGGGCTAAAGAGATGGAAGAAAGATCAAAGATATTATCAGAAAAAGGTAAATCTGAAGCATCGGCTATTTGGAAGGAGGCATTCTTTATACCTGATTTCTTTTTGTTCCGTTCAGCCAGCCTGAGCATATTCGGGTTCAGGTCTATCCCGGTAGCAATGGCGCCTCTTTTTACATAATAAAAAATTTGGTCACCGGTGCCACAACAAACATCCAGTATTTTGTCTCCGGGTTTAATGCTGGAAAACTCAGAAATAAAAATCCTGAGGTCTCGCAGCATTAGGTCTATTACTGTGGAATAATTAAGGAATAACATGTTTTATTGCTAATTATTACCTGACTTCAATATTAGCCTTTGACACGGAGCCTATAAGAAGAAAAGATGCTAGAAATCCCTTTGTTTACGCAATCCAGAGGCAATAACATCTCTTAGAATCTGGTTGGTGCCTTCATATATCTGTATTATTTTGGCGTCCCGCATCATCTTCTCGACGGGATAATCACGCATATAGCCAACGCCGCCAAAAATCTGTATGGCATCTGTGGTTACCCTCATGGCTACATCTGAGGCAAAGACCTTGGCCATGGCTGACTCCATACTGAAGCCCTTGACTCCACTGTCAACAGTCCTGGCGGCGGCATAAACCAGCGCCCTGGCGGCTTCCACATCGGTGGCCATATTAGCCAGCATATGGCTAACGGCTTGGAAGGAAATGATGGGTTGACCGAATTGATTACGCTTCTTGGCATAGTCTACTGCTGCCTCTAAAGCCCCCTGAGCCAGGCCGACTGCTTGCGCCCCGATTCCAGGGCGGGAACGGTCAAATAATCTCATAACCATAGGAAAGCCCATCCCCTCGCGACCAATAAGGTTTTCTTCAGGCACCAGACAGTCTTCAAAAACGAGCTCTCTGGTTGCCGAAGTGCGAATGCCCATCTTTTTCTCTTTCCTGCCGAAGGAGAAGCCGGGAGAATTCTTCTCAACCAGAAAAATACTGGCACCGCGGATGCCCTTTCCCTTATCGGTCAGGACGACAACGGTGTATAAATCAGCCTCGCCGCCATTGGTGATAAACTGCTTGCTGCCATTAATCAAATAACCATTGTTTGTTCTGGTGGCAGTTGTTTTTATACTGCTGGCATCACTGCCAGCGGTTTCCTCGGTTATGGCGAAGGCAGCCAGTTTCTTACCACTGGCAATATCGGGTAGATATCTATTTTTCAGTTTTTCACTGCCATGCTCTAAAAGGGTGAGGCTTCCCAGCGAGCTGGCAGCGTAGCTAACAGCTACACCAGCGCATACCCGGCCTAGCTCCTCAATGACCAAACATAACTCAAAACAGCCGCCACCTAAACCACAATACTCTTCGGGTATGTAGACGCCCATTAGGTCAGTATCAGCCAGATTCTTTATTATTGACCAGGGAAACTCCTCCTTCTCATCAAGCTCGGCTCGCACCGGAAGTATTTTTTCATCAGCAATAGTTTTTGCCATTTGCTTGACCGTCTTTTGCAGGTCTGTCAGAAAATATTCCAAGATAACCTCCTTTTTTCTGGGTGGTTTTTCTGATGGCGGGCAAAGAGGATTGAGCACTACGGCTTCAGCAGGATATATTATAGGCTATGCCATATACCTACTTACTGTCAAGCAGGCATAGAGTATTGACAGCAGATAACAGGTAAATTATAATCCAATCAGTTACCAATGCCTTGCATTATATTACTTGGCTGCGGATTAATTCCAGAACTTTGGTGGGCACAACCGGATAGATATAGGCGAACTTCTTTCCATAGAGGAGGTAAATCTAATGTCAGCAAAGGCTTTTGTTCTTATTGAGACAGCAGTCGGCAAAACTAAAGAGGTGGTCGTTACCCTGAAAAAGATGAAAGGCTTGAAATCGGTTGATACCGTAACCGGACCCTACGATGTCATTGCCGTTATAGAAACAGAAGATTTAAATGAAATTGGTGATCTGATTACCGGCAAAATTCACGCTGTTGAAGGCATCTCAAGAACCGTTACCTGTCTGGCAGTATAGGTTATAAACGCGCTACATAGTCTCCGGTGCTGTCATCCCCATCAGGTGCAGGGTTTTAGCCAGTACAAGCTTGGCTGCCGCCACCAGTTTGAGGCGAGCTTTGGTCAGTGGTTCATCTTGGGAAACGACGCGGCACTGTTTATAAAAGCTGTGGAAGGTGGTAGCCAAATCCTGAGCGTAGTAAGCAAGGTGGTGGGGTTCCAGGGTATTGGCCACCAGCTCGACTGTCTCAGGTAGAAGCAGCATCTTGCGTATCAAGGTAAGCTCAGGTCCAGTAGTCAGTAAAGAGACCTCTCCGTTGATAAAATCAATCTCTCTTTCCTTGGCAAGGCGGAGGATGCTGGCGATACGGGCATGGGCATACTGGACATAATAAACAGGGTTGTCTTGAGACTCTCTTTTAGCCAGTTCCAGGTCAAAGTCCATCTGGCTATCGGCGGAACGGGCTAGGAAGAAGAAACGGCAGGCATCGGCTCCTACCTCATCTAACACCTCGCGCAGAGTAATAATATCCCCGCTACGCTTGGAGATGCGTACTAACTCACCACCACGACGCAAGGTTACCATCTGGGAGATGATGATCCTGAGCCGCTCGGGGTCGATGCCCAGAGCTTTGACCACAGCTTTCATTCTGGAAACGTGTCCCTGGTGGTCAGCCCCCCAGATATTGATTACCTGGTCAAACTTACGCTCTAAAAACTTGTTATAGTGATAGGCAATATCGGTGGCGAAGTAGGTTGCCGAGCCATCACTGCGAACGACGACATTATCCTTGTCTTCACCCAGGGCGGTAGATGTAAACCAGGTGGCGGACTCCTTGTTAGCGATATATCCACTCTGACGCAGCATTGACATTACTTTCTGATACTGCCCGTTATCGTAGAGGCTCTGTTCGCTGAACCAGATGTCAAAACTTACTCCCAGTAGGTCCAGGTCTCGCCTGATTTGGTCTATCATTCTAGCCAGACCCAGTTGCCCAATTTGCGATTCCGCTTCCTTTTGTGGCAGTTTAAGAAATCTGTCCCCCTTTTCGCTAATAATGTCTTTAGCCAGGTCAATCATATAGTTGCCGAAGTAGCCTTCAGCCGGCATCTCGACGTCAATGCCCAGGGACTGCTGGTAGCGGGCATAGAGCGAGCGATTGAAGGCATCTATCTGACTGCCGGTGTTGTTGATATAATATTCTTTCTCAACATCAAAGCCGATGATATTAAGGACGTTGGCCAGGGTACTGCCTAGGATGGCACCCCGGCCGTGTCCCACATGAAGCGGTCCGGTGGGATTAACACTGACAAATTCTATCTGAACCCGTTTCCCCTGACCCAGGTTGATATTGCCGTAAGAATCACCGGCTGACAGGATATTGCTTACCTGGCGTGTTAGCCAGTCATTGCTAAGGGTGAAATTTATGAATCCCGGCGGCGCCACGGCAATGTCAGCAATCTCGGGGCCGTGTACTATAAGCTCCGCTATATGATTGGCTATAGCCAGCGGCTCCAGCCCGGTTGCCCGAGCCAGCTTCAGTGGAAAACTGGTGGCGTAGTCACCATGCTCCGGGTTCTGGGGACGTTCAACTGATATCTCAGGCAGGGGGATAGAAGGCAGTTTACCTGACTTCTGGGCCTGGCTTGTCGCCTGCTGTAACGAGTCAATAAGCCCTTGCTTGGCTGATAATATTTCACTCACCATTGGCTCCAGAAAAAAACTTTGTTATGCCGAATTATAACACAAAGCTAATTGGAAGATGTAATCTACATCTTTATCAGCGTGATAGCTTTATAGTTATTCAAGTGCTAACCAAAGTAACTAGCTTTCTGTTAGCTCCTCAACCTCGGCCTTGCCTTTGGCTAGCTCCTGCTCCTGCTCTTTGTCCTCTTTTAGCAGCAGAGCCTGGAACTCCCCTACGTGGGTCTTTTCTTCCCTGGCTACCTCAAGCAGGACTTTTTTAATGTTTTCATTTGTGGTCATGCCAGCCATTTGCTCGTAGAGACTTGTGGCATCCAGTTCGGCTATTACAGCAAGCCTGAGTATTTCCTTGTCCAGGTCTTTTTTGTTTACTTTCTCAAGATTGATGGGTATTTGGGATAACATTTTTCACCTCCAGTTTATTTTTATCAGCTCCACTCCCCACCCTCTTTAGGCCAGATTCGAGATAACTCCTTCACCAGGGGTTGATGCTCAGGGTTTTTAAGCTTTGGGTCGCCTTCAAAGAGCCTGATTGCCTCGTTGCGTGCCAGTTCCAGCAGGGCAACATCGGATAGTTTAGCCATCCGCAGGTCTGGTATGCCACTCTGCCGTGTGCCGAAGAATTCCCCGGGTCCCCGCATTTTCAGGTCCTCCTCGGCCAGCTGAAAACCATCTTGAATCTTTTCTATTATATCAAGCCTCTCCCTGGCTACCTCAGAAGGGTTCTCGGCTAATAATAGGCAGTAGCTCTGCTCTTGCCCTCTGCCTACCCGCCCGCGAAACTGGTGCAGCTGAGACAGGCCAAAGCGGTCGGCGCTCTCTATCAGCATAACCGTGGCGTTGGGTATGTCTATGCCGACCTCTACCACCGGGGTTGAGACCAGAATATCAAGCTGGCATGAGCGGAAGCGGCACATTACCTCACTCTTATTCGCTGCCGTCATACGACCATGGAGCAAGCCCAGCCTCAGCTCAGGAAATACCTCTTGCGACAGGCGCTCAAATTCAGCAATAGCCGCTTTAGCCTGGACGACCTCTGACTCCTCAATCAGGGGGCAGATGATAAACGCCTGACGACCTTCAGCTACCTGACGGCGCAAAAAAGCGTAGGCTTTATCCCTCTGTACTGGTTTAAGCCACTTGGTCTTTATCGTTTGCCTCCCCGGTGGCAGCTGGTCAATAACTGACAGGTCAAGGTCGCCGTATAGAGTCAGGGCTAGAGTTCGTGGAATAGGCGTCGCCGTCATTACCAGTATATGGGGGCTAAGCCCCTTTTGCCGCAGAGTTGAACGCTGGGTAACACCGAAGCGGTGCTGCTCATCAACTATGACCAGACCCAATCGGCGGAATGATACATCTTTCTGGATGAGGGCGTGGGTGCCGATAACAATGTCTATATCCCCATCAAGGATACACTGCTGGAGCTCCTGTTTTCTGGCTCCTTTAATATCGCCAATAAGTAGCGCTACAGTTACAGGCTTTGGTAGAAGCCCGGAATAGCGATGAAGGTAGTCCTCCTTCAAGTCCTGACGGCCGACTCTGGATAGCAGGTGGCAGATATTAGTAAAATGCTGCTCGGCCAGAATTTCAGTAGGCGCCATAAATGCCCCCTGGTAACCGTTAGCCGCCGCCATGAGCAGGGCGGCCACAGCTACTACTGTTTTGCCGCTGCCTACTTCCCCCTGGAGTAAACGGGACATCGGCTTTGATTTTTGTAAGTCAGCCAGTATCTCTTTGGTTACCTTTTTTTGGGCATCTGTTAGTGTGAAGGGTAGAGACTTTAGCCAGGTTTCCAGCACCGACGTCTCGGTAGTGAAAGGAGTGGCGGGTTGGCTTTCTTGCCAGTGGTATTTTTTGCTCAGGACGCCAAGCTGTAGCAGGAAAAGCTCATCAAAAGCCAGGCGTACCCTTGCCCGGTCCTTTATCTCTTCGTCTTCAGGGAAGTGTGCCTGGAAAATAGCCTGTGGCAGCATCAGAAGGTCACATCGCTGTCTCAACCGGGGTGGCAGAAAGTCCTCCACTTCGGAGGACCATCGGTCAATCACCCCTTTCATCAGCTTCCTGACCTGTCGTGGTCTTAGTCCTTGGGTTAGAGGGTAGAGGGGAACCAGGCGCCCGGTGTGAACCAGTTCCTTATCCTCCAGCAGTTCCCATTCCGGGGATTGAAATACCGGTCTTCCCTTGAATATGCCCAGCCGACCGCTGATAACCACCCTTTTGTTGGTAGCCAACTGTTTTGTGAGGTACGGGTTATTAAACCATACCACCCTGACATTACCGGTCTCATCACCAACAATAGCCTCGGTACTCCGCCGACCGCCAAGCCTGACCTCGCGCACCTGCCATATATTGGCAATTATGGTCTCCTCTTTGCCCTCAGCCAGTTGGGAGATGGTCTTCAGCAGGCTGTAGTCAAGGTGTCGGTTGGGAAAGAAGTAGAGCAGGTCACGAATAGTACTGACGCCCAGCTTGCCAAACTTGGTCGCCAGGGTTGAACTAATCCCCTTTACAACGATGATGGGCGAATCAATGGAAGCGACGGTTGTTGTTAGTTTCGTTCTTAATTTCGTAAGTGGCAGGCTTTTTTTCGGTGGTGGTTTAACCTCGCTTTTTAGGGAAGCTGTTTGCCCTGCCTCGGATATAAAGCTGAGTATATCATCTATTTTCTGTCTGCGCTGCTGTTCATTGAGAGAGGCGTAGTTTATTTTATGTAGCCGGAGTTTGCTGAAGCGTTTCAAAAGATTAGGATCAGTTATGGTCGCTTCAGCCTGAGCCACCCATTTAGCCAGAAATCTATCCAGGCCACCAAATACTGCCGAATCTGAATAGTTCTTCTTGTACTCAAGCTCCAGAACCTTACGTAGTGGCGTAAAATCTATTGGCAAGACCCCGTCTCCACTTACTTCGGTTACAAACTAAAGGTGAGAAAATTTCAACTTAGGAAGGTGTAAAGATGGCAGGGAAACATATTTCCCTGCCATCTCGCCCTCTCTGGATTCCTGTCCAAGGCTAGTTACCTTTTCCCTTAAGGCTAATACCAGGGCGCCCGGGCCGGCATGGACCCCCAGGGCTGGCCCCAGACGGGATATATGGATTGGCCCCTTATCAAAGATAGCACTGATGCGCTCCCTGAGTGTTTGGGCATCGTCAGGTGTGGTACTGTGGACAACAGCCACTTCTTGAACATTAACGGAGTTTTTCAGGTTATTAATCAGGCGCTCTATGCCTTTGGCACGGGTGCGAGCAACGCCAGCCGGGTGCAGTTCACCATCCCTTATAGTAAGCAGGGGTTTTACATTCAACACACTGCTCAGCAGAGCCTTAGCCTTGCCAATACGCCCTCCGCGAAGCAGGTATTTAAGGGTATCAAAAAGCCCCCAGAGATGTGTATGGGGGATAGACTGCCTTAATTCATCTATTATACTGGTCAAGTTTTCCCCAGTCTTGGCTAGCTTGGCAGCAGCCAGTGTTAGTAGACCCAAACCCATAGAGACTGAAAGCGAATCCACCACTGCAATACGGCTCTCTCCCTTTACCATCTCCTTGCCCTGTAGTGCCGAGTTGTAGAGACCACTTAGCTTACTGGTAGCCTGGATGGAGACTATTTCATCGGTCTCCTTAAGTAGCTTCTGGTAGACATTGGCGAAATCAGCCGGTGGTGGTTGGGAGGTAGTGGCCGGAATATTTTCGGCTAACATTTTTTGGTAAAGCTCATCCTGACTGATGTCAATCCCGTCTCTATAGGTCTTATTGCCAAAGATTACGCAGGCCGGTACCACTGTAATTTCTAGCTCCTGGACCAAATGGGGTGGCAGGTCGGCAGTACTGTCGGTCACGATTTTAACTGTCATTGGTAAAACATTGCCTTGTAAATCAGCTCTTTTCGGCTTCTAAAACAGTTACCGCTAGGGCATCGGGGCCGGCATATGTCCCCAGTACCGGACTAACCGTTGACCGATAGATACGCTCCTTGGGGATAAACGAGCCGAGGAGCTCAGCCAGCTTATCGGCATCATCAGGCGTAGTGCAATGTTCCACGGCTAGCTCCTCAATATGGGGGAAGCCGGCTACAAAGTTGTGTATATATTCCATGCCTGCTGCTTTAGACCGCACCCTTGTCAGGGGAGCTATCTCGCCATCCTTTACAGTAAGTATCGGTTTTATGGATAACATAGCACCAAGCAGCCCCTGTGCCTTGCCGATGCGTCCTCCCTTGGCCAGATACTTCAGTGTTTCAAAATAAAAGATTGAGTGTGAGTGGGGGGTTCTTTTATTGACTACATCCATAACTTCATTGAGACTGGCTCCACCCTGGGCTGCCTGGGCGGCGGCAATAACTATCAGCCCCAAGCCCATAGCCACCTTCAGCGAGTCTATCACCTCAATACGGCATTTTTTCTCTACCATACTCTTGGCATTGGTGGCTGATTGATAGGTGCCACTGAGTTTACCGGATATTACAATAGCCAGGATTTCATCGGTCTCCTCAGCCAGCTTATTATAGACATCGGCAAAGGCACCCGGCGCTGGTTGTGTGGTAGTGGGAAAGATATTTTCCTGGGATAACCTGCGGTAGAATTCATCGGTGCTGATTTCCACCCGGTCAAGAAATGAGTCATGACCGAAGGATACCGTTAGTGGCACCACGGTAACCCCCAGCTTCTGGGCTAGGTCGCTTGTTATGTCGGAAGTGCTGTCAGTGATAATTTTAACTGCCATGGTATGACCTCCTATATACTTTGTTATTCAACAGAGATAATGTATTCATAGTGTGGCTGACCGCCATTGACTACCTCAATTTGAAGGCTGGAGTATTGTTTTGATATATTATCGCCTATTTCTTTTGCCTCAACCTCATTGGCATTGGCCCCGTAGTATATGGTTACAACGTCAGCTTTATCTAAATCCGCTTTAGACAGGACGTCATTAACAACTTCGGCCGTTTTGTCCCCCACGGCTACCAGGGCTTCGTCAAGAAAGCCAATGGCCTGTTTCTTCTTGATAACAAGACCATTTAGCTTGGTGGAACGCACCGCGCGGGTAATTTCAATGGACTTTACTGTTGACAATGTCTCTGTCATAATCCTTGCATTTGTCTCAAAGTCGGCCTCATAGTCAAAGGCAAGCAGTGACGCTACGCCCTGGGGGATTGTTCTAGAAGGTACTACCTTGATGGTTTTTGTAGTCAGGGATTGGACCTGTCCCGCGGTAAGTATTATATTTTTATTATTGGGCAGGATAATAATCTTGTCTGATGCTGAACTCTCCGCAGCCTGGAGTAAATCTTTTGTGCTGGGATTCATTGTTTGTCCGCCAGGGACAATAGCTGTTACTCCCAGGCTGGAGAAAACTTCGCTGAGCCTGTCCCCAGGGACGACGGCGATAATTGCCATACCGGTCGCTGGTGCCCTCGCCTTCTGCATCTCCAGAAAGTCCTGGTGCTGCTCATCCATATTGCGTATACTGACACCGTGTATGGTGCCCAGCAAGGTTACATAGCGAATGACATTACCCGGGTCTAGGGTATGGATATGAACCCTGACCATAGTCTCATCACCGACTACAATCAGAGATTCTCCCTTCCGGCTAAGTTTCTTTCTTAGTTTATCTGGCTCAAGCCCTTGCCCCTTAAGCATAAACTCGGTGCAGTAGCCAAAAGGAACCTCGTCAATGGCTACCCTTTCCGGTGCCGTGACGACCAGAGGGGTTAGCGGTATGTTACTGGCTATCATCTGGGGCTTGCGGAACTGCATCAGTTCCACCTCACCCCTGAGATAACGTAAGGCGCCCTCTAGGAGGGTGTACAAGCCCTGTCCCCCGGCATCCACCACCCCGGCCTCCCTTAGTACGGGAAGAAGGCTGGGAGTATTAGCTACCGACTCATTAGCGGCATCAACTGCAGCCTCCAGAACTGTTATTACATCATCGTTGCCTTTGGTAGCCAGCTCCTGAGCAGCTGCTGAGGCATCTTTAATCACGGTGAGAATAGTTCCCTCTACAGGGTTGCTTAATCCCTTGTATGCCATCACTGTTGCCTGTGAAAGAGCATTTGCCAGGTCGATGCCATTAAATGTTTCTTTCTCTGCAAGCCCCTGCGCCAAGCCACACCAAATCTGTGATAGGATAACCCCGCTGTTACCACGAGCGCCTATCAATGCTCCTTTAGCCATGGCTCGACATATCGCTGAGACATTGCCATTAGGGGTACGGTCGGCTTCCTCTATAGTGGAATGCATGGTGAGCAGCATATTAGTCCCGGTATCACCATCAGGCACCGGAAAAACATTCAGAGCATCTATATCTGAAGCACTCTTTTCTAACCAGTTGGTGGCGGCGGTGAACATTTCCCTGAAATCCCGCCCATTAATGGTATTAACCTGCTTCATTTTATGTTATCCCTTTTTAAGTTACACATCACCCACTATCCCTCCCTTGCTAATTCTGCTCGGTTATGATAGTATGACGTGAGGGATTTTACACCAATCTTCTGTCTAAGTCAATGGGAGATAATCTTTTTTATGAAATGTGATTTGTGTGGCAAGTCAGCTCTATTCGGTAACAAAGTTAGCCACTCTAAGCGCCATACTAAAAGGCGCTGGATGCCCAACATCCATCCCACTACACTAGTAAAAGACGGAAAAACAGTGTGCCTGAACCTGTGTACCAGGTGCCTGCGCTCTCAGCACAAGTTGGCCAGAACCGCTTAAAGCACTCCCTTATTTTGATTTGCCGACTATCCTTTTAGCTCTAGCCAGTGCCCGTGCCACCTGCTTCGGTGCCGTGCCACCTGTTACATTCCTGGCAGCGATAGATGATGTTACCGTGATTGAGTAGACATCATCACCAAACAAAGGTGAAAATTGTTGGTACTCACTCAGGCTGAGCTGTCCCAGTGACTTGCCTTTTTCGGCAGCGTAGCTTATCAATCTGGCGGTTATGCTATGGGCGCTCCTGAAGGTTTCTCCCTTGGCCACCAGATAGTCAGCCAGGTCGGTAGCTAGAATATAATCCCGGTTAGCTGCCTGTTCCATATTTGCCTTTTTAATCTTCAGACTTTTGACCATACCACTAAATACCCCAAGTGAAGATAAAAGCGTATCTACGGTATCAAATAAACCCTCTTTATCTTCCTGCAAATCCCTGTTATAAGATAACGGTAGTGACTTCATGGTTGTTAGCAGGGCTATAAGATGGCCGTAGATGCGCCCCGTCTTGCCCCTGGCCAGCTCGGCAACATCGGGGTTTTTCTTCTGGGGCATAATGCTTGAGCCGGTAGCATAGGCATCATCAAGCTCAATAAAATCGAACTCGGCTGAAGACCACAAAATAATCTCCTCAGCCAGCCGGGATAGGTGCATCATACATATACTGGCAGCGGCCTGGTATTCAATCACGAAATCCCTATCGGATACAGCGTCCATACTGTTCTGGCTGAGCTGGCTAAATCCTAGCTCACGGGCTAGGAACTCACGGTCAATGTTATAAGCAACTCCGGCCAGAGCCCCGCTGCCAAGTGGCATGACATCAGTGCGCTTGAGGGCGTCACTGAACCGCTCAGCATCCCGGTGGAACATTTCAAAATAGGCAAGCAGGTGATGGGCTAAAAGAACTGGTTGTGCCGGTTGCAGGTGGGTATAGCCGGGCATAACCACATCCTTATTATCTTCAGCCAGGTTGACAAGTGCCTGTTGAAATTGCTTTAGTTGTGCCAGGGTTTTCAAAATGGCTTCCTTGGTAAAGAGGCGCATATCCAGGGCTATTTGGTCGTTGCGAGAGCGAGCCGTGTGCAATTTACCGGCCACCTCACCTACCAGTTCCAGCAGTCTCGCCTCAATAGCCATATGTATATCTTCCAGCTCCGGTTTGAACTTGAATTTACCCTGCTCTACCTCTTGTGCTATGGCAAGCAGACCCTTTTTGATGACTTCAGCCTCTTCCTGTGAGATGATGCCCTGTTTGGCCAGCATGCTGGCGTGGGCAATACTGCCAGTTATATCATGATGGCAGAGACGATGGTCAAAAGGCAGAGATGAGGTATAGTCCACCACCGATTCGTCGGGTGGTTTATTAAAACGGTTTCTTATGTGGCTCATTTGCTTAAATCCCCTCACCCTGTTTACCCTCTTTTGCCTGCTGTATCTGTGCCTGGGTTCTGACCGGAAGCCCCCAGATGTGAATGAAACCGGAGGCGGCACTCTGGTCAAACTGGTCACCCTTATCATAGGTAGCCAGACCATAGCTGTATAGCGAATGGGGCGATTTGCGGCCAACGACGCTACAATTTCCTTTAAAAAGTTTTAATCGTACTGTTCCGGTAACAAACCGCTGTGTCGATTGCACATATGCCGCCAGGTCCTGACGCTGTGCGGTAAACCACAGGCCGTTATAGATGAGGTCGGCATACTCTAGGGCTACTTTCTGCTTGAAGCGAAGCTGTGACTTTGACAGGGTTATCGACTCCAGTGCCTGGTGGGCTTCAAGGAGCACCACCGCCGCCGGCGCTTCGTAAATCTCCCTTGACTTTATCCCCACCAGCCGGTTCTCAACCATATCTATCCTGCCAACACCGTGGCTACCGGCCAGCTCATTCAGCCTCTGAATTAAGCTGATACCATCCATTTTTTGTCCATCAATAGTTACCGGTATGCCTCTCTCAAAGCCTATCTCAACATAGCTGGCTTCATCAGGGGCGTCACTGGCTGATTTTGTCCAGCAAAAGGCATCCTCAGGCGGTTCCAGCCACGGGTCTTCTAAAATGCCACACTCAATACTCCGGCCCCACAGGTTTTCATCAATAGAATACGGGCTACTGGTAGTAACGGGCACCGGAATGTCGTAACGCTGGGCATAGCTGATTGTTTCTTCCCGGGTCATGCCCCATTCTCTGGCCGGAGCTATAATCTTTAGCTCTGGTGCCAGAGCGGCAACACCTACCTCAAGCCTCACCTGGTCATTCCCCTTGCCGGTACAACCGTGCGCCACTGATGATGCCCCTTCCTCTAGCGCTATATCAACCATTAGCTTGGCTATTAACGGGCGAGACAGGGCGGTAGCCAGGGAATATTGCCCTTCATAGATGGCACCTGCCTGAAGTGACGGAAAGACGAAGTCATTGACAAACTCCTCTTTAACATCCTTAACCAGTGCTTCTATGGCGCCAACTTTAAGCGCCTTGTCTCGTACGGTAGAGAAGTCGCTTTCGTTGCCAACATCAACAGTGAGGGCAATAACATCAAGGTTATATTTTTCTTTAAGCCATTTGATAGCCACTGATGTATCCAGGCCACCACTATAAGCCAGTATTACTTTTTCCGACATTTTAAAACCTTCCTTTGCCTAGTTTATTCTCTCATATTCGTCTATGCAAGTTCCATTAGAAACATGTCAATATATTTACTACTATTAATTTTCAAACCACCTATTTAAGGATTCTATAATTTGAGAACGTACTCCTTCATATTCCCAGCTATAGTCATGTCCTGGTGCCCCTATGTAGAGTAGAATATGGCCCGGATTCTCCTGAGATATGCCAAACAAAGCCTCCAGGTTAGAACGGATAATAGTAATTATATCCCCATGGCTGAATGAATCGGGGATTAATCCATTACTCCTTAATACCAGCGATCTATCCAGCTCAATAGTATCGTTCCAGAAGGGTGGGCCTAGCTGGATGCTATAGACCTGCTGATTGTCCTTAAGGATGCGCATGACCCTCTCGCAGATACCGGCGCCGTTACTCTGGCCAGCCAAGATAACCCTGATGCCCGGTATATGGCTGGTGAGAAATTCTACCCTTAAGGCCAAATCCTTAGCCTTTGACGGATAAAGACTGGCCTCTGCCATAAGTTCACTAATGCCCCCATTTAAAGTTTTAGCTGTCCTGAAGTGATTCAGCAACAATGCGCTATAACCTGAGATAGTCAGTTCAGACTCAATGCCGGTAACAAAGTCCTGCCCCTCAGGGGTCTCCTCAATAAGCGTCCATCCAAAACCACCTGAATTAAAAATGATAACAATATCCTTGTCCTTAGCCGCCAGATAGGTAGCCAGTAATTGGTTTACAAAGTCCTGGTTCTTGCCGAACAGTTCGGCGGCTACTTCGTTAGCATCGTCAATTATAGGCTGGGGTACAACAGAAAAATCCTGAGATAAGGGAACACCCCCTGTACCCACTTCAGAAGCTGTCGCCGGCACCACCGGTGACGGAGCCAGCAGGACAATGGTAAAAGATATAGCTACGGTTAAGGCAACTATTATCTTGAGACGGCGTATCTTGGCTGCCATATAAAAGCTTACCCTTTTGTATTGGATAATGCCTTATTTAGGATACCCAGTGCCTCGTCAACATCATCTTTGCCAATAATAAGTGGCGGCATGAAACGCAGGGCATTATCCTTCAGTTTATTGACCAATAGGCCGCCATTCAGGCAAGCCATTACCAACGACTGGGCGATATCACTGCTGAACTCTATGGCTTGAAGCAGTCCCCGCCCACGTACATTGGTGACAAACTCAAATTTTTGTTGCAGACTTTCTAGCCCAGCAGCCAGGTGCTGGCCCATCTGCCTGGCATTCTCAGTGATACCGTGGTCAATAATAAACTTCAGTGTGGCATAACCAGCGGCACAGGCTACCGGGTTACCCCCGAAGGTAGAACCGTGTTCCCCGACGGCAAAAACAGAAGCCCTGTCCTTGGCCAGAATAGCCCCAACTGGTATGCCGCTGGCAAGACCTTTGGCCAGTGTCATTATATCAGGTTCAACGCCGTACTGCTCATAGGCGAATAGTGTTCCCGTCCGACTGATACCGGTTTGAATTTCATCCAGAATAAGGAGAATACCCTTTTGTTGGCACAAGTCCTGTACCGCCTTTAGGTAATTATTGTCAGGCAGGTTGACGCCCCCCTCTCCCTGTATCGGTTCCAGCATTACGGCGCAGGTCTGGTTGTTTATGGCCGTTTCTATTGCTTTGATATTATTGTACTCCACATTAACAAAACCGCTTGGCAATGGAATGTATGGCTGCTGAAACTTGGGCTGACCGCTGGCTGAGACCATAGCCAGTGTACGGCCATGAAAGGAACCGGTTGTGGTAATTACCTCATAGGCGCCGCCCAGATATAAGTGACCATAGCGGCGAGCCAGCTTGACCGCCCCCTCGGTAGCCTCGGCACCACTATTACACAGGAAGACTTTATCCAGGCAGCTATTGTGCACCAGAAGCTCGGCCAGCTTTAACTGAGGAATGGTGTAATAGTTATTTGAAACGTGAATTAGGGCCTTAACCTGCTCCGTCACCGCGGCTACAACCGCCGGGTGGCAGTGCCCCAGGCTGTTAACCGCCCAGCCGGCAACAAAGTCCAGATATTCCCGGCCGTTCTCATCACATACCCTGGCACCTTGCCCTTTTACTAATGTTACGGGCACACGCTTAAAGGTAGGCATATAATATTTATGCTCCAGCTGTTGCCAGTTGTTCACCTGGCACCCCCTGCTAAATGCTTTATTGTGGTACCGCTGTCGCCTGCTTCAACCTCGTGAAGCAGGGCGTGTTGCTTTCTACCGTCTATTATGACACAGGTGGTTAAGGTATTGCTTAAAGCCCTGAGGCAGCCTTTGAGCTTGGGGATCATGCCCCCTGAAGCTATACCTGAAGCCAGCAAGCCTTCGGCTTCACCGGGTGATAGACCGGGCAGCAGTCTGCCTGTCTCATTATGGATGCCATCCACATCGGTCAGGAAGATGAGCTTATCGGCACCGGTGGCGGCCGCGATTTCGCCGGCTATAGTATCTCCGTTGATGTTAAGCAACAGAGGCGCCTCAGGTGGTCTGTCAAAGGAATGGAGACTCACCGGGGCAATCACAGGGATAAAGCCAGACTCAAGCAACGCCATCAGCAGGGACTTGTCCACTTTGACGACATTACCTACATAGCCCATATCCTTATTTCTGATTCTTCCCTGGATGAGGGATCCGTCGACACCGCTGATGCCAACTGCCTGCCCCCCGCTGGTGTTAATAGCGGCTACAATCTCTTTGTTTACCAGCCCGCCCAGTACCGCAGTCACCATCTCAAGGGATGCCTGGTCGGTTATACGTTCGCCCTGAAAGAAATCAGTGGCCGTATTCTGCCTCGTCAGCCACTTGGTTACTATATTGGCGCCACCGTGAACCAGGACCAGGGGTCTGCCTTGTTTCTGGAGATAAACTACGTCCTTAATGGTGGTATCTTTACTATCAAATATGGAGCCACCAAGCTTAACTACGATAATCTCATTGGACTTAATACTCAAATGTTTACCCCTTTAGTAGTTATCATGTCGTATACTGGCTGTTAATGGTTACATATTCCTCGGATAGATCACAACCCCAGGCGGTAGCCATTGCCTCTCCCAGGTTAAGGTTGAGACTAATAGACACCTCGCTATCCGTTAATGCCTTCATTACCCTCTTTTCATCAAAAAGCAAAGGGATACCCCTTTTTACCAGGCAAATACCACCGATGTACAGGTCAAGCTTTGATTCTACTATTTCAGCGCCGCTCATTCCTGCAGCGGCTATAATTCTGCCCCAGTTAGGGTCGCTACCATGCACCGCCGCCTTTACCAGAGGTGAGCTGACAACGGCCCTGGCGGATGACCTGGCATCGGTGGTGCTAACCGCCCCGCTTACGGTGACTTCAATAAGCCTGCTGGCTCCCTCGCCATCACGGGCAATGGCTTTGACTAAATAGATACAGGCTTGGTCAAGGGCTGACTGAAAAGTATCAGCCTGTTTTGTGTTTTGCTCGATTAATTCATTGCCAGCCAGTCCGTTAGCCATTATCAGCACCGTATCATTGGGGCTGGTATCACCATCTATGGAGACCATATTGAAGGAAATATCTACCGCTTTTTTAAGAGCTATGGTTAAAAAATCTATATCCACCTTGGCATCGGTAGCCAGAAAGCAGAGCAGGGTGCCCAGCTGGGGATGAATCATCCCGGAGCCCTTGGCTATACCGCCGATTGTAAATTCGCTTCCACTGGCTCTGATTGCCACCTCTTTGGTAGAGGTATCTGTGGTCATTATCGCTTTTGCTAATGTATGCCCGCCATCAGGGGAGGGCCTGATATTTTTAAGTGACGCTTTTATTGATTCTATGGGCAGTCTGTGACCGATTACACCGGTGCTGGCGACCAGAACATCCCCAGGGGTTACCCCAACCCTGCCCGCAGCCGAAGTTGCCATAATAAGTGCATCTTCTAAACCCTGCTCTCCGGTGCCGGCGTTGGCACAACCGCTGTTTACCACTACCGCCCTGGCTGTCTTACTGGGCAGCCTTTCCTGACATAGCAATACCGGCGCCGCCTTTATTTTATTTGTGGTGAAAAGACCGAAGGCGATGCAGGGCACTTCAGAAAAGAGAATGCCCAGGTCTAAATTATACTTGGCGTGCTTATTTATACCGGCAAAGGTAGCTCCAGCCATAAAGCCCTTGGCTGAGGTAACCGTGCCCTCGGGGATGAACTCAATTCCGGCTGCCATTGTGGTAAAACTATATCACACAAGCATAGCTAGGGCAATTGAGAACTATACCGAAATAGTCGGATTGAAAAGTAACGGAAAAAAGTGAAGCGAGGAATTATTTCACCATGATAGAAACGGTTTACCGGTGAATGAATAGAGAGCATATCTATGGAAATACACTACTAGTTAACAATGTAATTCGTGATGAGGGATACCGGGGTAAATCTATGAACATCAAGATTTGGGGTAGAAATATATGCGGAATGAGTGATTAATAACATTCTGGTTGTATAATCGAGTTAGTACAACCACTATTTTAAACTACCAGTGTATGTATTGTATAATATAAATAGAGGAGTAGGATAAATATCCCGGATTCTATAAAAGCGGAGACATGAGTATCGTCTCCCTTCATTTTAAATAAATTATTGGAGAAGAACGTGCCCATCTATGAATATGAATGCGAGAAATGCTCACTCAGGTTTGATTTGTTAAAGAAAGTTGGAGACAATGGAGGGGCCTCCTGCCCGCAGTGTAAAGGTTATAGTCATCGGCTTTTTTCATCGGTGCCATTTATTTTTAAGGGTACTCGCTGGGTTGCTGAAAGAAGCGAGAAAAAAGAGGGCAGTCAATCCAAAGAACAGAGTGTTAACAAGGTTAAGAATGATAAAAAACCGAAAAAAACCGAAAAGAGCGTTGATTAAAACTAGGGTAAAGTAAAACCTTAATAGCTGTGCTATGATAAAAACGGTTTACCACTGAACATACATGGGGATGTATGCCATTTAATGCGTATATAATTTCAAAACATTAATCAAAGAATAATCGACAATTCTCCAAAGGGTAGAGCATCTTTAACGAAACCAATAACCGAGAACTATACCCACTATACCAAATGCCCACTTACTAGAATCATCGGGGAAATTTTGCGACAGAATAACATAAAGAGCAGCACCCAATACAATCAGGGATATGGCAATTCTAACAAATGTGATTGTACGGCTCGGAATAACAGATTGATATTCTCTCTCACTTCCCCCTGATAGACCGGATTGCATCACGAATATTCTCTCCAATCGGAATATTCTGCCTACGACTTACTTTACGTAAATCCCCATAGAAGTCTTGTCTAGTATATGCCTGCCCCTCGTTCTTTACACCAAAAGTTATACCAAGTTGCTCTGCTGTCCATCCCGTTCCTTGTGCAAGCCATGCTTCATCATACTCAAATGGGCTATTGCCATCAACTTCTACTTCCCTAAGACTTATCTCTGCCATTTTCTACCTCCCAAGAATTTTGAATTGTTCTCCTTTGTAAGTTACTAAACCAATTACAGCATTTCCACCAACAATTGGTGCCCCTACCGCGAAACGATGATGATTAATAGCTAATTCAACTAAAAACCTAACATGAGCCACTCCTTCATCTATGGGCATTGCAATAAAAGGTATCGGGTATTCATACTTACTTAAAATCTCTTTAATCTTTTGCTCTTCAGCCGGATTGAAAGGGGAATTTCTCAATTGTGAAAAATAACCCTTTAATTCCTCTACAAGCCTGGGGTCATATCCCTTTATATAACGCCTAATCGGTTCAAAAGTAGCGAACCAATTAGAGCCGAATTTCCCTTTACCTCTTTGCAAGTCAGCACTATTAGGTGCTTTATTAATGGGAATTACAATTCTCCATACTTCAGATAGATACTCATCGGGAGAAAAACCACCTACAACTAACCCTAGCAATGGCTTTTTATCTTGAGGCAGTTTATCAAATTTTTTACCAGTTTGAGTCTCTATATCTGGAACTATTGTTTTTTCATATATATCAGAGAAAAATATACGTAATTCCTCAACAATGTCCTTTATCTTGGCTGGTTTAGTAACCACATTGTTTTGGTCTTTTATTTCGAACTCCTTGATATAACTCCCGATACTTCTTCCTCGAATAGTACCAATCCCAAATGTTGCTATACCAATTGGCTTATCATATAGTTGAAATAGTTTTTCGGCGTTTTCATAGACTTTTACAACACCTACTACGCTTGGTTGGTCTACGAGTGAGCCGGATAATGTAATTGCACTATCAACACCTAAGATAACTCCATCGGAGAGATTACAAGAAACAGCTACTGTCATACTGCACTTCCCTTATTGACCTTTCAGGGAGTTTATCCTATCATCTGCTAAAGTAGTTGTCAATACTATACCTACTGTCAAGGGATAGTTACCTAAATTTATTACCATTGAACAAACATCGGCATGACGACGTGGACGTAGTTATCTACCCCCACCGGCCGGATAACACCCGGGCTTGAGGGAGTAGAAACCTCCAGGGCAACCTGTGGTTCACGGAGGACGCTAAGCACATCGGTGAGGTACTTGGCGTTAAAGGCAATCTTTGCCTCCTCTCCCTCTACAACGGCATCGATCTCGCCGACATCATCACCTATTTCTTCTGAGCGGGCGGTAATTGTCAGCTTACCTTGAGTTGCCTTTCCCCCAGGGGAAATAACCAGGCGGACGATGCCACTGCCGTCACGGGCGAAGATAGAAGCAGTCTTGGTCGCCCTCGAAAACTGGGCGATGTCAACCACGGCACGCGTATTGTAGCTTTGAGGGATAAGTTGGCTGTATTGCGGAAAGCTACCCTGTACCAGCTGGGATACCAGCTCAATATCCTTCAGGCGGAACAGAATCTGGCTCTTGCTGGTATTTACCTTTATTTCAACAGCCTCTTCCTGGTCGGCTGAAAGCCGATTTAGCTCAGCCAGGGTTCGTGCCGGGATTATGGCGGTGGTCTTCTGGCTAACCTTGGTAGCCAGGGGTAATTTATATACCGCTAATCTGAAGCCATCAGCTGCCGCTAAAGTAAGCAAATCAGCATCAAACTCAGCATTAACACCGGTTAATACCGGTCGGGACTCGTCTGAGGCGGCGGCAAAGACAACCTGCCCAATCCCCTGGCGTAGGGCTTCTATCTCTACCTTGGTGGCAACGCCGTCTTCAACCAGGGGTATGGGTGGAAAATCCTTGGCGTCAATGCCACTGATTCGGGCTTCAAATCGGGCGCATTTTAGTTCCAGTGTCTTAGAACGGGGGGAAAGGCTAATATTAATTTTATCATTGGGCAACGAAGCAACAAATTCACTAAGCAGCCGGGCGGGAACGGTAATCGCTCCTTCTTCCTCTACCTTGGCGCCTATCCAGCAGCTAATAGCCATTTCCAGATTGGTGGCTACCAGTTTGAGGCGGCCATTGTCTATAGCCAAAAGAACATTATTGGTTATGGGTAAGGTTGTTCTGGCGGCCGCTGCTCGCCCAACACAATTCAGCCCATAATTTAGGTTCTCCTGAAGGCATGATAACTTCATAATCTACCCCCAATACTTATGTGTGGTGTAGTATATACCAATAACCAGCGATACTCAAGTAATTTAATGGATATTTTTACTATCTATCAATTCTAGTAAAAACTTACAAGCCTTAGCCGCTGCCTGGCCCCGATGGCTGATCTTATTTTTTACTTCAAGGGGCAATTCAGCCATTGTCTTGCCCAGCTGGGGGAGGTAGAAGATGGGGTCATAGCCAAAGCCCCCTTCCCCCCTGGGTTCAAATGTTATGATGCCCCGGCATTCACCGGAAAAAAGCTTGACCTGGTCATCGGGCATAGCTATGGCAATAACACACCGAAAGCGTGCCTGACGCTCTTCCCGGGGCACCTCCTCAAGCTGCGATAGTAGATAATTAATCCGGTCGGCATCAGAAGCATTTTCACCGGCGTAGCGTGCCGACAATACACCTGGCTTGCCACCCAGGGCATCAACCTCTAGTCCGGAATCATCAGCCAGGGTCATCAGCCCACTTCTGGCAGCTGATAGACTCGCTTTTAACCTGGCATTCTCCTCCAGGCTGCTGCCGGTTTCTTCAACCTCGGTGTTGATGCTGACCTCAGATGGGGTAACCAGCTCATAGGTCAGGTCTTGGAGGAGGCTCCGCATTTCATACAGCTTTGCTCTATTGCCCGTTGCCAGGAGTAGTTTGGGCATTAGTCCCCTAATGGCTTGAACCGTCCCTTGAGTTTTTGCATTATTTGGGGCATGGTAGTGTATTCCATTTCCTCCAGGGGCAGGCGGTGGGGCTCAAAGGGGCCGTGACTCCGCATATAATTAGCAATCAGGTTTGCCTGATGACGGGTTTCATCAAAAGCTTTATCGGCAAACATATCACGAGGTCCAACAAGTTTACCCTGGGCAAGCTGGAAGCCGAGGGCTGTCACCCTGGGTGGACCATCAAAGCGTGACGGGGTGCTATCTTCTACGGATACTGGCATAAGAGGACCATGGTGCGAACCACGCATCCAGCCTTCTACCAGCGTGGCGTGAGTAAACGGTTCCAGAATTTCACCGACGGCTGGGAATGCTCCTTGTGCCCGAACAACGCAGACCGGGTCATCCTTGCCTACATATCGGCCGGCAATTAGAGACAAACGCTGGGTAGATGAGACAGCGGCTATCTCACCCGTGTCCCGGTTATAGACAGCCTTTACTACATAGCGTGATGGAGCACCAATAAAGACCAGAAGGTCATAAATCTCCCCCGGAGTGTTGAATGGTATTTTAGTGTGTTCCTTGACATCGTGCACTTCAAATGAGTAGCCACCGTGCATACTGGGTGCAATGACCAACCCAATGGTATTGAATGGGTCGGCAAACATTTTGTATAGTGGCAGATTCCAGGCTCCACATGAGGTTTTATCGGCCATAAAGATAATAATCGGTTCAGAGGGGCGTTCCTCAATTTCCATCTCGGCCAGGCCGGGGCCCATTCCCTTAACATTGCCGGAAAAGGAGTCGGATAAAAGGTCCTGCCCAGCCCCGTAAAGCTTTAATTTCTTGGCTAATTCCGTGCCGCTGATAAAGGTATCCCATGCTAATTTATGGACTTCTTTGTTATCAACGCCATGTTTATGGGTCATAATCAACTGCAAATCATCACCACACTTGGTTACATAGAAGTCAATCAGCAGCCCTCCCGTCTTGGCCTTTTTAAGGCTGTCACGGGCCAGGGCCAGGATTTCCGGGTGGGACTCAGAATGGCCCACATAGCCACCAATATCAGCCTTTATTAAGCTTAGTGTAATTTTCATATTATCCTCCTATATTATATTGTTTTAGCTAATAATCAATGCCCCGGCGTGCCTTTATGCCTCTGGCATAGGGGTGTTTAATCATCAGCATTTCAGTAACCAGGTCTGCCATTTTGACCAGCTTTGTGTCAATGTTACGACCGGTAAGAATAAGCTCTACATTTTGGGGCTTGTCGTTAACAAGCTTGATTACCTCATCAAGTTCAATCAATTCATAATCTATGGCTATATTTATCTCATCCAATACTACCAGGTCATAGTTGCCGCTGAGCATAGCCTCTCTGGCAGCGGCCAAAGCCAGCATTGCCTGCTCTTTATGTTCTGGCTTGACGTTATCATTGTCAACCCAGCCGTTCTGTCCAAATCTAGCCAGGGTAACATTGGGCATTTTAGAGAGTATGTTAATTTCACCATGGACAAAGTTCTCACCCTTCATAAAAAAAACGATGAATGTCCGTAACCCATGGCCAGCGGCTCTAACCACGGTGCCGATAGCGGCTGTAGTCTTGCCCTTGCCATCACCGGTGAATATAGAAACGAGTCCCTGATCTAGCTGCTGTGACAAATCACTCTCCTTGGCGGAGTATCGGTGGCAGGTAGTAAATGGCTAGTGCAGCGTTACAGTTTAACAATCAGTGTTAGCTGTGTCAAGGAACATATTTTGCCGTAGAAATCAAGGCTTGCAAAAATTTAGCTATATAGGTTAAAATGTTGTTTAATTATGAAAATAGTGCGTTTTGCTGTTGATGGCAAAGCCAGATATGGCATATTGGGGGACCAGTCCATTCAGGCGATTGATGGTAAACCCTTCCGCAAAATTAAGCTAAGTGACCAGTACTATAAGCGAAATCAGGTTAAGCTGCTGGCGCCCTGCCAGCCATCCAAGATAATAGCCATGGGCCTTAACTACCACAATCATGCCAAAGAGCTTGATTCGCCCGTGCCCAATTCCCCCCTGACCTTCCTGAAACCACCGACGGCGGTGATAGGGCCCGAGGATGACATCGTTTATCCTTCTGCTTCAGCCAGGGTTGACTATGAAGGTGAACTGGCGGTAGTGATAAAGAAACCGGTGTGGCGGGTAGATGCCAGGGATGCCCTGGAATATGTACTGGGTTATACCTGCTTTAACGATGTTACTGCCCGTGACCTTCAGAACCGTGACGGACAATGGACCAGGGCCAAGGGCTTTGACACCTTTGCCGCCGTGGGCCCCTGGATTGAGACTGAGCTTGACACATCCGGCGTTATCCTGGAAACCTATCTGAATGGCAAGCTCAAGCAACAGGGAAATACCAGTGATCTTATCTACACCATACCGGAGATAATAAACTTTATATCCAATGTAATGACCCTGCTGCCGGGGGATATTATCGCCACCGGCACACCCAGTGGTGTCGGCCCGATGTACCCCGGTGATACCGTAGAGGTGAGGATACCACCAATTGGCACCCTGAGGAACTTTGTCGTCAAAAATAACGTCTAGGCTTTATGCCGGGACAGGGCTTGAGGAGCCATTATTGTTTCCAACTACTAGCCTTGATATATTCCGTTCGTATTCACTTCGCCACTTAAACCCCATTTATAAAGGACTTGTGGGGCGGGGATTGATGCAATGTTTTAGAATAATATCGTTGGAATTGTTTGTTACTATAACGATGAGGCTACATAAATAGAATCTGGATTTGTTCTTTCGTCCCAGTCCAAAAAGGTGAGCTACACACCCCAATATCGGGATGTATAGCTCACTATATAAAGGAGGTCGTTAAAGGAGACCGTTGTATAGCTATCTTGTGAAAATGTAGCCTTGAGTGTCTTGCTTTTCTATTCGACCCCTATTGTTTCCCTTTCCAGTTTGCCTATTTCCCATTCAATCTCAATGCCCAGTTGATGTAACATTTTTATCGTGTCTTCGGCTTTATTCTTATTATTAGACAGGAACTCAAAAAGGGTCCTCATACCCTTCGCGGTAAGCAGATATCCTCTTGGACTCTTCCCCTTTAGATAGCCGCGTCTAATTAGTGAAGAGCATAAATAGCTAATGTATTCACCGATAACATCCAGCGGGCGGGTTAGTAGCTTTTCATCGGGATCCCTGGCTACGGCAATAGCCATCAGGATTACCATTTCACTGGGAAAAATTCCACTCCTCCTGCTTAAATATTGCCAGAAGTCCATAATATAGCATATTAATTGTCTGATGTCAATAGTTTTTGAGATGATTTTTGCAAAGTTATCCAATTAATCTCCCTCCATCTGAGGAGAAGGGGAAATGTTTTATTCACCTCACCCCCTTAGTCCCCCTCTCCTCACAGGAGGGGGGGAAATATTTGGAAGGGGCTTCGCCCCTTAACCCCCTATAAAGAAATGTATAGAAAGGTGTTGCAGGGGTGGTATAATAATTCTACATAATATTAGTAAAATATTATTAAACCCAGATATTTCCACGCTGAGATGCTGCAAAGGATTCCTTATTACGGCAGGGGTTGTGCCGCAGGCATACCTTTGGGCTATGTGATGGTTAAA
>SDBU01000249.1_pt1 | contig 77435 bp, 66 predicted proteins | sample 2277071 | NCBI WGS metagenome assembly SDBU01 (sample SAMN10397929, study PRJNA504765) | marine sediment metagenome | isolation source: marine sediment core GS08_GC12, 126 cmbsf | place: Arctic Ocean: Gakkel Ridge, Loki's castle | collected 2008 | reverse complement strand
TTCGACTCCGCTCATCCTTCGACTCCGCTCATCCTTCGACTCCGCTCATCCTTCGACTCCGCTCATCCTTCGACTCCGCTCATCCTTCGACTCCGCTCAGGATGAGGTTACCGGGGATCGCATCTGTCAAGCGCCTTTCTTGTCGGGTGCCCGTCGTTTGCTGTGAGTTACCAGGCGATTCGTCCTTACAGACACGCCGGCTCGGGGCCATCGTTGAACATATAGTCGACTACATAGACGAGGTCGGAGATATCTACGCCGCCGGAACCATCGACATCAGCCGCCCACATAACCGGCGGTGGCGGACCATCATTGAACATATAGTCCACCAGGTGGACCAGATCGGCGATATCCATGGTGGGGTCGCCGCTGCCGTCGATGTCTCCGCACAGCGCCGCTACCGAGACCGTGCCGAATGACGCAGCCGGCTGGTACACGTGCTCGAAACCATAGATCGACCCGTAGAAGCTCACCTCCTGCGATTGCACGCCCCCAAGACTGATCTCAGCCGTTTGTCCCGGCGTGGCCTCCGGCGACACAGTAAAATGCAGTTTGAGAATGGGACCGCTTCCGGCGCCCAGGAACGGATACGCGGAATACCCTGATATCCATGCGTGCATCTCGACGATACGCTGCCCCGCCGCGGAATCCACAAAAGTCTCGCTCACCTGTTGAAAGTCGGCCGTGCGGCACCCCTCCACCGAATGTGAATCGTACACTAGTTCCAGGCTGCCGGAGTACTGGATGGGGATGACGATCTGAGACAGAGGCATGCTGTTGAGAGCGTCAATCTGAATCTCAATCTCGACGCCGGCCGACACCTCGGCACAGGTTGCGGTGGCCGTGTCCGCCAGGACATAGAGGTACTCGGTGCGCGTCATAGTGCGGCTGGTCTCAGCGTAATCGATCGCGAGTGTCACGTCATATATGCCGGGCGTGGTGTACAGATGAACGGGGTTCTGAATCTCGGCGGAGTCACCATCACCAAAATCCCACGTCCACTTGGTAACGGACAGGTCGGAACTGGCCGTATATTCGACCGTCAGCGGCGCCTGGCCGGCGATAGTGTCGGCATAGAACATGAGGCCGCGGTCGGGATAAATACCGATATATATCCTCTCCCACATCGGATCACACCCGGCCCAGTCGCAGTAGAGATTGTCGATGGCGTACCAGGCGTTGGCCGAGCCGCCCCAACCGTAGTTCATGTGGTAGTAGCTCAGTTCTCCCGCCGTCATCCAGCCGTCGGCGACGATCATGTGATTGTAAATCAGGTAGTCAATCGGTCGGTCGTTGTCGATCTCCTGTTGGATCAGCGCGAACCACGCAGCAGCAGTATACGAACTCCGAAGTTCTTCCGTCACCGCATCCAAATAGCCGAAGTTGTCCGGCAGGAGATCGAAGATCGGATAGGGGGAACCGATGGAGTAACACACACCATAGTCGACGTTATACGCCTTGCCGACCTCCATAGACATCTTGGCCATGTTGTGGATGGTTGGTTCATAGAAAAACCGGTCTGAGAAATTCCCCACCAACAGCTTGCCCGGAGTCGACCCGCCGCATGATTGGTCACCGTTCCAAAGATAGCTGGTGTGACCGAACCCGGCTGGCGGCCATTGGTGGTACCAGATGATCTGGGCCAAGGCGGTGGCTACGCACCAGACCACCGACTGAGCTCCATCACCCATTGGACAGTAGCTGTTATACGGGGCCGTTTGGTGCCAGGCCGTCGTCAGAAGGGGCCCGACCTGATCGCGCGAACCGTACTTACCGGATCGGAGCGAAGTGATGTACTCAGACTCATCAACGAGTAGTTGCTCCCAGACGCGCCGGTTGGATAGATCGAACAGACGCCGGTCTCGATCCTCCTGATCGACATTCAAGCCGCCATAGGTAGCTTCATACTTGCGGACGCGATCAGACAGGACATCGCGCAACAAAGCAGCAATACCATGTACGTCATGCTGCTCCAGCGTACCATATTCGGAGAAGGCCTTGACCGGGGGCAGTTCTTTGAGCACGGGGACTACCACGAAACCTTCCGGCTCGACATCATACCATCGGGCCAGGAGGACGTCACCCTCCTTGATCTCATGAACCGCCGAAACGCCGGGTGAAGCCGAACCGGCCCATGATCCCTGCTCGTATACGACCCGAGACAGCCAGTTCTGACACACCCGATCCATCTCTGCTTTGGAAGCAGTCGTTGCGCGCGATTCGCCGAACGACATCAGACACAGGAAAATGACGAGCAGCGGTTGTGCGTACCGGCTGCGCTCGTGAACGTGACCTATCATACTAAGTCTAATATACTACGAAGCGGCCAGATTCCCTAATGCTAACGATGCTCCTCAAAACCGCCAGCGAATACCGGGACCGGTGTTCAGGTGCTGTCAGGCGTCGGGCGGGGTCACCCGACACCACCACTGAGCGAATTGAGGCCGTTTACTTCGAAGGCGGTCGCGGCGCCACCATCAGTGATTTCTCCCGCTGCACCGTCACCAGCCCCGGTTTGGCTTTGCGCGGCTTGTGGACATAGCGACGTTCGGTGTAGATGACCGGCACCAATGAGTCGTGTCGCGCCTTGCTGTGATAGGCGGCAACGGCGGCGGCTTCTTCGATCTCTGCTTTCGACGGCACAAATGACTTGTTGGGGAACTTAATTACGACATGCGAGCCAGGACACTGCTGCGTATGAAACCACAACTCGTACGGTCGTGCATAGTCAAAGGTGGTGCGGTCGTTGTCGGCGCCCTGCCGTCCCACCAGTAGTTTCAAGCCGGTCGACAGTCGATACTCTCGGTACGGCAGGCGTACCGTCTGCTCACCCCGACCGGGCGTGACACCGGGCACGAGCGACGCCAACTCCTGCTCGTAACGTCGGCGCGCCGATTCGAAATCGGCCTCCAGCGCCACCTGTATTTCGTTCACCGTCGCGACCTCATCTCTGGTGATCTCAAGACGACGTTTCAGGAGTTTCCGGCCATCGCGTCCCTTACGGAACTTCTTGAAGTAGGCCTCTGCGTTCTGTTGAGGTGACAAGGCTTCTTCCAGGTCGATCGTGGTCGGTTGGGGAGGATCGAAGTATACGTCATCGACCGTAATCTCCTTAAGGCCCGTCCGGAGCCGACCAAAATTGATCTGCAGCAACTCTGCATATTTCTTGTAGCGCTCGAAATCGACTGCCTGCGCCAGGTCCTTTTCCACAGATTCCAATCGCCTTTCGAGTTTCTTTACCTGACGTGCGACCGCACCGGTCACTTTCTTCTCATCATCCGCCTCATCACGTACGGTTCGCTTCATCTCGCACATGGCAAGCGTCGCCAGCGACAAAGTCTTGAATTTGGTCGGCGTGTCCGACGCGGTTTTAAGGCGAAACGGAAAAACCTCGACTGCTCGCGGCGCGTCATAAAGGAAGCCGCCCAACGGTCGGGCAAATCGATCTACGATTTCCTTCACTTGCGTGATGAGGCGCTCGCATGCAGCATCATCGCATGACTCTGACGTCAGATCGACACAGTCGGCGCGCGTTACTATCTCAAGCGCCAGCGTTCGATCGAAACCGTGAAGGTTCTTTTCCACGAAGCGAGCAACTGACGTCCTCGGTCCCTCTGCAAATCGTGCCCGTAGCGACTCTATGGACAGTGCACGAGGATCTATCTTGTCGAGGGGTGGTGGCGGCTCATATCGTGTGCCGGGCGTGAAGCTCTTCTTGCGCAAGCTGGCCACCCGTGCAAGAGACTCGTCCAGGTGCCAGATGTTACCGTTAGGACCTAACGCTTCACACAGCAACATAGATGCAACACCCGATTGTTCGAGAGTGAGTGTGAAGATTCGATCAAAGCCAAGTTGCTCGACCTTGACGATGACGGCGTCGTCCAGCCCGAACAGCGGTCGCGGTTTTTCTCTGGTATCCATGCGTATCTTCGACGCTGGTACCAAGAACACACCGGAGCCGGCTGGATGGTAGCGAAACCCCAGCGCCAGCCGTTTCTTGTCGCCCTTGAGGAAGAAGTAGACGGCGCGTTCCTTCTTGTAGAACTCAGCGGACAGTATTCTGCCACCCACGGCCTCTTCTTTGAGCGCGGACACCAGCGCCATGATGTGCAGCGAGGTTTGCATCATGCGAATATAGGCGACGGCACTGCCATTGGCAACTAGTGTCGCATTACGCCGCAATTAGTGTGAACAAATCACCTGCTCCGAACGTTTAATATATAGGAAGCGGTGGGCGGTCGGAATCGTTTTGTGGATGTATGTTGTATCCCACTGCGTGCGATGGCGGAGCAAGGATGCTCCGCCTTTTTTTGTCCCTGTTCTGAAGGTGCGTAGTTCTTGTCGCTACCATCCAACCGATCAGTGTTCCCTCATGCCGGCCGGGGCTCCGTGGCTGGCAGATGTGCACATCTGCTGCACTGCGCGGCGGTCGATTTTCCCGCACTTTCCGCACCCACCTCACCCTGAGCGGAGTCGTTCGATGAGTCTTGTAGGTCGAAACCCCTGGCCCGCAGGGCCGGCCTGAGCGCAGTCGAAGGACGGGTTTCGACATCTTCGACTACAAGACAGAACCAAAGAATCGGCTTTGCCGATGTCGAAACCGCAGGGGTTTCGACCTACTATGACAGAGGGAGGTGAACCCGCCATCCCCGCCTCTGGCTTGGTGGGGTACCGGTACCTGCGCAATATCTATTGTGAGGCAATTCGGGCGCGGTCAAACCTCAAAAATCGTTTGACCTTGCGATCAACCGACATATATTCACCACTTATGGTTGCTGCTGAAAAACAGCCGGACTAATTCATTTGAAGCAGGAGTCGATACATGGCCGTTGCAAGCAAGACCGATATTAGGTCCAAATCCCATGTCAAAGAAGATATCTGGATCCCGACCAGTTGTGGACAATGCTACTGTATGTGCGGTGTGAAAGTTCGCCGACAAAACGGCGTCATCACCGAGCTATCGGGGAATCCGGACGCACCCACCGGGCGCGGCCATATCTGCGCCAAGGGCCTGGCCTCACCGCAGCTTTTGTATGACCCCTACCGGGTGAACTATCCTCTAAAGCGAACCAATCCCGAGAAGGGACTCCACGTCGACCCCAAGTGGGAGCGCATCTCGTGGGAAGAAGCACTTGAGACCATTGTTCAGAAGCTCAAAGAGTGCCAGGAGCGGGACCCGCGCGGGGCCTACTTCCAGGCGACCACGACCCAGGCCTCCGAGATTCGCTTCGGTGTGATCGGCTTCATGAAAGGTTTCGGTACCCCCAACTACTGGGTCTCCGGCGGCGGGCTGCACTGCGGCAACGGTGCTCACTTCATGAACGGCATCATGCACGTGTCCTGGTCGATTATCCCTGACTTCGCGCACTGTAACTACGCGCTGAACTTCGGTTGCTCCAAGGGACACGGCGCCGGCCACGTGGCCGTGCAGAACGCCACGCAGGTTGCCGACGCCCGAGCCCGTGGGTTCAAGAACGTCGTTTTCGACCCCTTCCAGAGTTCGCAGGCGTCCAAGGCGCACGAATGGGTGCCGATCCGCGTCGGTACCGACGGTGCGCTGGCGCTGGGACTGGTCAATTCGCTCCTCAATGAGCACGGCATCTACGACGCCGAATATCTGATGTACAAGACTAACAGCCCGTATCTGATTCGACCCTCCGACGGACGCTACATGCGCGACAAAGAGACCAACAACCCGCTGGTCTGGGATTTGGTGGACAACTGCGCCAAGGTGCACAACGATCCATCGGTGACGCGGGTAGAATACGAAGACGAAGCTCACGAGGTCGCTCTGACCGGGAAATACACGGTCGAAGGTGTCGAGTGCACACCTGCTTTCGAACTTCTGAAAGAGCACGTCAAGAAATACACTCCGGAATACGTCGAGAAAATCACTTGGGTGCCGGCGGCGACAATCAGCCGCATCGCCAAAGAATTCGGTGAAGCGGCCGAGATCGGCTCAACCGTGACTATCCAGACGAGCAAAGGTCCCAAGAAAGTCCCGAGACGTCCGGTCGGGACGCACTTCTTCCGGGGCAGCCAGGGGCATACCAACTCCGGCTGGACCTGTCTTTCGATCGACATGGTCAACCACATGGTCGGCGCGGCTGACACCTACGGCTCGGCCCTCGGTTTGGGAGCGTCGGTCGGCCAGGGCTATGAACCGACCGGCAAGCCGTACCAGATTCCGTACCCTTGTCCGGACGGTCTGCTGGTCGCCCAGACCTGGGTCTACGACCACAAACCGTACCCGTTGCGCAAGCCCGGTCCGCCAACGCGGCTCGACTTGCACGACATGTTCCCGACCTCGATCTATAATGCCTTCACCATTACCAGTCCACGCTGGTTCGAGATGCTGGATCGCTTCAAGATTCCGTACAAGCCGGACGTCATGCTCAATTTCGGTTCCAACTCGGTGATGACGATGGGTAACTCGGAAGCGGTGACGGAGAACTTCCTGAAGAAGTTCAACTTCATCTTCTCTTTCCAACTCTACATCACGGAATTCGAAGAAGCGGTGGCCGACATCGTATTGCCCGACGCCTGCTTCCTCGAGCGGTACACGCCGGCGGTGAGTTTCCCCTCGACCTTCTCTCACCCACAGGGTGAGGACGACTGGGGTTGGACCATTCGGCAGCCGGTCATCAAGCCATTGTACGAACGGCGCGACTTCAACGAAGTAATGTTAGATATCTGCACGCGTCTCGGTATCCACGGCAAGTTTTACAAGGGGCTCAACGATTCTATCGGCGTCCGCTACGGCGGTGAGATGAGCGAGAAGTACAAGCTGGTGGAAGACGGCAGCGTCCATCATTCCTGGGAGGATATTACCGACCGCTTGCTCAAGGACCGCTTCGGCGACGAACACGGTTTGGAGCACGTGCGCAAGACGGGCGTGTTCACCTGGCCCAAGAAGAAGGAGGATGTTTACTGGAAGTGGTTCAATCCCTCTCGGGTGCCGATCTACTTTGAGTACTTCATCGACTCCGGCGAGCAAATCGACAAGCTGTGGAACGAGTACGGCGGAAAGGACTTCTTCGACTTCGACTGGACTCGCTTCAAGGCGCTGCCCGACTGGTATCCCTGCCCGACGCATACCGAAGAGAATCCCGAATACGATATGAACACTTTCTACTGGCGCGCGGTCATGCACTGCAACTCGATGACCCAGCAAAATCCCTGGCTGGACGAGTGTGCGCAGGAGGACCCCAACGTCTACGCCGTACAGATGCACGTCAATACGGCCAAAGAGAAGGGGATCGCCGACGGCGACAAGGTCTGGCTGGAGAATCCGCAGGGACATCGTGTCCGCGGTTGGGTCTCGCTCAGCGAGGGGATCGAACCGCATCATTTGGCCATTGCCGCCGTGGCGGGGCACTGGGGCAAGTACATGCCGATCGCCAAGGGTAAAGGGACCTTTTTCAACGACCTGGTGGAGATGGATCTGGAACACACCGACCCGCTCACTTTTAACCAGGATATCTGTGCCCGAGTGAAAATCTACAAGGTGGAAGAGTAGTCGAACCATGAATCAGGAAGCCGCAGTACAGTTACGAACGGAGATAACAATGCCACGATATGGAATGGTCATCGATCTCAAGAGGTGCTACGGGTGCTACGCGTGCAGTATGGCCTGCAAGACGGTGAATCACACGCCGCCGGGAGTTTTCTGGGCCCGTGTCCTCATGGGTGAGGTGGGCACATATCCCAATGCTGTCCGGCAAGCCCTTCCGATGCTCTGCATGCAGTGCGAGGAACCCTCCTGTTTGGAAGTGTGTCCAACCGGCGCCACCCAGAAGCGAGATGACGGGATTGTGATCGTGGACAAAGACAAGTGCATGGGATGCAAGTACTGTATCATGGCCTGTCCCTACGGCGCACGGTATAGCGTGGAAAAGTGGGAGAGCTATTTCCCCGACGGGCTCCCGCTTTCGCCCTTGGAGGAGTTCCAGAAGAAGGCGTGGGAGGAGAAATCGGGCGTCGGCGTGGCAACAAAATGCGATTTCTGTATTGACAGGCTCGCTGAAGGCTTGCTGCCTTCGTGCGTAGAGGCGTGTCCGGCCAAAGCACGGATCTTCGGAGACCTCGACGACCCCGACAGCGAAGTTTCCGTTTTGATTAAGAAGGAACGGGGGCAACAGTTGAATCCGGAGTTCGGCAATAAGCCCAAGGTCTACTACCTCTTTCCGAGGTAACGGCCGAAAAGAAAAGACAATCAGCCGGGAGAAGTGATATGGATCCAAAAGTCAATGGTCAGTTGCAACTCGAGTGGGGTTGGCTCATTGCCGTCTACCTGTTTCTTGGAGGGGTCGGCGGCGGAGCCTATACCATCGCTGCCATCAACAGTTTCCTGGGGGAGAGCCTCGCCCTGTCTACGACGGTGGGGTTATGGATCGCATTCCCCGCCCTTTTGATAGGGACCCTCTTTCTCATGGTGGACCTGGGCTCGCCCAGCAAGGCCGTTCTGGCAGCTATGAAACCGGGGACCTCCTGGATCGCCCGCGGCACGTTGATCATCTCCATCTTCATGGTCCTGTCGTTTGTGCATCTGATCCTTCATCAATTCACGAAATTCGGCGCGACTGCCGACGGCGAGACCATCATTAACATCATCGCCATCGCGGGAATCCTGTTTGCCATCGGCACGATGGCCTACACCGGTATCCTGCTCAGCGCATCCAAGGGAATACCGTTCTGGCGCTCGGGCGTGGTGCCGGTGGTCTTTGTGATCTCGGCGACCGTGACCGGCCACTTCGCCATCATGCTCGGTGTGACATTGTACGGTGATATCGCCGTAACCCTGGAACCTCTGCGGACGATGGCGGTGGAGGCGGCCGGTCTGGTGGTGCTGGAAGTGTTGGCTATCCTTTTCTTCCTCCAGGCGGCCTACCGCCAGCCCGATTCGCGAGAATCGGCGGAGCGTATTCTGCGCAAGACCATGTTTGTCATCGGATACTTCATCCTGGGATTGGCCGCGCCGTTGATTCTGATGATAATCGTATATCGCTCCACCGCCAACGTTCTTGCGGTGGTGGCGATCGGTGCGCTACTCGGCCTGGTGGGCGGTCTGATCCTGAGACAAGCGGTTCTGATTTGCGGCGCTTTGCCGACCTGGAACATCGCCGGGTTTGAATTCCGCCGCATTCACCGACCTAAGGAGCCGAAACCGGGCATCGGCTTGATGCCGCCCCAGTGATGGCCGGTCAAGCCGGCTTCCTTGCGCTTCGCGCGAGTGTCTCCATAGGCGTCATTCTGGCGAAGGCCAGAATCCAGTCGTTGCGCTGAGGAAGAACGGATGGATTCCCGCCTTCGCGGGAATGACAGAGAGGATGAGAATGACCGTTGTAGGTCAGGATCCTTGTGATCCTGACATCCTGGCCATGGATGAATCTGAAAAACAGCCTGATGTTCTGAGCTATGTGCGGGCACAGCGCATCTCGACCGGGGGCACAAAACATCCGCCACAGCAGGAATCCATCTGCGTAATCAAGGAAGCGCCGGTCACCATCGACGTTGAGGGCGTGGAAACCTACACGATTCTCTGTACGCCGACCGACAGGTTGGCGATGGCCGTTGGTTTTTTGTATACCGAGGGTGTCGTCGAGAGTATGGACGACTTCAAAGTCATCAAAGAGTGCGATGACGACCCCAACACCATCCGTGTACGGCTCACTTCTGACAGACCGCGTATTGACAATGCCGACCGCAACCTTCTGATCGTATCTTCTTGCGGCGCGTGTGGGTCTGAGAATCTCAAACAGCGCATCGAAGCGCTGCCGAAAGTTGGCGAGACACTTGCTATAGAAGCTTCGTGTTTGCGATCCGTCTACGATGAGCTTCGCGACTGTCAGCCTCTGTTCAAGGCCAGTGGCGGAGCACACGCGGCGGCTTTGTTCGATGAGGACGGCAAGATCATCGCAAGCGCTGAGGACTCCGGCCGCCACAACGCCCTGGACAAAGCAATCGGAAAATGTCTGCTGAATGGTCAACCGACAGCGGGGCGAGCGGTAGCGCTCACCAGTCGATTGAGTCTGGAAATGGTGGGCAAGTGCGCGCGTGCGGGCGTCGAACTGATCGCCGCCGTTTCAGCACCGACTTCGATGGCCATCGACGTCGCCCAGGGCTGCAACATCACCCTCTGCGCCTTCGTCCGCGAAACCCGCGCGACGGTCTTCACGCATCCGGGGCGGGTAGTATAGAAGAAATCTCGATACAGGACTTTCAACCGCGTCATTCCCGCGAAGGTGGGAATCCATCCGATCTTGTTCGGCACGAAGACTGGATTCTGGCTTTCGCCGGAATGACGATCTCAAAGGAAGCCGCGCGAAGCGCACAAGACCCATCTATGGGCGGCTTGCCGGTCACCGCGACGCGATAACGTTCTGTGCTTTCAACGCCTCGATCTGATCGGATGAATAGCCCAGCGTCTCAGTCAGCACCTCGTCGGTGTGTTCGCCCAACAGCGGCGGGTGACGGCGGATCGCCCCCGGTGTCTCGGAGCACTTGATCGGTATGCCGGTCAACCGAAGCGTGCCGATAGTGGGATGCGGTACTTCAGCGATCATGTCCCGGTGCTGCACCTGTGGGTCGGCGAAAAGATGCTCCATGTTGTTGACCGGCCCGCACGGGATGGCTGCACCTACCAAAAGATCCATCCATTCATCGCATGTCTTTTGCGCAAACAGTTGGTGGACGAGCGGCAGGAGAGTTTCGCGATTCTCGACCCGCTTGGGGTTGGACTCGAAACGTGGGTCATTCACCCATTCATCCTTGCCGGTCACTTTGCAGAAATTGACCCACAGTTTCTGATTGGCTACGGCGATAGCGATCGGGCGGTCCTTGGTCTGAAACACCTGGTAGGGAATAATCGACTCATGCGCGGTGCCCCAGCGACTGGCCTCCTTGCCGGCGACCAGGTAGTTACTCGCAATGTTAGCCAAGCCGGATACCTGAACGTCGAGCAGACTTATGTCAAGATACTGCCCGCGGCCGGAGCGTTCCCGCCACAACAGGGCAGAAGTAATCGCTCCCGATGCGTAGACGCCGGTGAGCACATCGGTGATCGCCACCCCGACTTTGCACGGGTTGCCGTCTTTTTCGCCGGTGATGTACATGAGACCGCCGACAGCCGAAAGCACCATGTCGTAGCCCGGTCGGTCCCGGTAGGGACCGTTCTGACCGTAGGCCGTGATGGAAGTGTAGACCAGGCGCGGGTTGAGTTTGTGGAGCGTCTCGTAGTCTAAACCGAATTTCTTTGTTAGTCCCGGCGTGAAGTTCTCGACAAACACATCGCAAGTTTTGACCAACTCGCGCACGAGGTCCAGACCCTCCGGTTTCTTCAGATCGATGACTATCGATTTCTTGTTGCGGTTGGCGCAGATGTAATAGGCGCTCTCACCACCGGCGAAAGGTGGCCCCCAGGTGCGGGTATCGTCGCCGCTGCCGGGGCGTTCTACTTTGATAATCTCGGCGCCCTGGTCCCCGAGAATCATGGTGCAGTAGGGTCCGGCAAGAATCCGGGAGAGGTCAAGAACCCGGTAGCCTGTCAACGGAAGTTCAGTTGCAGAGGTATCATTCATGTTGCGGTCTCACTCAGCTTGAAACGTTCTCAATAGTCAGTTCGCGGTCCATAATAGCTGGAAGGACACGAACTTCCAAAACATATTTTGTATGGTGGAACTGTTACCTCCGGTCCCTCAGATATCGTGGTGAGTCTGGATTGTCGTGACCCTTCAACCTCGCTCACGCCTCTTCGCTCACCCTTCGACCCCGCTCAGGGTGAGGTGAATCGCAGATGAGTAGCAGTTTGCTACCGATGAATGTGATCGCCGATTCTCCGGATGCGGGCCATCTCTTCATCGGACAGCGGGCCCTTGGCAAGGGCGGTGACACCTGCATCAAACTCCTGCTCGCTCGACGGTCCCATCATGCAAAGATCGATATGGCGGTTCGACAGGACAAACCGATAGCAGTCGGCTGCCGACAAGGGTTCTTCGCCGGGTGGCATCTTTTTCTTCTTTAGCAGTTTGCCCCAGCATGTCGCAGTGTAGACAGTCACGCCCGGTCGGTTGTTGTCGGGCAGGTGGGGAAAAATCTCGTCCTCGGCGCCTTTGTGAACAGCGTTGTAGCGCAGCATGAAGATATCTATCGGAGAGTCACTCTGCCGGGCCAGCTCACCAAAGAACTCTCGGTTGTGCCCCGACATGGCTATGAAACGGACGAGTCCCTCCTCCTTCATCTTCAGCGCTTTGTCGATTGTGCGCTGTGCGGGTTGCCGGTTATGCCAGCCAAGAAGGAGGACATCGGTGTAGTCGACACCAAGAACCTTCAGCCCTTTGCGAACCGAACGCTTCACGCTGATTCCGAAGTGGTCATACGATTGCAGGACGACTATGATTTTGTCGCGGTGGTTCTTCGCTAGGTTGCGCAGGCCGTCACGCATCCCGCGCCTTCTCGGAGTGCTCCAATAGAAGTAGTTTATGCCATGTTCGTGGAAGGCCTTCTCCACTGTCGAGGACGGTACGCCGTACCCGCCGGCCAGACCGAGTCTGCTGACCTTCAGTCCCGTACGCCCCAGGGTTGTGTGTTCTTGAAAGTTCATCCCGTTCCCTTATGATGTCATCAGTTTGCTCTTTAGAAACAGCCGCTGATGTATATGAACCCGTAGCCCAGGTAGATGTATCGCATGAAGCGGCCCGCCACCAGCGCCATCAGGAAAGGCATGACGGGAAACTGTTTGGCGCCGCAGGCGGCGTACACGATATCGCATGGGATCGGCGATGCGCTGCCGAGGAAGAGAATCAGGGTTACGTATTTCTTCGATTTACCATGCGTCCAGGGGTGCTCGCGAAGCCGGGGGAAACGTCGCCGCACCCACGGCCGATTACCGTAGTAGCGCCCGGCCGCAAACGTCACCAGCCCTCCCAGGGCCGAGCCGAACGCCATCACGAGTGCGAGCCTGATAATGTTAAGACCCAGGGCCGCCCCAGCCACAGCATACGCCCACACCGGCAGCGTCAGGGGCGTGCAGGAAATCGCCGTGACGAAAAACAGGATGACATCCACCCACCCCTGACCGAAGCGCGTCATCAGGTCGACGCCGTACCCGTTGATCTCATTGCGGAACAGCACGGCCAGGATAGCACCGACCAGGATGATTATCAGCGTAACAAGATGAGCGGCCATGGCGCCATTTCGCGCCGGCTCATCCTTCACCGACGGAACGACTACTGTCTGAGCGCTGCTGGATGTTTCCGGGTCGACCATGTTTCCTCTCATTGGTGTTACATGTCAGAGTACGCACCTTGTCATCCGTTGTCAACCAGCGAGTAGTCGGGGCGGCCACAAGTGGCTTTCAAGCGCGTGGGTGTGGCAATCTCTGAGTGGATGAGCCATAACAATTGGAGATTGCCGCGCAGCGGAAGAAGCCATTTATGGCATCGCAATGACCGAAGTTTGGTGGTGTCGGGCGATCTCGCCCGACTCCTCTACAGAAGCGTTAAGGCCGTCAGCCGAGGTCGGCTGACAGCCTCTCAGCCTCCGGATATCAGCTACTCGTGGTGAAACATCGAGAAAACTTAACCTGTGACCGTCACCTACGGCGCGTACCAGCGACCGCCGAGGTTGGTTTTCAGGAGGGTGCCGTTCTCGCCGACAATCCAGCCGCTATGCGCATTGATGAAGGCCACACTGGTCAGATTGCGCTCGGTCCGTCCCCCCCCCCCTGGATAGTCCAGTAGTCGCCACCGTTGAAAGTGTACAGGATCAGTCCGTCACTGCCGACCGCCCAACCGGTACGCTGGTCGATAAACAGTATATCGCTCAGGTCGTGCGATGTTCCCGACGGTTGACGGGTGAAAGTAAGGCCGCCATCGAGCGTGCGCATGAACAGTCCGTTTTGACCAACCACCCAGTGCTTGTTCCATCAATAGGACGAACATAACAGTCAAAACGCCTAATGGGAAGGGGAAAATGTGGGGGGCTAATGCTGCTATGCACTAACCGGCTGTTGAAAAGGCGCTTCATCACACTTGGAACCCATCGGACTCGTGATTCTCATCTTCGGCGGTTCCACGTCCTGACATTGGGCGATCTCAATGAAGCAGGCTCGAGTGTTGGCTATCAGCGTCGTCACAAAGCAACAGAGATTGGTAACTTCGTCCAAGCCAGCGCCTAGTACGGCCGCCCCCTGTGCACATCCTGCACACCCCCCCCGTGCAGCCCGTTACACATACTGAATCTGCCTGCAATCATAGGCGGTCGGATGCATCCTCGATAGGTCGGCCGTGAGAGTGGGGTCCGAGCCACACATAGGGTAGTAAGCAGTTACGTGGTACGTTCATAGCACTTCCGGGGAGATCCCGCCGCCGAATTTGGGAGCATCGGCACAGCCTATGCTCAATCAGGTTCAGACGCACGAACCACGAAGGAGTGTAGATGCTGGACACCAAGTTTCAACGAGGATTCACGCCGGAAAAACTGGCCATAGCAAAAGAACCTCGGATTCGCAAGGATGACTCCGGATATTTTGTGATGTCCCTCTCGGAGAACAACAAAGTCTATTTCGATGACTACTATCGGTTCATGGAAATGGTGTACAGTCGCACTCAGGCTGAGCGGGCCTTGCTCGACCAGAAGATCGCCGCCACCCCGCCGGATTCGGTTGAAACGGTGGCCTACTATCGTGCTCGCGGTGTTATCGTCGACCTGGTCATTCAGACGGTTCGTCGCTTCTACACCGACGGCGCCAACTTAGGCGTTATCATGACGCCGTGGTGCTTCGGCACCGTCATGTTAGAGAAGGTCGAGGTCTACCGTGACCGTCTCGGCAAAGGAGAGGTACAGGACGCCAACGTGCCGGAGTTCCCCTATTACGTGATTCGGTACATGGAAGAAATCTACAAGACAACCCTGCTGGAACTGTTCGACTTTCCGGAGAAGGCTTTCCAGATGCGCTGGCAATACTCCGAGTTGCTCAAGAAGTACTCGCGGATTCTGTCCAATATCACCACTTCGCTGAACTCGGTTTTGGGAATGGTGCGCAACTACGGCTCCTGAATATACTCTATGTCTCCATATCCTCCTTGGTTTACCTCCGGCTGAAGCCGGAGGTTTTTTTTACGGAGAGTTTGATTTCCGGTGAAACCACAGAAAGCTGTCAGACGAGGAGCGATCTGCTATAGCCCTCAAAGGGATTGAAGGCAAGCGGCTCACTTATACAAGGACCTTAAGCGTGAGAGCTTAGAGCATTGGGAAAAAGAAAAAGAACGCAAAGCCCAAGAAGCGAAAAGGCAAAGTCGACGACGAGGAAAAGCGACTCGATGAAGTCATGAGGGCGCTGTTGAAAGTGCCCCCCGAAGAAGCAAGAGAAGAAAAAACAGACTTAATCCTTAAACCAGGCAAATCTCTTAAGAGCCTTACGGATTCCATCTTCCGGCATTATCCCAATGCGGTTAACTGATTCTTCCGCTAATCGCTTGAGTGAATATCTTGGCTCGGTATGACCTTCAAGTTCTCTCGAATAGTATTTATAGGTATCATAGGCCACAACGTCAGCCAACTCTAATTGTCTATGAGTAGCTTTATTAGCATATACAGCCGCGCAAAATCCAAGAGAATCTTGAACCTCCTTAGATATCAGTCCTTGCTGTAACACCTGAATCGGCTGAACATTTTTATATGGGCCGCTTTCTAAGGTAACCGACACCTTACTATCTTCGGCTTCATCAGCTAATAGAATCAAGTGGCCGATACTAAACCAACAGCAAAACCCATAAGCATTAAGGCGTTGGCCTGGGAATTCAGCCCGTATCGAGTCATAGACGCTATTTTCTACTGCTGTACCAATTAGGCAAATCTCGTGATCTCTATATACGTCGAGTAGATCATTTACAAGTCTTTTGCGCCTATCATCATCCCACCCCCTGAATGGCCCCCGTAGATTCGCTAATTCGTTTGCGTGCATTCTTGGAACACCATGATTCGCCAGGACCTTTAGCCATGCGGACATTATTGGGTCCCATTCTGACTGACTTGCTATCACACCACCAAACGCAGTTACACTAGAGTCTTCATGAGTCCCGCTTTCGTCAAAATAGGCCTCAAAAAACGCCACTAGATCGAAGCTCCTGTAGAAGTGGACAAAATCAAGTTTTGCCGCAACGCTATCAGCTACTTTCAACGTAGTATATTTTTCTCTTACCCGCCAATGGTTTCTTAAGTATCTAATCGCCTTTCTTTAACCCGTTGGGGACTTCTGCCGATAATGAAATGAACGTGTCTTTTTCCGATAATTGGACTGTAGTATGCCTGTGCCGGACGCAAAAAAATCAGTACCGCCGCTTGGGCGGCCCCAACGCTCAACTGAAACGAGCTATATCCCGATCTACCTGGACTGCCTGCGGGTTGATTCGATCCTGGATTTTGATCTCTATCTGCGCGTGAACAACGGCATGGTGCTCTATCGCTCGGCTGACCTGCCGTTCACCGAACGAACGCGCCAACGTCTTATGGAGAACAAAGTCGACCGGCTTTTTGTCCCCGGCGACAGCAAGAAGAACTATCAGCGTTATATCGAGAAGAATCTGGACAAGGTGCTTGTCGATCCGGAAATACCGGATATAAAGAAAGCGAGCATTCTCTACGAGACATCAAACGGGCTGGTCAAAGATATCTTCGCCAATCCTTCCTACGGTGACAATGTGAGTCGTTCGCAGGAGTTGGTCAGCAGCACTGTTGGTTTCATCCTGCAGGGTCAGGAGGCGTTTCACAACCTGTTGAAGATCACGTCGTTTGATTACTATACTTACACCCACTCGGTCAATGTTTGCACCTTCTCGATTGCTCTGGCCCAGCAGTTGGGCCGACGGGACGAGCAGTTCTTGCATGAGTTGGGAGTGGGCGCCCTATTGCATGATCTGGGCAAATCAAGAATCTCCGAACGGATCATCAACAAACGCACCGCTCTGAGTCCCTACGAATTTGAGATAATGAAGAAACATCCCAAGTGGGGCGTCGAAATTCTCAAGGACGACGAGTTGTCCGCCGCCTCGATCTACCCGGTGCTGCAACATCACGAACGCGGCGACCGCAGCGGCTACCCCGACGGAATCAGTCTTTCGGAGATGCATATCTACTCTCGCATCGTCGCTATCTGCGACACTTTCGACGCTATGACCACCGAACGGGTGTACCAAAAAGCGATTGACAGCTACCCTTGCCTTAGAATCATATTCTCTCTTTCGAGCGCCTACGATTACAACATGCTCTGTTCCTTCGCCGAACTGATGGGACCCAGCGGACTGTTGGAACTCTAAGCCGGCAGGCTACTCGCCATCTTCAGCGAGCCGCGCCACACCATCGAAAAACAGATCACCCGGCATGCGGCTGCGATCAAAAGCCGACCAACCGAGTGCATGGGTCAGCCGAGCCAGCGTTCGGTAGAATCGGTAACGGGCGTCAATTGCTGTCAGTCGTGCCTGCAAGCTGTTGCGCTGGGCGTCCACCAGATCGATCAGCGGCATCCGGCCCGACTCATAGCCGCCGATCAACGATTGAAGCTCCGTCAATGACAACTCCCCGGCCCGGACGTAGCTCGGCAGGCTGGCTCCCAGCGTGACCAGTTCGTCCCAGCGAGTGAGTACTTCATGCATCACCCTGAGGCTTGCATCGTCGCGCATGTACTCCTCCCGGCTCAACAGCGCTTTCTGCTTGCTGTTTTCGCGAAAACGATCGGCGCCCTGAAACAGCGGCAATCTGATTTCGGCCCGAGCCCACCATCGGTCGTAATACTCCGGCCGGCCGACATCCTGATCCCAGTTCACGTCAGTATAATAGTATGAGGCCCTGATTCCCAGGGTCGGGAAGAAACGAGCGCGATTCTGCGCCAGCAGTTTTTCCTGCAGGGTTATCCGTGCTCGGTGGACACTGACAGTCGGACTATTGGTCAACGCTTCACTTACCAATAACTCGCTGACCTGCTCCTGGACCTCTTGATTGTCATAACGTGGGAACAGCCGTCGGTAGTCGCGCACCAGGTTCGGCTCGGCAAAGGCCGCTGTGTCCGGCGTCAGTTCGCTATGCCCTGGAAGATTGAACAACGAGTTCAGCAACACGCCGGCTGCTACCAGGTCGTTATCGCCGCGAACAACTCTGGCGGCGGCTTCATGTCGATTCTGTTCCCAGCGAGTGACGTCTCGGCCGGGGTAGCCCTCGATTTCTCGTCGCGTGAAAGCTAACTCCAGAAAACGGCTTACCCGATTGCGATCCTCAAGGTACAGCCCGAGGGCTTCCCTCACCTGTAGGTAGTTCAGGTAGGCCAGGGTGACAGCCAGTTCCAGATCGAGTTGCGATTGACGCAGGTTGATCTGTTCGATACCACGACGCTGGGCCGCAGCTTGAATCGAGCGAATCGCTTCCAGCGAGAAAACGGTCTGGTCCAGATCGATCCCGGACTCGTAGCCGTCGGATGCTATGATGTTGCTGCTGTCAAAGTGAGTGATCGAAAACCGACCATACAAATGAGGAAGATATGCACCATAGGCTTGTTTTGCCGCCTGGGCTGATGCCTCCAGGGCGTCATATCGGGCCAGATGGGAGGGATTGGCATCGATAGCCTGGCGCAGGGCATCGTTGAAACTGAAATAGCGGCTATCTTCACCTGGGGGAGCGCGGATAATCTGGACCTCACGCTTCAGCGTGGTCGGGATCTTGACGCCGCACTGCGCAGCCGTTGCCTCGTTGATAGACAGTCCCGGAGGAACATCGAAAACCACCGGCAGGTCGGCCGCGGTGGCTCCCTCGATTATTTTCACCAACTTGACGGCGGCCATCCGAGCCTGTGGAATCACCGAGAACCCGCTGTTGCCAGCCAGCGCTCCGCGCTGTACCAGATAAGCCCCCTCCCACACGAACGTAGGCATCTTGTCCCGTTTGGTCATGGCAAAGAACTCGCGGATTTTGATGCCGTCCATTGCCCACATCGGAAACAGATAAACAGCGTCAACTTTCCCGGCCAGGCTGTGGTAGGCTTTGAAAAAGGCGTAAGCGCCCTTGTTGTCGTACCCTTCTCCCATGACCACTTCAAAACCATGCTGCTCACCCAGCGACTGTAGTTTCGCCATTATAATGTCGTTTTGCTCATCGCCGGCAGGGAAGTACAGCACACCGAGACGCCGCACATTGATCAATCGGGTCAAGGCATCGATATCGCGCGCCAGTTGTACCGGGCGCATCTGTACCGTAAGATTCGGAGCGATCGGACGACCGGTTTTGTCCAGCAGTCCTTCAGCCGCCGGATCGACTCGATTCAACGCCACGATCGGTTTGTCATACCCGGCCGCCAGCAGATCCTCCACCACCCACGGACCCAAAGCCACGACCATATCGGCTTCTTCGAGTGCGACCAACTCTGCCGCCAGAAGCCGACAACTGTCGCGTTTCCATTCAGCCATTTTGTATCCCTGCGGGATTGGTCGGATTTCAAAGTTGTCGGGCGTTAACTGCTTCAACTGGTGACTGAACTCATCACGCAGGATGTCATGCTCGAGGCAGCGACCAGCCTCAAAGAACGCCAGGTTGATCCGTTTTTTTTGTTGGGCCGCAGCCGTAAGCGTAAGAGTCACCAGCCAAAGGCATACCAGCGATATCAGACTATGAGTTTTCGAACTAAACATCGTATCCCATCATTAGGAGTTACTATTCACCAATGGGATGATAATGAATTAGGTGCGAAGGTTAAAGAAGAAATCGCATAACCTGCTTGATCAATATGATGGGCTGATAGAAATCAGTATCCTGTCCCTTATGTAGCGAGCCTAACAGGCGTTTGAAAAACGCATACACGCCTGTGGGCGGCGTGTGTCTACATGTGCCGCCAAGAAGCCCGGCTTGACCGGGCGACTTGATCGTGCGGCTTTGACCGGACGGCAGATGTGGACATCTGCCGTTCACCTAATCTCTCTCTCGCTGTCTACCAACGAATTGAGATTGCCGCGTTCCTCCGCCAGTGGAAGCCACTTGTGGCCGGAGTCGCTCGCGATGACGGTTCATGGGGTTTTCAACAAGCTCTTTCTTGTAGGTCAGGTTCCCTGGAACCTGACAGGATGCAGATGGCAGGATCCTTGCGCTCCAGCCGAAACGTCATCCAGAGCACTCCCCCCAACGTCATCCTGCGCATCCCTCCCAACGTCATCCTGCGCATCCCTCCCAACGTCATCCAGAGCACTCTCCCCAACGTCACCCTGAGCGGAGTCGAAGGGTGGCCTACCTTGTGTGCGGATACTGGATGCTGGCTTTCGCCAGTATGACAGGCAAGCCTGTTCTTCGCGCTTCGCGCGGCAGCGTCAAGGGGCGTTTGCGTACAGTTGACATACTATATTGGGGCAGACCGGGAGGTCTGCCGCCCACAAGAATTAGGAACTTGTGGGACAGCCTCTCCTCATCTGCCCCTGTCTAAGTTGTTTCTGTCGCCAGGATACCGCTCACTAGTTCCGTGAGCTTGTCGGCCCGGTACGGTTTCTGCAGGAAATGTACGTTCGCCTTCAAATCCTCGGGGATGTCATCCCAGTCGGCATCGTACCCGCTGGAAATTATGCACGGCAGATCGGGACAGGTTTGGCGTACCCGGTGAAGTGTCTCAATACCGGAAAGCCCCGGCATAGTCAAATCCAAAAGCATCAGATCGATCTGATCGGACTGCTCGAAGCACCGCTTGACCGCTTCACCACCAGAACAGGCCGTGACCACCTCGTAACCCTGTCGTTCAAGGATCTTAGTCGCCATTGACAGGATCATTTCCTCATCGTCAACAACCAAGACCTTCAAAACCAGTCCCCCAATGTTGGTAGCCGCGTGTTGGGCAGGACTGCCCCTGCGTGTGGCAAAGCCCTATGTACCGAGCACTACCTAATAATATCGGAAAATGTCTCTCAATGTAAACTCCCGTCCTACATAAAACTTTGTCTCTCATCAAACCTGATATGACCTGAGAGCAACAATCCAGTTCCCATTTTCGCGGGAAAGTGATTAATTTCACAAAATGGTCAAAAAAGCGTTTGACTTTGGTTGCCCGGTCAGTATATTTGCCAGTCAAAAATTGAGGGTGTATAAACGTGGCCCTCTTGGATTCACGACGCGACAAGAAGCCGAGCAGGTTTCTCAGGCAAACCGGTTTATTGGCGACGGTGCCAGCCATCCTGCTGGTGTCGCCTTTATTAGGTTTTTTCGGAGGCCGTTGGGCTGACGACAGGTTTGGAACAGAGCCGTACTTGATGATCGCAGGGATTTTTCTCGGGTTCGGAGCGGCCGGAATAGAGACCTACAAACTGGTAAAGAAGGCAGCTAAGATTGAAGAAGAGGACAATGCCGAATAGTAGCCTCGGACTTGATTTCCTGGCGCGTACTCTTCGCACGATCGGCGTCGTCCTGCTTATCTTCCTACCTTTCGGCGTTTACTATTTTGGCATCTATACCGCCCTGGCTGTTTTTTCGGGCGGGGTGTGGGGTATTGTCAACCTCATCTTTCTTTCCGCCGTGGTCCGTTCAGCGATCCGGCCCGAGGGCATAGAAACCGCTCGATTGGTTGTGGCCTTACTGGTGAAATTTCCCTTGTTATATCTGGCGGGTTATGCGCTGTTGAAAGTGCCGCAATTCAGCCCTTTGAATCTGTTGATCGGGTTTTCGATCTGTCTGGCGGTTTTGGCGCTGAAGGCGTTGGGCCGAGCGCTCCTGGGGCTTGATAAGGGGCCAAACAAAAGTGGTAATCTCGGTGAGGCGGCTCGATGATTCTCTACTACACCCATGTTCTGGCCTTAGCCGGCGCGAAGCTCACGCCTTTCCTGATGATGATCGCCTCCGGTGGCGACAGTCACTCGGCGGACGCAGGTGAACACGAAGGCGGTCACGATGGCCCGCCGCATCTGCCGAACCTGGTCGGATTGATAACCGGCGGGCATGGCTGGGCGGCCGAATGGGTAGACATCATATTCGCCTTCGCCATTGCGATCTTCTTCATCATTATCGCCACCCGCGTCTATGCCAAACGGCAGATGATTCCAGGACCGTTTCAGAATGTGATCGAGATGCTGGTTGAGGGGATGTACAACTTTCTGTACACAATCCTGGGCAAAGAAGCCAGGCGGTATACGCCGTATCTGGGCACTCTGTTTTTCTATATTCTGCTGATGAATTTCATGGGAATTATCCCGTTCGGACACTCCCCATCGACGAGTATAAATATCACCGCCTCGTTAGCTATCTGCACGTTTTTGTATGCGCAGTACACCGGCGTCAAACGGCTGGGCGTGGTCGGATATGCCGATCACCTGGCGGGACAACCTCGTGATGTTATTTCGTGGGTGCTGGTGCCGATTATGCTGCCGATGCACATCATCGGCGAATTGGCCAAACCGCTCAGCCTGGCTTTACGACTCTTCGGCAACATCACCGGCGAGGATGTTCTGGTGGCCGCCTTTGTGGGGTTGGGAGTTGCGGCGCTGGCTTTTACCGGGTCGCCCATCGGACTGCCGTTCAACGTGCCGTTCATTTTGTTGGGGTTGCTCCTGTCGACGATTCAGGCTTTGGTATTTACGTTGCTTTCGACCATTTATATTTTGATGATGCTTCCTCACGAGGAGGGGCATCACTGACAAACGAACAAGAAGAGAGTAATAACAACAATATAGCTTCAGCTATTTGGAGGAAATGATGGATTACCAGTCGATGTTGTCATTAGCGCTGCCGTTTGGTGTGTCCCTGGCTGCATGCGGTTCGGGTTACGGATTGGGTCGCGCCGTAGGTTCGGCGATGGAAGCAATCGGTCGCCAGCCTGAGGCCGCCGGCAAGATTCAGACAGCCATGATTATTGGCGCCGCCCTGATCGAGGCTCTGACAATTTACGCTTTGGTGGTTTTCTTCATTCTCCAGGGAAAGATCGGCGGCTGAGTCTGCCCAACCGGTCTTACTGGACAGGACGAAAACACCTTATACATTAGGTAGAATAATGGATCTGCAGTGGCAGCAATTGCTGACACACCTGGTCGGCTTCGTAATAACCGTCTGGATTCTCAAGCGCTACGCCTGGGGGCCGTTGTTGGCCATCATGGAGGAGCGTCGCAACAAGATCAAGCAGGAATTCGACGATATCGAAGTTGAAAAGACCAAGGTGTCTGAGTTGACCGCCGAGTATGTGGCAAAGCTGAAGGATATCGATGCCGAACGCCGAGTCAAACTAGTCGAAGGGGTCAACGAGGGGAAGAAGATCGCCAAGGAAATCGAAGCCGAGGCGCGCGTGGACGCCCTGAGCACGAGCGAAAAAGCCCAGGCCGAACTCGAGCGCGATGTCGCCAAGGCCAAAGTTCAGCTCAAGAACGACATGGTTGCGATGACTATCACCGCGGCTGAGAAAATCATCAACGAGAAGCTTGATGATCCCAAGCATCGCGAGTTGATCGGCAATTTCATCGATAACGTGGAGAAGGCGTAAAGCGACGTGTTAGCCCAGGAAGTTGCCAAGAAATACGCCGGCGGTTTGTTCTTGTCGGTCATGGAACGCGGTCTGGTCGACCAGGCCCATGATCAACTCAAGGATCTCAAGGATTTCCTGACCGATGATCCGACCCTGCTGAATTTCCTGATGGCGCCGCACGTGCTGGATGAGCACAAGCTGGCCCTGGTGCGCGACGTTTTCACCGACCGAATGGACCGGCTCCTTGTAGAGTTCCTGATCGTGTTGGTCAATAAGCATCGCATCGGTTACCTGCATGAAGTCGTCGGTGAGTTCATTCGTCTGGTCAAGGCCGAGCGCGGCATCGCGCTGGTCACGGTGTTGTCGGCCGTGCCACTGGCCGAAGGCGAGCGACTAAGGTTGATCGAAAAGCTCAAGGCGCGCACCGGCATGACAATTGAGTTGGAAGAAAAGATCGACCCCGACATTATCGCCGGCATGATTATTATCATGTACAACAAGATCATCGACGGCTCCGTCAGGCGTGACTTGGATGTGCTCGAAGGGCAGCTCTCCAAGGTGCGGGTATATTGAACCCGGTGAGGGTTTGTTCGGTTATTGCGAAAGATATAGTTGAGTAAAATAGGAGTTCGATGATGGGTCTCAACCCGGAAGAAGTATCATCGGTTATCAAAAAAGAGCTGGAGAAATACGAAACCAAGCTCGAAATGGAGTCGGTCGGCACCGTACTCCAGGTGGGTGATGGTATCGCCCGGATATGGGGTCTTGAAGACGCCCAGATGTCCGAGTTGATCGAGTTCCCCGGCGACGTTATTGGTTTGGTGTTGAACCTCGAAGCGGACAACGTCGGCGCCGCCATTTTCGGGAGCGATACCCACATTCACGAAGGCGACACCGTAAGGCGCACCGGCAAAGTGGCCAGTGTCCCCGTCGGTGAAGCGCTGTTGGGGCGTGTCGTCAATCCGTTGGGGGAACCGCTCGATGGTAAAGGTCCCATCGTCACCGACAAGTTCCGCGTCATCGAAGGTCGCGCCCCCGGCGTCATCGAACGCCAACCGGTGAAAGAACCGCTACAGACCGGTCTGAAGGCGATCGACTCGATGATACCGATCGGCCGCGGCCAGCGTGAGTTGATCATCGGTGACCGCCAGACCGGCAAAACGGCCCTGGCTCTGGACACCATCATCAACCAGAAAAACACCGATGTGTACTGCATCTATGTCGCCATCGGCCAGAAAAACTCCACCGTGGCGCAGGTGGTGCAGACGCTCGAGAAGTACGGCGCCATGGAGTACACCACGGTCGTTATTGCCAGTGCGACCGACCCGGCGCCGCTGCAGTACATCGCCCCCTACGCCGGTTGCGCGATGGGCGAAGAGTTTTTGTACAACGGCAAACATGCCCTGTGCATCTATGACGACCTCTCTAAGCAGGCGCAGTCGTACCGCCAGTTGTCACTTTTGCTGCGTCGTCCGCCGGGACGTGAAGCCTACCCCGGTGACATCTTCTACTGCCACTCCCGTTTGTTGGAGCGGGCGGCCAAGCTGCATGACGATCTGGGCGGCGGCTCGCTGACCGCCCTGCCGATCATTGAGACTCAGGCTGGTGACGTTTCGGCTTACATCCCGACCAACGTGATCTCGATTACCGACGGTCAGATTTTCCTCGAGGGAGAGTTGTTCTTTAGCGGTATTCGCCCCGCCATCAACGTCGGTATCTCGGTATCACGTGTTGGCGGTAACGCTCAGGTCAGGATGATGCGACAGGTGGCCGGATCGTTGAAACTGGATTTGGCTCAGTACCGTGAGTTGGCGGCCTTCACCCAGTTCGGCTCCGACCTCGATGAAGCCACCTTGAAGCAGCTTAACCGTGGTGCAAAGATGGTTGAGTTGCTCAAGCAGGGGCAGTACGTGCCGGTGCCGGTAGCACGGCAGGTGATGGTTATCTGGGCCGGGGCTAACGGCTATCTCGATGACCTTCCAACCGAGGCGGTTCTGCGCTTCGAGGAAGAGTTCCTGGCCTTCTGTGAACAAAAGTATCCCGACATCGAACACACGATGGACCAGGAGAAGAAAATCTCCGACGAACTGGGCGCCAAGCTGAAGGCGGCCGTGGAGGAGTTCAAGCCGCAGTTTACAGCCTGAGGGTTGTGACCACCTGGTGAAATGAGGATTTCGGTAAGACGCACCTATGGCGACGCTTCGTGAAGTAAAAAAGAGAATCCGCACGGTAATCTCGACGCAACGGATTACCCGCGCGATGGAGATGGTGGCCGCAGCCAAGCTGCGTCGCGCCCAGCAGCGCATCGAACAGGCCCGTCCGTATGCTCAGAAGATGGACGAGATGCTCAGCCATCTGGCGGCCGCTTCTACCACGGAGATTATCCATCCGTATTTCGAGCAGCGTGAAATCAAGAAGAGAACGCTGGTGATAGTCACCTCCGACCGCGGTTTCTGTGGATCATTCAATTCCAATATCATCAGGCGCGCCGGACAATGGCTCGGCGAGAATGACACTGTTGAGCAGGAATTTGTCACCATCGGCAAAAAGGGTAACGACTTTTTCAAACGGCGCCCGACGCCGGTCACCCGTTACTGGGGTGACTGGGGCGGAACTCTTGACTACGATCGGGCGCGGGAGATTGTGTCGTTCCTGACTGATCGCTTTGTCTCGGGAGAAACTGATCAGATCAGCATAGTCTATACCCAGTTTGTGTCCATGGCCAGGTACAAGGTCATCATGCAGGACTATCTGCCGATTCCGCCGCCGGAAATACCGGAGGACGACGACGATCGCGACCAGATTTCGGCCGAGTACATCTTCGAGCCGGACGCCGAACAGATCTATGCGGCGTTGATGCCCGGCTATGCCACCACCAAGATGGTTACGGCACTCGCCGACTCGTTTGCCAGTGAACACGGCAGTCGGATGATCGCCATGAATGCCGCCACCACTAACGCCGGTGAAATGATACAGGCCTTGACGCTTGATTACAACAAAGCCCGTCAGGCGCAGATTACCAAGGAGTTGCTGGAGGTTGTCTCCGGCGCCGAGGCGCTCAAGGGTTAGCTCGATACGAAAGTAAGTTTTTTTGACATAACGGAGTTCGCTTCATGGCAGAGAATATAGGCAAAGTTGTTCAGGTAATCGGAGCTACCGTCGACTGCGAGTTTCGCAGCGACTCCCTGCCTGACATCCTGAATGCTATCGTAATCAAAGACGACGAGAAGAAAATCAACCTCACCATCGAGGTGGCCTTGCACATCGGCGACAACATCGTGCGCTGCGTGTCGCTGGCCTCCACCGACGGTCTGGTGCGCGGTATGCAGGCGGTCGACACCGGTGCTCCTATTGCGGTGCCGGTGGGTAAGACCTGTCTGGGGCGCGTGTTCGATCTTTTGGGTCGTCCCATCGATGGCAAAGGCGACATCCCCGCCGACGCCAAACGCAGTCCCATCCATCGCCCGGCGCCGGCCTTTGACGAGCAAGCTACCTCCGCTGAGATGTTCGAGACCGGCATCAAAGTGATCGATCTGCTGGAACCATATCTCAAAGGCGGCAAGGTCGGCATGTTCGGCGGCGCGGGAGTCGGCAAGACAGTAATCATTCAGGAGTTGATCCACAATATTGCCACCGAGCACGGTGGCTACTCCGTGTTCTGCGGCGTGGGTGAGCGCACCCGTGAGGGGAACGACCTTTACCTCGAAATGGCCGAGTCCGGCGTGCTGGCCCGTACCGCGATGGTCTTCGGGCAGATGAACGAACCACCCGGCGCTCGTTTACGGGTGGGTCTTGCCGGTCTGACGATGGCCGAGCACTTCCGCGATGAGGAGCATCAGGACGTGCTGCTCTTTATTGACAACATCTTCCGCTTCGTACAGGCCGGTTCCGAAGTGTCGGCGCTGCTGGGACGTATGCCCTCGGCGGTCGGTTACCAGCCGACGTTAGGCACCGAGATGGGCGGCCTTCAGGAGCGTATTACCTCCACCCGCGCCGGTTCGATTACCTCGGTGCAGGCGATTTACGTGCCGGCCGACGACCTGACCGACCCGGCCCCGGCGACAACTTTTGCTCACCTTGACGCCACCACCGTCTTGTCGCGTCAGATCGCCGAGTTAGGCCTCTATCCGGCTGTGGATCCGCTTGATTCGACCTCACGCATTCTCGATCCGGCTGTCGTCGGCGAGGACCACTACCGCGTGGCGCGTGAGGTCCAGGTGATTCTGCAGAAGTACAAAGACCTCCAGGACATCATTGCTATCCTCGGTATGGACGAACTCTCCGAAGAGGACAAACTGGCCGTGACACGTGCCCGCAAGATACAGCGTTTCCTGTCCCAACCGATGTTCGTAGCCGAGGCGTTCACCGGCAAACCGGGTGTGTATGTCAAGGTTGAAGATACGGTGAATGGGTTCGACATGATCATCAAGGGTGAACTCGATCACATCGGTGAGCAGGCCTTCTACATGTGCGGCGGTATCGACGAGGTGCTCGAGCGGCACGAGAAAAGTCAGAAGTAAAGGCGCCTATGTTTCGACTGTCGATAGTCACACCTGAGAAGGTCTTTTACGAGGAGGAGATCAGCTCGCTGGTGGTCCCCGGTACCGAGGGATACCTGGGCATTCTCTCGCACCATGCGCCGTTGATCACCGCCCTCAAACCGGGCATGATTGAGTTTCGCGACGCCGATGACAAGGTGAGAATCACCGCCGTCTCGGGGGGGTTCCTCGAGGTTTCGAACAACGTCGCGACGCTGCTGGCCGATGCCGTGGAGTGGGCCGATGAGATCGATGTTGAACGCGCCCAGGCTGCTTACGATCGTGAGAAGAAGCGTTTGATCTCAGCCGGTGAGGCTGAGACCGATATCGATTTGCCTTCGGTGCGCGCGGCTCTCGAACGCGCCGCCAACCGCCTCAAAATCGCCAAGGAGCACGGCGGGAAGAAGTAGACGGCTCGCGAAGAGAGAACTCAAGACATAGAATATAGACTCGTGCCCGGCGGACGTCCTCGTCTGCCGTGTTTTTTCATGCCCAGCGTGGCCCGGACCTTGGTCCGGGTCTCATCAGATCGGTCCTTGTGAAACCCGGACGAACGTCCGGGCCACCCAGGCGCAACGTGAATATGGACAAAAGATGACAGCAAAATGGGTTCGTTTTGTGTATTTTTGTCTTCACATAATAGATTCGATGGTGATTGCGTGGCCTGCATGAGCTGGAGGTGATTCAGGAGCCGGTAGGCGCTGGTAAGTTGTCGTCTGAGGCGCATTTCGTAGTTCATGAGGCTCCGGCAGAATGATTCGTTCGGTACCGATTGATCGCCGATAAGGTCGGCGGCGATCTGTCTTGCGCTGGTGGCCGTGGAACCGATCCTTTATTAGTGAACGTGCCGGCGCATTTTGCGGGGGATTGGTGGTGTTTTTAGGAGGGGTGAATCAGGGAATCGGCTGCGCCGATGTCGAAACCGCAGGGGTTTCGACCTACGGTTACTCGTTTGGGGGTGACTCTTCCGGCAGCATAGCCGTCCCAAACAGGTTTGAGACGGCCACCCGACCACCAAGGGCGGACCGGGAGGTCAGCCGCCCACACTTTCTTGTGAAACCCGGACGAACGGGCTTGTTGAAAAAGTCCGAATTCTTGTCATTGCGAGCGACCGAAGGGAGCGCGGCAATCTCATACAACATGTCGCCCAACGAATTGAGATTGCCACACCACGCTCCGCGTGGTTCGCAATGACGCTGGCTGGGGTTTGTCAACAGCTCCAGATGTCCGGGCCACCCACCGCCCTTAACCCGTTACCCCGCAAACCGTTCTGACAACCCGTTTTAGCTTGACTTTTCAGGGCCTTTTGTATACCCTTTGAAGCTGTGATAGTTGACTTTCGGGAATTTGAGACGTTCCCGGCACATAAAGTTTTAGAGAGCGACCCGGAAAAGATTTCTCTGGATTTCGACGGGGTTCAGAACGTAGAAGAGGCAAAAGTCGACCTCACCATCCAGAAATCCGGCGAGGAATTCTACTGCCAGGGCGAAGTCGCCGCCAGGGTGACGTTGGAATGTGCGCGCTGCCTGGCTTTGTTTGAGATGGAAGTGAACAATTCGATCGACTTTATTGTTTGTTCCTCAGACATGCATGAGGCGCATCGGAAGGAAGCGCTGGACGATGAGGACTACGTCCTGCTCGACCATCACCAGCGCGCCGACTTGACCGAGATAGTCAGACAGGCAATCCTGCTGGCCGTTTCGTTAAAACCGCTTTGCTCAGAGAACTGTTTGGGTCTCTGTGCGCAGTGCGGGAAGAACCTTAACGACGGTCCGTGCGGTTGCAAGACAGAAGTAATTGATGAACGCTGGGCGGCGTTGAAAGAGCTTGCGCCGGCCCCGCAGGAATCGGATAAGAAGCAAGGAAACATCGATGGCACTGCCTAAGAGAAGACATTCGCGGGCCAGAGGTCGCAAGCGGCGCACCAACTGGAAAATCACCGCGGTCAACGTGGTGGAATGTGCGCACTGCCACCAGGCGCGGCTGCCGCATCACATCTGCCCGCAATGTGGATACTACGACGGTCGCGAAGTGTTTGCGCCCGGTCAGGAGTCGTAGCGCTTCGCCGACACCAGCAACTGATCTAACCGGAATCGGAGTTTGATGACGGAATCAAAGCGTCATAACATTGTTCTGGATGTGATGGGCGCCGACAGCGGTGAGGAAGGCATAATCGACGGCGGCGTGGAAGCTGCCAAGAGTGCTGGTGACTCCCTGCACGTCACGCTGGTCGGCCGTCGCGAGATTATCGAACGACGGCTGGAGGCACTGCCGGAGATACCCACCAACATCTCCATAGAACATGCCGACGAGGCGGTGCCGATGCATGTCTCGGCGACCGAGGGCGTTCGTATGCGCAACAGCTCCATCCGCGTCGGTCTGAAACTTCTGCGCGATAACAAGGCGGATGGCTTTGTTTCGCCCGGCAACACCGGCGCTGTCATGGGTACGTCACTGTTGACTCTGGGCCGCATGGAGGGCGTGAGTCGTCCGGCCATAACTTCCGTTTTTCCCACCTGGACCGGCCGAAAGACGGTAGTCCTTGATGTCGGCGCCAATGCCGACTGCAAACCGACACACATTTCACAGTTTGCGGTGATGGGTTCGGTATACTACTCGGTCGTATTCGGTCAGGAGGCGCCGCGGGTCGGATTGATTTCGATCGGCGAAGAACGCAGCAAAGGGAACGAGCTTATTTTCAACGCGCTGAAACTGTTGAAGAACTCAAATATCAACTTCGTGGGCAACATCGAGGGTCGGGACATCCTATCCGGCACCGTCAATGTCGCCGTCACCGACGGTTTCACCGGCAACATACTTCTGAAGTTTGCTGAGTCGATTCGGCCGATGCTGGCCAAGTCGATGCAGCGCCAGATCCAGACCAATATTTTCTCGCGTGTCGGCGCTGTGTTGCTCCTGCCGTTTTTGCGCAGGATGCGCGACCGGTTCGATTATGCGGAAGCCGGGGGGGCACCGCTTCTGGGAGTAAACGGTGTGGTGATCGTTTGCCACGGCGCCTCCAACTCGCGCGCCATTTGCAACGGCATCCGGCTGGCACACAATCTGGCGTCCAAGAATCTGCTGAAACGTATCAAGGACGAACTGGTAACAAACCATTTTGGACGGATCAATGGCACAAAAGATGAGAGCCAAAATAATCGGAACAGGGTCGTTCGTGCCTCCGCGGCGAATGACCAACGCTGATTTCGAGAAGATAGTCGACACCTCGGACGAATGGATCGTCACCCGCACCGGTATCCGGGAGCGACGTATCGCCGATAACGGCATAAGCACTTCGGACATGGCCGTTGCGGCGTTGCGCCAGGCGATCGACATGGCGCAGTGCCCCCATGACGAAATCGACGCCATCATTGTCGGCACTGTGACCCCCGACTACCGGCTTCCCTCGACGGCCTGCGTTGTCCAGGAAAAAATGGGTTTCCCCAACGCCGTCGCCTTTGATGCGGTGGCTGCCTGCACCGGCTTCATCAATGGACTGTCCATAGCTCGCTCATTCGTTGAGAGTGGCACCTACAAGAAGGTGGCGGTGATCGGCGTGGAGAGACTATCGAGCATCACCAACTACAAGGATCGCAACACCTGTGTGCTGTTTGGAGACGCCGCCGGCGCCGCTATAGTCGCGGGCGACACCAATGGCCATGGTATCCTTTCGACATTCATGAGATCCGCCGGCAATTTGCGCGAACTGCTATGGATGCCAACCGGCGGTACCCTGAATCCGTACACGGCCGATTTCACTTATGATGGTTCCGACAAACTCACCATGAACGGTTCCGAGGTCTTCAAGGTGGCCGTGCGCCAAATGTGTGACGCCGCCCTGCGGGTTATCGATAAGGCCGGTCTGGAACCGTCGGATATCTCGCTGGTGATACCGCACCAGGCCAACATCAGAATTATAGAAGCCCTGGTCAAACGGCTCGGCCTTAGCATGGATAAAGTAGTCTTGAATATCGAAAAATATGGCAACACCTCCTCCGCCTCGGTGCCCTTGGCGCTTGACGAAGCCAACCGCGCCGGGAGAATCAAGCCTGACGATCATATTCTGATGGTGGCGTTCGGCGGCGGACTTATTTGGGGCGCAGCCCTGGTGAGGTGGTAAGCAGATGAGTAAAACCGCACTGTTTTTCCCGGGGCAGGCATCGCAATACGTCGGAATGGGTCGCGACCTCTATGAAGCATCACCTCAGGTGCGCGAACTTTACCAATTGGCCTCCGATGAGATCGGTGTTGATATCGCGCACCTTTCGTTCGAAGGTCCGGCCGAGGAACTCAAGCGAACCCGCTTCACCCAGCCGGCCATTCTGATTCACTCGCTGGCTATCCTGACCATACTCAAGGATAGTCTACCACCGTTCGATTACGCCTGCGGTCATTCGCTGGGTGAGTACGGCGCCCTGGCCGCCGCCGGAGTATTGTCGAGAGAAGATGCCATCCGCGCCGTGGTCAAGCGGGCCGACTTGATGGAACAGGCGTGCCTGGCCCAGCCCGGCACGATGGCCGCCATGATGGGTCTTGACGAGAATCAGGTTGAAGAGGTTTGTCGAAAGGCCTCATCCAGGGGCATTGTGGTGCCGGCCAATTTCAATTCCAAAGCACAGATCGCCATCTCCGGCGCCGTGGCAGGGGTGGAGTATGCTGTCGAACTGGCCAAGGAAGCCGGGGCCAAGAGGGCCATGATCCTCGAGGTTGGAGGTGCTTTTCATTCGCCTTTGATGGAACCGGCTCGCCATGGTTTGGAAGAGTATCTTTCCGGTTCGACGTTCCTCGCGCCCAAGACGCCGGTGGTCGCCAATGTTACAGCCGAACCTGCGGCCACACCTGATGACATCAGGGACCTGTTGGTGCAGCAGGTAACATCGCCGGTGCGATGGTCACAGACAATGAACTACCTTCTGGCCAACGGTGTCGGGCGGATAATTGAGATCGGCCCCGGACGCGTTCTTAGCGGACTGGCCAAGCGGGACATGCGTCCCGAACAATCGCTAACACTCGACAAGCTGACCGATATTGAATCGTTCGTGGCCGTGACGGCCTGACACTGTGTCAACGGAATGACGAGGGATCTATGAATTTTGAGGACAAGACGGCGGTGGTGACCGGTTCCGTCCGCGGTATCGGCCGAGTGATAGCCCAGAGTTTCGCAACCGCCGGCGCCAACGTGGTCATCAGCGATGTCGACCAGGCTGCCTGTGAGAAGACAGCCTCGGAAATCGGAGGCGCCGCTATTGCCTGTCGCGCCGATGTAACCAGCGCCGATGATATCGATCAACTGTTCAAGACCACTGTCGACAAGTTCAAACGCATTGATATCGTCGTCAATAATGCCGGTATCACGCGCGATGGTCTTATCATCCGAATGGATGAAAAGGACTGGGATACGGTACTTGACATCAATCTTAAAGGTGCCTTTCTTGTCACCAAATCGGCCGCCCGGATTATGATGAAGCAGCGTTACGGTCGCATTGTCAATATCAGTTCGGTAGTCGGTTTGACCGGTAATGCCGGCCAGGCGAATTATTCCGCCTCAAAGGCAGGGTTGATTGCGTTGACGAAGACATCAGCCAAGGAACTCGGCTCGCGCGGCATTACAGTAAATGCCGTCGCCCCGGGCTTTATCGAAACGGAGATGACGGCTGCTCTGCCTGAGGCTGCCAGGGAATTTTTTCTGAGCAAGGTTGTGCTGGGTCGACCCGGTACACCGGAGGATGTCGCCCGGGCGGTGCTGTTTCTGGCCTCTGATGAAGCGGCTTACGTCACCGGGCAGGTGCTGGCCATAGATGGCGGAATGATGATTTCGTAGATTTGACTTTTAAGAAAGAGCGTAGCGCATACAAGGAGTGTCCAATGTCAGTTGAAGAGAGAGTCAAGGAACTTATCATTGAGCAACTGGGTGTTGAAACCGGCCAGGTCACCGATCGGGCCAAGTTTGTGGAGGACCTGGGGGCCGACTCCCTGGATACCGTTGAGTTGGTGATGGCTTTGGAAGAGGAGTTTTCCATCGAGATCCCTGATGAGGATGCCGAGAAAATCACCTCAGTCGGCGACGCCATCAAGTACATCAACGACCACGCCGAGAAGGCGAGCTGATGCCCACTCCGTTATCATGAGCACCACCGTGACCCACAAAAGGGTGGTCGTTACCGGCATGGGGGGGGTGACCCCTCTGGGTAACAGTGTCGAGGAAACCTGGCAGGCGCTGCTTGCGGGTAAATCAGGCATTGGACAGGTAACGCGATTCGATGTCAGTGAATACCCTACTAAAATAGCCGGTGAGATCAAGAACCTCGACACCTCCGGCGTGATCGAGAAGAAGGAATTGCGCCGGATGGACCTGGCCGAGCAGTACGCCATAGTCGCTAGTGAGCAGGCGATTCAAGACTCCGGGCTTGATCTTGAGGGTATCGATCTCGATCGCTGCGGCGTGGTGATCGGCTCCGGTATTGGTGGCATTTCGACCTTTGAGACCCAACATGAACGCCTGCTTAAGGGTGGACCCGGCAAAGTATCGCCGTTCTTCATCCCTATGATGATAATCGATATGTGCGCGGGACTGGTTTCGATCCGTTACGGTTTTCGTGGACCCAACTACGCTACGGTGTCCGCTTGCGCTTCATCGGCTCATGCCATATCCGACGCCTTTAGGATCATCCAACGCGGTGAGGCCGACATTATGATCGCAGGAGGCGCCGAGGCCACGCTAACGGTCACCTCCATGGCCGGTTTCTGTCAGGCGCGCGCCATGTCCACTCGTAACGACGAACCGGAACGCGCCTCGCGACCGTTTGACAAGGAACGCGACGGCTTTGTCATGGGTGAAGGGGCCGGTATCATGATTCTCGAATCGTACGAACATGCCACCGCCCGTGGGGCACGGATGTACGGCGAAATCCTCGGTTCCGGTATGACGGCCGACGCTCATCACATCACGGCGCCTCACCCCGAAGGCCACGGTGCCCGCCGGGCCATGACCGCTGCACTGAAGGACGCAGATCTGACCCCGGACGAAATCGATTACATCAACACGCACGGCACTGCCACCGATCTGGGCGACATCGCGGAGACCAAGGCGATCAAGTACGTTTTTGGTGACCACGCCTACGAGATCCCATGTAACTCCACCAAGTCGATGTTGGGACACCTGCTGGGTACAGCCGGCGCCATTGAGGCCATTGTTGCCATCAAGTCGATCAACGATGGCGTTGTCCATCCCACTATTAATCTCGACTATCCCGATCCTGAGTGCGACCTGGACTACGTGCCGGAGGGGAAGCGGGAGGTATCGCTGAATTACGCTTTGTCGAACTCGTTTGGCTTCGGCGGACACAATGTCACTCTCGTTGTTGGCAGTCTGAATAGCGACAGATAGATTGATGGGTCTGTTTGACAGTATCAAGAAGCTGATAGGCATTGCCGCCACGAACGGTTCACACGGGCTGGATCTGAACACCGTTCAGGACTTGCTCGGGTATCACTTCCGCGACGAGAACTTGTTGCTGCTAAGCCTCACCCATCGCTCCTTCTCTCGATTCGATCAGGGTCACTCACCCTCCAACGAACGTCTGGAATTTCTTGGCGACTCGGTCCTCGGGTTGGTGATTGCCGACCAGCTTTTCAGGGACGATCCCGATCTTCGCGAGGGCGAACTGACTCAGACGAAGTCGAAGCTGGTCAACGAAACGGCTCTGGCGTCCGTAGCCGGGAGCATCGGCTTGAACCAACACCTCAGACTGTCACCGGAGGAAGAAAAAGCAGGCGGTCGCAATCGTCCTTCTATTGTCTCCGATGCATTCGAGTCGGTCATTGCAGCCGTGTATCTTGACGGCGGCCTCGATGCTGCGCGTGATGTCATCCTGCGACTGATCTACTCCCGTCGTGGTGACTTGGCTAATTCGTCAGCCCAGCGCAATTTTAAGGGTGAACTGCTGGAGTTCACCCAGTCGCTCGGCGAAGGCGCCCCACGCTATGATGTAGTGTCTGAAGTAGGCCCCGACCACCGCAAGAAATTCAACATCGTTGTCATCGTGGCCGGTCGCGAGGCCGGCATCGGGATCGGTTCCTCCAAGAAAGAAGCCGAACAACGCGCCGCCGCTGAGGCGCTCAAACAGATCGCACACTCATAGATTTCCTCCTCTACACCGGCAAGCATCCGCGTGGATCACCAACAGTTTGAAACTCCCCTCTTTGACACGCGATAGATCCTGAAGGATACCATCAATCGACGGACAGGACGAAGGTTCCTTGTCCTCTTGATCCTCACTTGCGGATAACGCCCGAGCCCGTTCGCGAGTCATCCGGTGTTGTCCGTAGGCTGCACCGTTAGCCTATGTATGTGTGGATGCATCTTTCGACAAGACGCGCGCATAAACCACCAACAGGATATTGTTACATCTTTTTTTATATTGACTTGTTTTTCAAATTCTCGTTTATGGATGCATCTGAACTGGTATTTATGCGCTCGTGCGTATACCTATCCGTTGGATGTGAATGGAATCGTGAACCTTTTGACAGGAGCGTTGGCTAATGCGCAAAGCAACCAGAAAGAAAGCAACTCGTAAAGCGGCCCCCGGAAAAACCACTCGCAAAGTGGCCGCCAAACGCAAAACCGTCAGGAAAAAGGCGGGTCGTCCCGGAGTAAAGCCGTGGAGTGCGGCTGAGATCAGCATGCTCAAGAAGGCTTACAAGACGACCACGGCGACCGCTATTGCCAGGAAACTGAGAAGGACGGTTTCGTCGGTCAAGGCCAAGATTCGCGTTCTGGGTGTCAGCAAGCCCAAGTCCGCCCGCAAGGCCGCACCCAAGCGGAAAGTCACTCGCAAGGCTGCTCCCAAGCGGAAAGTTACCCGCCGGGCCAAACCGAAGAAGGCTGTTGCTCGCAAGCCCGCTCGTAAGACCGGGGCAAAAAAGAAGACGGCCGCCAAGAGGAAACCGGCTCGCAAGAGACGCTAATGAGATCGTCTGTAGATATCACTTCTTTGCATTAGTACCTATGGTTGAAAAGCCCGCCTTCAGGCGGGTTTTTCTTGTCGTGCAAAGACCCTCCCGGCCAACGCTTGACAAACGAGACTGATTGTAACATATTCGCCCGACGACAAAAGACAGTTTTGTTTGAGCATTTAGGAGTCCAAATGAACATAGTAGTCTTAGTAAAACAGGTGCCGGAGATAGCGCTGATAAAAGTCGATGAAGCCGCGAACGAGGTGGTTTTGCCGCAGGGGCCGGGTACGGTGAATCCGATGGACGAGTACGCCGTGGAGGAAGCCCTGCGCATCAGGGAGAAGAGTGGTGGCACCGTCAGTGTCATTTCCGTTGGAACCGAGCGGGTGGAATCCGCTTTGCGCGCCTGTCTGGCGCTCGGTGTCGATGAGGCCTATCTGCTTTCCGATGACGCCTTCGCAGGTTCCGATCCGCAGGCGGTCGGTTGCATCCTCGCGGCCGGTCTCAAGAAGCTGGGTGAGTATGATCTGATCCTGGCCGGCAAGCAGGCGATCGACTCTGATGCCGCTCAAGTGCCGACGGTGGTGGCCGCGAAGCTTGATCTGCCGCAGGCCATGTTTGTACGCAAGTTCGAAGCACTCGAAAACGGTCGGGCCACTGTGCAGCGCACTACCGAGGAGGGTTACGACCTGGTGGAACTGAACCTGCCGGCGGTGGTCTCGGTGGTAAAAGAAATCAACGAACCCAGACTGCCCTCTCTGAAGGGGAAGATGGCGGCCAAGAAAAAGATTATCACCACCTGGACAGCGGCCGATCTGGACATCGACGGTACCTCTGTTGGAGCAGCCTCGCTGACAAAGACGGTCAAAGTATCGCCCCCCCCTCCGCGCCCATCCGGTGAGATGATTGAAGGCGAGACACCCGAGGAAATCGCTGGCAAGCTCTTCGATAAACTCCGAGAAAAACAAGTGATCTGATCAAAAGGCCGCCTTCGGGCGGCTTTTTTTCTGGTTATTCCGGTGTTATCGAGGAAGAACTGGAGGGGTTTTAGCCTACTGGGCTGGTGGTTTATTTCAGTGGACGGCGTATGTCCACATGCGCCGCCTGACCACGGCGCGCCTTGACCGATCGGCAGATGTGGACATCTGCCTGCACAGGGAAGAAACACACAACCGATCGTATCCGCCGAGTCTCTGCACCTGTGCCCGTGTGATCATCAGATCGCGCGGGTGTACGTGGCCGAGTCTGAAGACTCGATCGCCACAAGGTAGCCGACCAATGAGATCGCCTCAATCGGCGTCGGTCAACTTTGATGACAATTTCATATTTGACACTATCGTGATCCTGCCGATATATTCGATTAGATGCTCTATAGTTGCAACAATTCAGTTTGGCGCCGCCGAGGCGTTCGTCTCGTGTTTTCAGTGCTGTGGCTGCTGGTGGTTCTGTCGTCTGCAGGCATGGGTGCCAGCCTGATCGACTATGCCCTGACCGACGTTCGGGTTCTGTATCTATTCGACAACGAAAGAACGATCGACTGGCCGACCCTATACTATCTTAACGGCGAGTTTGCCTGCCGTATCGATCTGGTGACGCTGGAGCGACATACCCAGTTTCACGCTTCAACGACGTCGCTGACGGAACGTGAATTCTATGTGCACCGCTATTACGTTCCTGATGACAGCACAGCCATGGATCTGGTGACGGCCGATCTGTTCGATGCTCGTCGTCCCGATCTGGTCATCCTCGGTCCTACGGGAGATAACGAGGCAGTTCGTGATTTCAAGCAGCATCTGATTGACCTTCCCTCGTCTGACTCACTTCTGTTCAACATCATCAGGATTCTTGAGCAGTCCGACGGTGAAACCGACAAACTCGGTCGATCAAAAACCGTGGTGCTCAACATCCGAGAGGTGGCCCGACGCTACCGGGAACGAATGGATCGAGAGATACCTCGTCTGGTCGGCAGTTACTACACTGATGAGATCGGCGTGGGGATATTATCGCACTACCGTCTGGTGTCGTCCCGATTGAGCAGTTCAGAAGCAAAGAAAGATTTCCTGGGAGGTATCAAGACCAACCGTCTGGAAAGTATTATCGATAGTCTCGAGTCCGACGGCCCTCGCAAGAGCACCCTGCTGAAACAGGCGGGACGGTTTGTCCATGATTTTACTGCTACCGGAGCTACCGAAGGTCGGGATCGCGTTGATTTACTGGTAAGTGGTTACCGGGCGGTGCAAGACCTCGCTGCGGCAGCCGGGGATTCCACCGCCGACGTGCTCGGCGCCTATCTCCAACGAACCTTGCAGCGAACCGAACGCGCCGCCCTGGACGCGGTCGGCCTCAGTTGGGAAGGACGCATCTCCCTGCGCGACTCGCCCCACGGCCCGAAAGCCAAGGTGGTAATGGCTGTCTCAGTCGATGGTCCCAGCGACGTCACTCTGAGCTCGGTGGAGTTTCAACCGCCGGGCAAAACCGCACCGGTAATACTCGACAGCGTACCGCGCACAATAGCGCCCCATCAATCGTATGTTCGACAGTACGTGGTCGACATTGATCCCGTTCAGCTCGAAAGCAACCAGCCGGACTCGCTGACGTTCACGACCGTCGTTCATTACGCTCTTACGCCGCTCAGACTTTCACATAGTCTGCCGTTGAGGGAGATGCCGAATCTCGAAGTGCAGTTCGATCCCGACTATTTTTTCGTGCCGCCGGTTGCAGAGCTTGATGTCGACCGAATCGTATCCTCCATGGCCTGGAATGTCGTCATAACCAAACCACCCGACCTGTCCGGCGACGTACATATAGAGCTGGAGACCCCTCGCGGTGTGTTCGCCGGCGCCTATCGGACTGATCTTTCGCTGGACGAAAGCTCGATTCGTCGCACGGTGCGCATCCCGTTCAGTGTCTCCAATCTTCTCGAACAGGGCATCCACTTTCCAACGGTTTCGCTGGTGATCGACGGTCAGGTGGTTGCCGCCGACACCGGACGTATGCGTATTGCCTCCTGCGACATCAGTAAAGCTCGCACTATTGCCTTCCTGCCCGACTCCACCGGATGGCTCGAGGACTTCCTCGGTATGACCCACGCCGCCATCCGGCCGTTGACACAGCGCGGCCTGATGACCGCCAACCTGTCCGCCTACAAAGTAATCCTGATCGGCTCGGGCGCTGCTCAGACTTACCGCGGGTTGCCGGACGCTCGTGACCGTCTGGAGGACTATGTCCGTCAGGGTGGGTCGCTGGTGACCTTCGGTCAAGACTATCGCTGGCCCAGGGACGTCTTGCCGTTCATGTTGGTGCCGTCTCTGGAGCAAATAGGCGGATCAGATATTAGTGTTCCTATTCCGGAGGCCCGGATTCTCAATAAGCCATACAAGATTTCGATCAACGGTCTGATCCGGGGCTTCGGTCACAAACGTGAAGTGGCGGCGGCCGTGGTCGCACCATCGGAAAAAGTGCTGACTACTCCCAGCGGAGCGGTGCTCTTGTCGGTGTCACGACTCGGTGAGGGTCAGTTCATTTACTGCGGTTTGCCGTTGTTCGAAATGGTCTCACAGTTGAACCTGCAGGCAATACACCTTTTGGCCAATATCCTGAACTACTGAACAGCTTTTGTGTTATAATGATTCTTGAAGAGAGAGGCAGACTCGCTTAATATGGACAGTAGCTTGTGAACGCTGACAAACAACCCGACCCTCCCGGCCCGTTCTACACCATCACCAAGTACCTGAGGCGTTACCGGGGTTACCTGATCGCCGGTGGCGTTTGTATCGTTTGCAGCAATCTGCTGATCCTCGTCCTGCCTTATATTACCAAGATCATTTTCGACCTCCTGGAAAGTAAGGGAACCGACAGCGAACGTTTGCAATGGGTGCTCGCCATGGTCGGACTGGCCATCCTGTCCGGTCTCTTTCGGTTTCTGACGCGGCGCACTGTCATCTGGATGTCGCGCCGGGTCGAGTGCGACCTGCGCGGCGAGATATTCAGACATCTGTTGACCCTGTCGCCGTCCTTCTATGACCGTACCCGCACCGGCGACCTCATGGCCAGGCTGACCAACGACCTGGAGGCGATCCGTATGATGGTTGGTCCCGGCATAATGCATTTGAGCAGCACGCTGGTCACTTTTGTCGTGGCGCTGGCCTTCATGCTGTATCTTTCTCCGCGACTTACCCTTTACGCCTTGGGACCGATGCTACTCTTTCCGCTGTTGGCCAACCGAGTGGGAAACATGGTGCACCGTCGCGCCATGAAGATACAGGAACATTTCTCGGTGTTAACGGCAGCGGTGCAGGAGAATATCGCCGGTGTTCGAGTGATCAAATCATTTCGCCAGGAAGATAACGAGGTCGAGCAGTTCAGATCCCTTTCACAAAAGTACCTCGGACTCAACATGGATCTGGCTCGGCTGTACGCCATAATGGTTCCGCTTCTGATGACGTTAGCTTCCTTGCTGACTCTGATCGCCCTTTACTTCGGCGGCCTTGAGGTCATGAGCGGGGCTGTTCCCCTGGGAACGCTGGTAGCGTTTTTTGCCTACCTGTCGATGCTCATCTGGCCCGCGGTAGCCCTGGGTTGGGTCGTCTCACTCTATCAACGCGGCAAAGCATCGCTGGAACGCGTCAACCGCATCCTCGAAATTCAACCCACCGTTCGCGATGAGCCCGGCAAACTGCACGCCGGTGAAATGCGCGGGCGGATCGAGTTTTCGAACCTTTGTTTCAGTTACAACGGTACCGAAGTACTCAAGAGGATCAACCTCACTATCGAACCGGGCCAGATAATCGGCCTGGTGGGGCGCACCGGTTCCGGCAAAACAACCCTGGTGTCGCTGCTGGGCCGTATGTATCCGGTCCCGCGCGGTCAGTTGTTCATCGACGGCGTCGACATCAACGACTGGGAACTCTCGGCGCTGCGTCGGCAGATAAGTTTCGCCACCCAGGAGCCATTCCTATTTTCGGCGAGTATCAGTGACAACATCCGCTTCGGTGCTGACAGCGCCACCGATGAAGCGATTGAAACAGCCGCGACGATAGCCGCTCTTACACCAGACGTCCGCACTTTCCCCGACGGCTTCGGCACCATGATCGGAGAGCGCGGCATCACTCTCTCCGGCGGCCAGAAACAGCGCACGGCCATCGCGCGCGCCATCGTTGCCGCACCGGCCGTGCTGGTCCTCGACGACGCCACCTCCTCAGTCGACACTGAGACCGAGGCTGAAATCAACCGGAGTCTGGCCTCTGTCCTCAAGGGTCGTACCTCGATTATCATCTCGCATCGCATCTCATCGGTGAAACAAGCCGACCGCATCCTCTATCTGGAGGACGGTCGCATCATAGAGCATGGCAGTCATGACGAACTGATACAACTGGGCGGTCACTACGCCGATCTGTACCGTTCACAACTGCTGGCGGAGCAACTGGACAAGTTATGAGCAACGTCAACAACTACCACGAGGAAGAGGTGCTGGGCAAGGCGTATGACGCTCGGCTCATGAAGCGACTGCTCACCTACATTCTGCCTTACCGACGGTGGGTACTACTGGCCGTTGTCGTGCTGCTTCTCGGCTCCTTGTTTCAGATATCTTTTGCCTTTATCACTCAGATTGCCATCGACGAGTATATCGGCAGTGGGGATCAGGCGGGTCTGTTGCGGATGGCGCTGATTTTCCTGATGGCCGTCATCCTCGCTTCCGGCGCCACCTACGCACAACTCTACATCACGCAATGGCTGGGACAGAAGGTGCTGCACGATATCAGAATGCAGGTCTTCGCTCATCTCCAAAAACTGCGATTGAGTTATTTCGACATGAACCCGGTGGGCCGACTGGTAACTCGCGTGACCAGCGATGTCAACGTGCTCAACGAGATGTTCTCATCCGGCGTCGTGACCGTGATCGGTGATTTGTTCATGCTGGCCCTGATTGTCGGCGCTCTCCTCTACTACAACTGGAAACTGGCCCTGATAACTTTCGTTGTACTCCCGCTCTTGATCCTGGCGACCTTCCTGTTTCGCGCCAAGGTGCGACACATCTATCGCGAGGTGCGCACCAGGGTGGCCCGGTTGAACGCCTTCGTGCAGGAACACATCACCGGCATCAGACTGCTGCAATTGTTCGTGAAGGAGAATCGCACTTTTGATGAGTTCAACGATATCAATCGGGACTTACGATCGGTGCATTTTCGCGGCATCTACTATTACGCCATCTTTTTCCCGACCGTAGAAATCATCGGGGCCTTGTCGCTGGCGCTGCTGCTCTATTATGGTGGCGTACAAATCAACGAAGCCACCCTGACCTTCGGAGAGTTAGTAGCCTTCATCCATTTGGTCGAACGATTCTATCGACCCATTCGCGATCTCTCCGAAAAGTACAACATCCTGCAGGCATCGATGGCCTCGTCCGAGCGCATTTTCGCGCTTTTGGATACTGTCCCGGCCGACGGCGGAGGTGATGGCAACCGTTCGCGTCGTTTCGATGGGCGCCTCTCACTGAAGAACGTTTGGTTCGCCTACAAACCTGACGAGTGGGTGCTCAAGGATGTGTCTTTCACTGTTGAACCGGGCGAAAAAGTCGCGCTGGTGGGCGCCACGGGGGCGGGCAAGACCTCGCTGGTGTCGTTGCTGTACCGGTTCTATGATTACCAACGCGGTTCGATGAAACTCGACGGCGTCGAACTCACCGATTGGTCACTGGCGCGCCTGCGCTCGCATCTCGGCTTGGTCTTGCAGGACGTTTTTATGTTTTCGGGTGACTACGCCGGCAACATTCGACTGCGTGATCAGAGTATCTCCGATGATGACGTGAAGCGCGCCCTTCATCGTGTCGGCTTCGATCGTTTCCTTGAGACCCTCCCGGATGGTATCCACACCGAGGTTCAGGAGCGTGGCGCTACGCTGTCGACCGGCCAGAAACAACTGCTGTCGTTTGCTCGTGCCCTTGCATTCGATCCGGACATTTTGATTCTTGACGAAGCGACCAGTTCCGTGGATACTGAGACCGAGTTGCTGATTCAAAAAGCGCTCGATGAGTTATTGAAGGACCGGACGTCAATCGTGATCGCGCACCGGCTGTCCACGATTGAAAAAGCCGACAAAATCGTCGTGCTGCATCATGGAGAGGTCCGTGAAATCGGCACGCACAATGAACTGATTCAGCAGCAAGGTATCTATCAGACGTTATACCGGATGCAATACCAAAAGCCGGCCGGGCAGGAACCATCACCAGCAGCCTAGAGCAAGCGAACATGCCACCGACGCGCCAGGACATAAAAGAACTCATTGATTTTGGCGCGCACCTGGCCCGCGAAGCCGGCGCTGTGCTCAAGCGTGGATTCAACCAGAGGATATCCGTTACTTACAAGGGTCGCATCGATCCGGTGACGCAGTTCGATCTCAAAGCCGAGCGACTGATCACTTCTCAGATCGAAAAGCGCTTCCCGGATCATGCTATTCTGGCCGAAGAAGGGACGGCTCGGGAGTCCGTCAGCCCGTATCGCTGGGTGATCGACCCGCTCGACGGCACCGTCAATTTCGCTCACGGTTTCCCGGTGTACTGCGTCTCTATCGCTGTTGAGTACAATGAACAGGCTATCGGGGCGGCTGTCTACGATCCGGAGCGCGATGAAATGTTCACCGCCGGGTTGGGGCTCGGCAGCCGTCTGAACGGACACAAGATCCACGTTTCCGGCGAAAATCGACTGGACCGCTCTCTTTTGGCCACCGGCTTCTCGTACAGTGTCCACACCGACCGCAAGAACAACCTCGGCCTGTTCGCCCGCATGGTCAAGAAGGCGCAGGCTGTCAGGCGTCCCGGCTCAGCGGCCATTGACCTTTGCTGGCTGGCCTGCGGACGGATCGATGGCTTCTGGGAGTTGTATCTGCATCCCTGGGACACGGCGGCGGCCAGGCTGATCGTCGAAGAAGCTGGGGGCCAGGTAACGCGCCTGTCGGGCCAACCGTTTTTGATCTTCCATCAAGACATTCTGGCCTCCAACGGCCGCATCCACCGCACCATGCAGAGAGTGTTGACGGGGAAATAGGTACGTCCGAGTTTTGCGCGCGTATTCCATCTCAGCCGTACCCTTGCTCCTGGTCTCACCAATTTCGAAGCGAGCATTTGTATTTGGTCGCATTGTGTATTATTCTATTGTGATAGCAATACGCGAATCTGTCCAGAAACAAGAACGGGATGAGCATGCCCAAACAGACTCTCATCAAATCCACTTCCGGTATCAGAGGCATCGTCGGCGCCGGACTTGACCCGCTCATAGCAACAACCTATGGCGCTGCGTTCGGTACCATGCTGAAAAAAGGCAGGGTAGTAATCGGGCGCGACAGTCGCCCTACCGGCGTGATGTTCACCCATGCCGTCGTTGCCGGGCTGATGTCGGTTGGGATTGATGTCGTCGAAATCGGTATTGTCCCCACCCCGACCGTGGAGATCGCCGTGAAAAAGCTGAAAGCGTCCGGCGGCATCTGTATCACGGCCTCGCACAACCCGGCTCCCTGGAACGCTCTGAAGTTCTTCAACCACCTGGGCGAGTTCATAACTCCATCGCAGTATAAGAAGCTCGATCGTATCTTCAACGCCGGCAAGTTCGCCTACCGGCCAGCCGGTGAAGCGGGTACTATCTACCAGCAGCGCCACTGGGTCGACGAGCATGTTCGCATGACCCTCAAAGCCAGGGCGGTCACCAGGACGGCTGTCAAGAAACGACATTTCAAGATAGTGGTTGACGCCATCAACGGCGCCGGCTCAGAAGCACTTCCGCGGCTACTCCGCGCCCTGGGAGTCTCGGTCATCGAGATCAACTGTAAAGGCGATGGTAACTTCGTCCATGAGCCGGAACCAATCCCGGCCAACCTGACCCAACTGAGCAAGGCGGTACGACGACACCGGGCTGACCTTGGCATGGCTTGCGATCCCGACGCCGACCGGTTGGCGCTGGTGGATGAAAAGGGCCGCCCTATCGGCGAAGAGCTTACGCTGACCATCGCTGTTAAGCAGGTGCTGTCAAAGATTGCCGGACCGACCGTCATCAATTTGTCGACCTCGAAAGTCACCGCCGATGTCGCTGCGGCTATGGGTTCAAAAGTGCACTACGCCAAGGTTGGCGAGGCCAACGTGGTAGAAACGATGCACCGTAGGCGTGCCGTAATCGGCGGTGAGGGGAACGGCGGCGTCATCTATCCGAGTTTTCATGCCGGACGGGACGCCCTGATCGCGGCCGCCCTGGTACTGTCGCGTCTGGCCGCAGAAAAGAAAGGTCTGTCAGGTCTGGTGGAAACTTTGCCGACATACTATACTATAAAGTCAAAAGCCCGGCTGCCCATCGATTTCAAACAGCGCTTGAGCCGATTTGAGAAGAGAATCGCGAACGACCTAATTGGACGCTCGCGTCTGGACAGGCGGGATGGACTTCGTTTCGATTTCGATCGAGGCTGGTTACAGATTCGATCATCGAACACCGAGCCGATCTTCAGACTCATCGTTGAGACTGATGATCTGACACTGAGCCGAACTTTGTCGAAGCAGGTTATCGGACACTTTAAGTAGCACGAGGAAGACAGTATGTGCGGAATCGTTGGATATGTCGGACACCAGCAGGCCATGCCTATCCTGATAAACGGTCTGAAGCGACTGGAATACCGCGGCTACGACTCAGCCGGCATTGCTTTGATGACCAGGGCCGGACTGACGGTGGCCAAAGAGGCCGGCAAGATAGCTCGTCTTGAAGAAGTCCTCGGCGACGTGGACTGCGACAGCACACAAGGGATAGCTCACACGCGCTGGGCCACCCATGGCGAACCGACTCAACTCAACGCCCATCCGCACACCGATGCCAACCGTGAAATAGCGCTGGTGCATAACGGCATCATCGAAAACTACCGAGCCTTGAAGGAGTTCCTCGACCGCCATGGTTTCGTGATGCAGACCGACACCGACACTGAGATTCTCGTACACCTGATTCGGTTCAACTACGATGGAGACCTGACCGCCGCTGTGCGGGCCGCCCTCAGCCAGGTCGAGGGCACCTATGGCATTGCCGTGGTGTCATCTCTGCACCCGAGGACGATAGTCGCGGCTCGCATGGGTTCGCCTCTGGTGCTGGGCCGAGGCGATGGTGAAAACTTCGTAGCCTCCGATGTTTCAGCGATGCTCGAACACACCAACAAAGTCGTCTACCTGACCGACGGCGAGATCGCTACCGTGACCGATACCGATTTTGAAGTGACGACCATTCAAAATGTCAAAATAGATCACCCGGTTGAAGAAGTGAGTTGGACCCTCGATCAGATTGAAAAAGAAGGCTACGATCATTTCATGCTCAAGGAGATCCATGAGCAGGAACGCACCTTACCCAATGCCTTCCGAGGACGCCTCAACTGGGAAGAGGGCATCCCACGGCTAAACGGACTCAACCTGCAGTATGACGAACTGCGCCGGATCAAGCGCATCATCATCACCGCCTGCGGCACCTCCTGGCACGCCTCGCTGATCGGCGAGTACTTGATCGAGGAACTGGCCCGGGTGTCGGTTGAAGTGGAATACGCATCCGAGTTTCGTTACCGTTCACCGATCATTGACGAGAACACATTACTGCTTGCCATCAGCCAGTCGGGTGAAACAGCCGACACTCTGGCGGCGATGCGCGAGGCCAAACATCGCGGCGCCACCGTGGTGGGCGCTGTCAATGTCGTCGGTAGTTCCATCGCTCGAGAGTCCGACGGCGGCGTGTACATCCACGCCGGACCGGAAATCGGCGTGGCTTCGACCAAGGCGTTCACCCATCAGGTGATGGTGCTGGCGCTGATCGCCACGCTGCTTGGACGAATGCGCCATATCTCGGTGCAGCAGGGGCAGGAAATCATCTCCGCAATCTACAAGATACCCGAACAGGTCGGTTCGATCCTTCAGGCCGAAGAACAGATCAGACAGATAGCCAACGAGTACTATAAAGCCAACAACTTCCTGTATCTCGGTCGCGGCATCAACTTTCCCACGGCCCTGGAGGGTGCGCTCAAACTGAAGGAGATCTCCTACATCCACGCCGAGGGTTACCCGGCCGCCGAAATGAAACACGGACCGATTGCGCTGATCGACAAATCTATGCCGGTGGTGGTGATCGCGCTGCAGGACCCGGTCTATGACAAGGTGATGTCCAACATCGCCGAGGTGCGCGCCCGCAAGGGAAATATTATAGCTATCGCCACCGAGGGTGACACTGAAATCGCCGAACGCGTTAACCATGTCATCTACATTCCGAAGACTTATCGGTTACTGACGCCGCTGCTGTCGATCATACCTTTGCAACTACTGGCCTATCATATCGCTGTGATGCGTGGCTGTCATGTCGATCAACCTCGCAATCTGGCCAAGTCGGTGACAGTGGAGTAAAGCTGTGCCCGAACGGACCCAGGCCAAGGCCGATATCGTTCCCTACACCGCGGAGTACGCGCAGGTAGTTCGTTCATGGATCGATTCGGAAGAGACCTATCACAACGTCTGTCGCGGCAAGGACTTTCCACCGCCGGACGATATTGTCGACTCCTGGCAGCGGGACTCCGTCAAGTCTTACATTCTCTTGTGGCAACGCAAACCGGTTGCCTATGGGGAGTTGTTCAACCGACCGCTGGAGATGGCGATGGAGATCGCGCATCTCATCGTCGATCCGTTCAAACGTTCTGAGGGTTATGGCGCCAAAATGCTCGAGTTGCTCTACCACCGAGCTGCTCATCGTCCTAACGTGGCCAAAGTTCTCCTGAACCTCTACGGCGACTGCACCGTCACGCTGAGCTGCTATCTCAAGGCTGGGTTCGTCATCGAGAGCACTTCTTCCTACACCGTTGGTCTTCGCATGGTCCGCATGGTGCATTAGCAAGGTCCAGTAGAGCAGGTCTGTCCGCAGGAATAGTAGGTCGAAACCCCTGGTCCGAAGGACCGTCCTGAGCGCAGTCGAAGGGCGGGTTTCGACAACCTAAAATCCCACAGCCCCGCCTAGGTAGGGTGGGCCACCCGCGGATTGAGATTGCCACAGCCACGCGAAACGCATGGCTTCGCAATGACGGCTTCGAGGGTTCTTCAACACTCTCCCACGGCTGTGGGGTGCCCGGCTTCACCCGCCTTTACTGCCGGCGGATGGTCACTCCAGCCCCCCGCAGGGTCAGTGGTCCGGTCAGGGTAGTCATGCCTTCCGGGAGCGTCTGAACGGTGCTATGCAAGAAAACCAGGGTTGCGTCTTCCGGAGCGTCGGCCAGCGCCTCCCCGATATTCCGGTGAGGATTGTTGGGGGAACCATCACCCGAAAAATCGGAGCCTACGAATCTCACGATATCTTCCGGGGCCAGCCACATGGAATGCGCTTGATATTGTTCGTAGTCTCCGGGTACCGTGGTCAGAGTATACCACCCGATGTAGTTTTCACCCCAGCCCATGTTCATCTTGAACAAGGTATTCCCAGTTGTGGGTATAAAGTAGCCAAAGACAACCCAGGCATGCCCTGCTTCAAACTTATACCCCGCGAAAAGGAGTGGTCGTTGCCAGAGTATCTCCGTAGTCATCCAATCAACATCCAGACCCATGAGAACGGCATCGGAGTCATACCTGAAATACGATGTCATGGCCATCACTGCAGTATCCATATACGCCCCAGATCCCCTCAGACCGTAATCCATATGGGCGGCGACTCCGGCATGATAGCACAGCCTTGCCGCTGCCTGATCTCCTGCATCCGGCGGGTCGGTATGTTTGTCGTGCATAAGGCTAAAATCGTAGATCGTCGCACCGAAATTTGCCGAGTATTCGGAACTATCAACATTGAACTCGCTCCACATATTGTAAAGATCAGCCTCGCAAACCCAGTCGTATTCATCAATCATGTAGTAAAACAGGGTTTGATCCCAGTATCCGTTCATCCTCACTTTGCCGCCATCAGCCTCGGTCCATTCGAGCCGTCCGTCCCAAATCCATCCAGGAGGGAAGTAGCCAGGGTCTGCTGAACACGGCTTTTCAGCCCAACTGTCGCGCCAACGGTAGTGGTAGGTCGTGAAATCCTGCCCCATACCAATGCTGGGCCATTGCCAATAGTACATGATCTGAGCCATAGCTGTGGCTACGCATCCGACAGCGACATGGTCATCTGCTCCCGGAGTGAGATTGGGACACTCATCGTTATACGGTGATCTCTGGTGCCAGGCAGAGGTCAAACCGAGGTCTACCTCTTGTGGTAGATCACGATCGGTAGTTTCTTTCGATCTCTCGGGAACGAACCCGGCAGCGAGGTCTTGCCATAAGGCGGATTGATCCGAAAGAATCTGTTGATCCGACGGAGCCGTAAGACCTCCGATACGCAGTTCTTCCTGCAGGTATCTCAGTTGGTCGGTGATGTCTCCGAGAATATACATGAGGTCAGGGATGGTTCTGTCAAATATCCCCTTGGGGCAATAGAAGTACACCGGTAGCGTCAGGTTGTCGGCGCCGCAGAGGCAGAAACCGCCCCCCTCCAGATGCGCGATGTAGGCGACGGTGTCACCATCAACCACATGTGGCTCCAAACGTTCGATCACGGCGTCGTGTCGCGGCTCGGCCGTTACCTGACGAACCCATGTCCGGGCCGCGGCGCGAACATCCTGCTCAGCTATTGGGCGCGCCTGAAGCGAACTTGCCGACATGATGACGCACAAAATTGCAAACACAACTGTGAGTCGTCGGGAACGGGTGTTGTTTGTAATCGTGTTCATTCTCATCATCCCTCTCTACTGCAAGCTCACGAGTACAAGGACGAGACCCTGTCCGTCTTCAAGGGGTGTCATGGCCTTACCGATCACGCTTCCATAAGCGCGTTGGTAGTCGTCTACTTTCATAGCATGGCCGGGTGTGGCCGAGGTGGTGAGCATATCACCGGGACTGATGGACCCGTGCGAGGCATCGGCCAGACAGTAAACGCGACCGCTGATTGCAACATTCTGTCCCTGATCGAAGATACCGTCCTGGGCCAGGGTCAAACCGACTTTGACGCCCCCGGCGCCGCTGATGACACCCGCCACTCGTTTGTCATACGCGCAGTCGCTGAGTTTGAGGTGGCCGGGGTTGTTCTCGTCGATTACAACCAGTGCACCTTTTGGTAGCTCCCGGTCCTCTGACATCTGGAACGGCTCCGCCAGATCGCTGCCACCTGTCAGGTACAACTCCTTGCAGGTAGTGCGCCCGTCATTCTCAACTTTGAATACATTGTGCCATCCTCCAACCCAACTGTCGCAGGCGAGGATATCACCCGGTCCGTGCTGTGACAAGAGCATGGTCACGCCGCTGGATTCGTTTTCGATGGCTGCGGCAGTACCTTCGGGATGGTCATTCTCGACGAGCAACGTTGCACCCGCCATAGTGCCGTCCGAAGACACAACCTTCAGTCTGTGGGTACCGGGATCATGCGTTCCCACCCCAACATGGCCACTGTTCCTCACTATAAAACGTGTTGAAGTGCCAACCAGCACTCGAAGTGGATCCAGAGCACCGTTCTCCTTAATATGAAGCTTGGCGGATGGCAACGATGTCCCAATGCCGACCTGATCGGTCGCATCAAGCAGACTGATCCGGTCGTTAGCAGTGTCATATACCCAGCCTCCATTGTCGGGTAAGCCAACCCAGCCGAGTTGCCCGCTACCATCGGTGCCCAGGATTTGATCGGCCGCACCAGCGGCGGTTGGGAACTCGTAGCCGTCTGTTTCATTGCCGAACCGAATGTGCGGCATGTCGACCATGAAGGTCGAGTCCTCGGTAAGTTTCGCGGCGATCCCGAAAAGATAGGAGTACTCAGCGGAACTTGCGATAGTATCGGCGTATCCTCCCAGGATTGCGGAGTAGTTGCCGGCTACTGAATTCTGGTAGCCGCCAAGAACCGAAGAGTAACTGCCGGATGCAGTGTTATTGTCTCCGCCGCCGATCGTAGTATAGATGTGACTCGCCTGGTTTTCCCGACCGCCACCGACAAAACTGACAATACCGTTGGCGCGGTTACTCTGTCCCCCGCTGATCGTGGCTGATGTCGCTCGGATGGAATTGCGGTAGCCGCCGCCTATCGTTTTATATAGAGCTTGTCCTCGAAGTCAACCCCGGTAGTGCAGGCCACCCCGAGATTGGTATGCGAATAGCCACCGCCGTACAAAATATTGTCGGCCCCACCACGAGCGAGTCCCCAGTAGTTGTTCGTATAGAGAACTGAATCGGTGGCAGTCCAATAGGATTCCCCCCCGCTGCCGGTTTCGTCATCGGCGGCCACCCAGCCGGATACGGTCCACTTCATTATCTGCGACTCAGCGGCTCCGTTCTGACCGATATTTTCAAACTGTATTGCGCCGTCGACGATCTTGTCGCTCGTGACCGCGTTGTCGCTGATCCTGCGGGCGTGGCCGGCGCTGTCGGCAGCAAGGGCACGGTAGGCATAGGCAACGCTGACAATAGGCACCAGAGGGTCGCTCTCTGGGTTTGTACCTACTATCACACCCAACCAGCGGCGGTCTCCGTTGAGGACAGTTGGCGACAAGGGGTTAACGGTACCGAGCAGAACGTTGAAGACGCCACCCGTCACAGTGACCGAAGGATGTGTCTCTTTCCACAAGAATGTTGTCGGGATTGAATCATCGTAGAGTCCGAACTTTATCGATACCGTAGTGTCCAGCGGGGCACCCAACGAGTCAGTCAAACGTCCCTGGTAATTGATGACATGGGGGACATCCGCGCCAACCCTTGCGGCCAGACAGAGGATGATTGCTGCGGCGATAACCCGAATTGCATGTTTAGCATTCATGATAGTTCTCCTGTATGGTTTCGTTCAGAGCATGTAGTAGCGCTATAGGTTGAAAAGGCGCTTATTACATGCGAATATAAGGATGATCGGCAAATCTATCAAATTATTTCGGAAAACGGATGAGCCACCTGGCAAATGGACTCAGAAGGAATGGGCGAAAGGTAGCGGGAAACGAAAAAGAACGCCGGTGGAGTGTCCGCGGTTCAACAGTACAACGGAGAGTCAAGTCAGGAGAGCGACAGCTTGGCCACTTCGGTGGTTGTGCTGTCACCCCCAAGTGTCAACCAGCGCTTGGAACTACCTATTCTGAACCAAGGACAATCAAGAGATCCCTCGCCGACGTACTGACGAGGAGCCTGGTTCGCAATCCTGGAATTCTGCGATTCCTAGTACTTCAAGTCTTCCCTGGTGAAAGGACGCCCGGGTGCCGCCCCAAGCACCCGCCGCAGGATATGATTCATCGTATACCTGTCGTTGTCAAACCCGCCGTGGGTGGTGCTGCGCGTCCGTTGTCCGTCAGTACCGTTGGAATAAAAGAACTGCGGAAGCGATCTAACGGTCTTGACTTTGTCTTTGAACATCGCCATGCCAAGGATCGGTTTCCCCTTCTCCCGCTCGAAAGCATTGGAGACAAGATATAGCAGCGACTTCTTGTAGAGCGTTACTGTATCATCCCTCTCCAGTCTGTCTCTCAGGTTGTAGATAGCCAGATCATCGAGTTTTAGCCGCGTCTTGCCCTGCAACACCGGCAGGTACGCTTCGTTGTACAGATCGACCGAGCAGGCCGGCGCCATGAGCGAGCAGGACGCGATGCGAATCTGCCTTCGTCTCATGGTCTGAAGCAGATGGGCTATCACCACCGCTCCGGTGCTGTGCCCCACCAGATGGATTTTTATGCGTTTGCCGCTCCCCCGGATATGCGCGGCGAATCGCTCCAGAGCATCAGTGCCGGCGCCACCAGGAGCGAATGCGTCGTAGGCATCCCGCTTCATCTCATCCCAGAGCAGCGTTCCCGGTCGGCTAAGCAACTTCTCGATACACCAGTCGGAATAGTCACTAAAGGCCCCCACGCGTTCCGCCGCCGCTCTCTCCTTGCGCAGGATGAGGTCCTTCAATTCTTCGGCGAGGCCGGTATCGTACATGATGTGGAACGGGTAAACGCCGTTCATTTTGAACACGTCCTTCATAGCGGCGATGCGGCGGGCGGACGCGGTCGGCGAGTTCAATCCACCGTGCATATAGACCAGTAGATGTTTGTATTTGGACTGGCCGGCCACCAGCTTGGCCGTCTGTTCGATATCATCCTGATTGCTCCAGTATCGCCCGCTCTCCTTGTAGGCGCCGTCGTCGATGTGTATGAAGTGGCCGGCGATCTCCGACCGGCTGACGGCCGGTTTTTTGGCCTGGCCGGTACTTTCTTCGCTCCCAGTAGACGATCCCGGCCGCAAACCGAAAATCTGCGGTGTCGGCAGAGCCAGGCGAAACACCCAGCCGTCCATTATATTGACCGCCCAGTCCTCGTAGATCCACAGGGCCAGGCCGTTGTCACCCCAGGACGGCCCCCAGGAATTCTGCACCCAAAAGCCTTCTTTGTTATAGCCGACTATGGCAAAAGCGTGGCCGCCGATATTGGACTTGCTCTGCTTGATCCGACCACTCTTAGGATTGTACCAGCCGGTGTGTACTTTGGCCGATGCCGCGATCACTCCGGTCTCATTGAGAGCAGCGTGATAATCCGTTATCTCCGGCTTGAGGCGGTAGTAAGCGCCGATAGTGTGACTGCGCGCATCCTTGGCCTTACCGATGGTCAGACTTCCCTTGTCCTTGATATAGTAGCGCCACAGCTTCTCCAGACAGACACCCATGTACTTCCAGCCGTGGATAGCTCCGCGCAGACTGGAACCGCCGTAGTCCTCGCCCGGCCACTCGTCGTGGCGCTTAGCCATCTCGTACAACATGCGGGGACTGACTCTGGTGTTCTGCCCGGCCTGTGTGTACAGGTGGTTGATGGCGGCGGCCACGGCAAACCCGGTGCACGCTCCCTCGCTCTTCTGATTGAGGATGTAAAGGTCTCTCGGGGGATCGATAGTCTCCTTGAGCTGAAGGAGGGGGGGCGAATACATCCAGTCACGGATGTCCGGAACATCGGCCTTTACTCTTGTCTTCCATTTGCTCTCTGGCATCGTGGTACCCTCCTTGGCGAACAGATCGCCGGAACCTGGTGATTAATGTTGTTAGCCTTGTTGTGTTAACCTCTTCAGGGTACGACATCATTCCCCATATGGCAACGGTTATCTCTGCCCGCCGGAAGGTCGCCTACAAAAAGCCCGGCTCGCTGCTTCCGCCGGAAAGACTACACTCAGGCTACGCGAACAAAGACGGTACTTGTGTGAAGCGAGCGCGGCCTGTGTGGCCGGTGTACGTCCCCGTGCACCGGCTCATGGGTGCCTACGCGGCAGACGAGGACGTCCACCGGGCACCAAAGCCTGTGCCTTTCACCAAACAGCACGTGGCGTCTGGATCAGTCCACGGTGCCTGGCCGTATTGTACGAAGGCTCGGATTCGCCTTGACATTATGAGTACGTCGGACTTATATAATCCACATCCGAAATGTTCCGGGCATGAAACGAACGTGCCGCTGACCGGCGTTTCAGCAAACCAGGTATCGATTGCATGAATGGTCGGCATTACCGCATATTCGGCGCTATGGGCCCGCCCGACGGATTGCAGCGGCGTCCTAACATGGAGACCAGGATCGTGACAGATTCGTTCAATCTCAGTCGTTCACTCACCGCCGCCCGTATGGGTATTCGACTATCGACCGGCAAGAGCTTCAACGTCTCGCTCGGCGGCGTTGCCAATGTGTACGTGCTCGAAGCGGAAGACCTTCTGTTTCGCCACGACAGCGCGGTGATGCTGCCCGAGGCGTACGAAGGTGACGAGAGTGAAATCCAAAGCCCGGCCCAGGAGCGGATCACCGGCCTTGACGTGATTCGTACAGCTTTCCTCAGGGCAAAGGAATACCCCTTGCAGAAACTGCTGATAGCCGGACATACGGACACCACGGGCAGAGACAGCTACAACATCAGTTTGTCCGACAAACGCGGCCACTCGGTACTTCATATTATGCTGGGCAACCGCGAGGACTGGGCGGAAATATCGGATAAGCAGCATGTGAATAAAGATATCCAGCACATTCTGACCTGGGTCTTCTCTGAGTACCCGGCCATGGACTGTGACCCCGAGGGGATTGATGGAATCATCGGCAGCAAAACCAGGAGTGCGACCAGACGGTTTCAGCGGAACTTCGAGACAGTCTTTGGTCGCAAGATAGGCGTGGATGGTGTTGTCGGCCCGGAGACGTGGGGCGCTTTCTTCGATGTTTACCAGCGGAAGCTGGCCGCCATGCTCGACTCGGAAGAATCAAAATTACCGGATTTCCGCAACGCCCTTCATTGGGCCGATTCCAGCCGAAAGGCGGTCGGGTGCGGTGAGAGTTGGCCGATTGAGGCTGCTGATCAAGACAAATACCGCAGCCGGATCAACCGCCGGGTAGAGCTTCTGTTTTTCGATGAGCATGAGGTGCCGCCTTTGGATTGTCACGCCCAGCCGGGTACCTGCGATAAGACTCTATGCCGCCTCTATGGTCAGGGAAATTACAAGCGTGTATACCTGCCTGTGCATCCTCATCCGCACGCCCAATCAACTCCGACCATAATGGTACCAGAGCGACCCGGATCCACCACCTATGTTCGTGTTCACTCGGTCTACGTGTATGTCGCCTACTACGAGGGTGAATCGCTGGACAGTTCTCACACCCGACAATACCTGGCTATCGACGGCAAGCTGTGTGATCCAGGCAGTCGAGCGCCGGTTTCCATGGATTGCGACCGTGAAGCCTATTTCTACTGTAGTCATCGGGACGATCTCATGGCAACAAATGTCGCCAATCGCTTCAAGAAAGACCGCTCCGGGCTCCCGTTGGTGGGTCCGTTGATGGTGCCGTGCGGACAGAATGTCCAGATGCAGGTTGATATGTGGGCGCAAACCGACTGGGCCGTAATCGACGGCGTACCCGTCGACGGCGTGCGTCCTGATGGTGTGTTGATGGCCGACTGGAGTGAAGCCTATTCCATTGGCTATGTCGGAGTGAACGCCGACGGCGATACGGTATGGACAACCTATTACGATCAACGCCAGAAAATGTCGCAGGAGAGCTGGCGCGGTGGGCCTCCGATAGAACTGGTGAATTTCTCTACAGATGCGTCAAGCCCGCTTTGGATTGGAACTGTGTCGCTGCTGCAAACCGGTAAATCCAAGGCGCTCATGGTTCACTCGCCACCCGATGGACCCTGGCATGTGACCAGTTTCAACGAACTTCGTGCGACCGGTGCTAATCATTTGCTGAAAAGCCATCACACCTACGATAAGAACCTGGTGGCGCGGCTGGCCGCCCTGCCCCCCAAGAATATCACCCCGTCACAGGTCGATGCATTTGACGATCCTCCGCCCCGTTGTTTGCTGCCGGGCGACATCTGCTGGCACGACCAGGGGAGCACCAACTACTGCGGCGCTTACAGCTTTGCGGCGGCCATGAACTACTGGCGCCCTTATACCTGCAATCCGGCGGGCAAGAACGGAGCGTACTGGCATGAACAGGTTAGCTATTTGCTCATTCCCTATGGCGCTCGGACGCCAAGCCAGATTGAAGATGCAGCCGCCAACAACAACATGTTTGGCCGCGACAACAACGCTGAATCCCTGGCCAATGATACCCACTTCGCCAAAGCGATGAAACTGATCGCCCTCTGGATTCAGGCCGGAGTACCGGTCGTGATCCTGGTTGAGGAGTCATACTCTACTTTCTCGCTGCACTGGAAAGTAATCGTTGGTCGTGACGGTAACAGGCTGTTTATTCTCAATTCCGGAGGCAATGATGAATACCAGATGTCCAAACGTCAACCGGGTATCAACTATGACACCGCACCCGTCGGCAACGATGTCGACTCGTTCAACCAACTCTATGCCAAATGGGATTCGGCCGGTGGGGGAATTGTCGATGCCTTCAGCTCGGTGGACGGATGTACCTTCATCCCCATCTACCCCAAGGACCCTCCCTTTGCATCCGATGTCGCACGGTAAGGCACAGACCTATGCATAGAATGAAGCGCCTGATCGGGATCGGTGCGGTTGTTGCCCTGACCGTGTTGATCGGTTGTCGCTCGGAATCACGACGATTGGAAGTACGTATCGTCGACTCCGAAGGCGAGCCGATTGTGGGTGCGATTTTCTACGCCGAGGCGTTCACTTATGAGGCCAACGTCTTTGACTTTGTGTGGGGTACCAGTGACTCCGCCGGGCAAGTGTACGACGCCCACGGGACATCACTGGAGATAGCGTGGAAATCGGACGCGAGGTTGGCCCATGCCGCCTTTGCGCCTGCCATGACACCGGCCGGGTTTATCGATCATATTGGCCGGGCTACTGACAGCACTTTCGACGTGATCCTGTACGACACCTCGCAGACTGACCTTGACTACCAACCTGTTCTGGGGAAACTTGGTTTCCCCTTTGAGGATAATCCGGAATTGGCGGGGTTACTGGAGGATCCATCAAACCACGGCCTGCTGGTGACCTTTCGGGATGCTTATGCACCGATAGCATCCGGGATGGTATCCTCAATGCCGGAGGAACAAGCAAAGCTCGCATTCTTAGAGAAGCTACTCGATCGAGCAGCACTGCAAGATCGCCCCTGACTTTGCTGCCCCGCCCCCCGCCTTAGTGGAGACAACCCCGCTGCCACGCGACACGGTCAAGCCGTGTTTCTTGCGATACCAGCGGTCCGTCACCCTGATCGCAGTCGAAGGGTGACGACCAGTACTAAAAGACATGTCATTGCAGGGAGCGCGAAGCGTCCGACGCGGCAATCTCTACTATTTCACCAACGTCGCTTCGAGCTTGATCTCGACAGCCTTGAGCGCCTGCGAAACGGGACAACCCTCCTTCGCATCGTTAGCGAACTTCATGAAAGTCTCCTCGCTGATCTCCGGCACTTCCGCCTCGCACACCAGCTCGATCGAGGTGATCTGAAACCCGTCGCCGACTTTGTCGAGATGGACCTTGGCGTTCGTTTGCACGCGCCTGGGTTTATGTCCCCCCACGGCCAGTCCGTGCGACAACGCCATGGAAAAACAGCCGGCGTGAGCGGCTGCAATCAGCTCTTCGGGGTTGGTGCCGCTGGCCCCTTCGAATCTCGATCCGAACGAGTACGCTCCTTCAAAGGCACCGCTTCCAAACGAGATAGTTCCTTTACCACTTGGAAGATTCCCTTCCCACACTGCATTTGCTTTACGAACCGGCATAGTGTCTCTCCTTATATTTGGTCGATTCTGTTCTCACCCCTTAACCGCTGTGACAGCCTGAGAGTTCCTGAATGTCATGCTGAGCGCAGTCGAAGCATGAGCGTTGACTTGTGCCCGTGTGATCTTCAGATCGCGCGGGTTACCGTAGCCGAGTCTGAAGACTCGTCCACCACAAGATACCGTGCGGGGCAGATGTCCACATCTGCCTTCCTGTCATTCCCGCGCAGGCGGGAATCCATCCGACCTGTGTGCGGCAGATGTTCTCGTCTGCCGTTCGCGAAAGGTATTTGGATCGCGTAGGGTGGGGGCTTGTCTCCCACCTTCCAACCGGCGGACACAAGGCCCGCCGCTACGCGGTGATAAACCACTTTCTCGCGCTTCGTGCGCACTACTGTCACCCTGGCGGAGGCCAGGGTCCGGTTTTGTAGGTCGCCCCCCCTGCGGTTTCGACTTCTAACTTTTCCCCACAGCCCCGCCTCGGCGGGGTGGACCACCCAACCACTGTCACCCTGAGCGGAGTCGAAGGGCGCACGGCGTGAAAATGGGTTCGTTTTGTGTATTTTTGTATTCACCTAATAGAATCGGTGGTGATTCCGAGGCTTGCCGGAACTGGAACTAATTCAAGAGTTGGTAGGCGTGGGTTAGTTTTCGGTCGGGGTGCATCTCGTAGTTCGTGAGACTCGGGGGCCATGGGGCTGGTCCTTTTATAGACCAATGTACAGGCGCATCTTGATTGGAATTGGTACTGTTTTTGTGGGGGAAAGCAGGGCAGGTTTGTTTTCAAACCTGCCGACAGTGGCGGGTTCGAAGATGGACCCGCCCTACAAGACTCGGCTACCAGATCATCGATCTCCTGATCAGTATTGTAGAAGTGCGGGGAGACGAGGAAACCTGCCTCGGGGCGGTAGTCGACCAAGAAATTGCGCTTAAGTGGTTCGGTGGTGATAGCATCGGCGTACTGAATGTTCAGCGCTATGGCGCCGCCGCTTCACGGGCGCGGTTGGGCATGGTGCCCAGAGAATTGGAGATCAGGTAGTGGCAGTTCTTGAGCGAGTCATACTCGGTCCGGTATTCGAAAAGGTCTTTCATACAGGCGGACCCCGGTAGCCGTATTCACTTCACCAGCCCTCGAAGCACGGTCAGGTTTTCGATGTCTTCGGCGAGGTCGTCCCCTTTGGGGGTCTCGAGGATCATCGGGACATTCTTCAGCCGCCGGTCGTTGACGATGTTGCGGAACCCTTCCAGCCCGATATACCCCTTGCCGATATGCTCGTGCCGATCCTTGCGTGAGCCGAACTCCTTTTTGCTATCGTTCATGTGGATGGTCTTGAGCCGGCTCAGACCCACCGTATTGTCGAACATTTCGATCGTCTTCGTGTACTCCCCGGGATCCGTTAACGGATACCCGGCGGCGAAAATATGGCACGTGTCCAGACAGACACCCATGTGGTCTTTGTTCTCCACGTCGTCGATCATCTGCGCCAGTTGCTCGAACCGGTAACCGAGATTGGAACCCTGTCCGGCCGTACTCTCCAAAAGCAACGTGACGTCGTTGTTGTTAAGTTCATCAAACATACGGTTAATGTTTTCGACGATCCGCGCCATGCCGGCCTCCTCGCCGGAGCCGACATGCGATCCGGGATGCATCACCAGATTGGGTATCTTGAGCAGGTTGCAGCGCTCCATCTCCGCCCGAAGTGACAGGCGCGACTTTTCGCCGAGGGCGTCATCGGGTGATGCGATATTGATCAGATAGCTGGTGTGCGATAACGCCACCGTGACACCGGTGGCTTCAATTGCCTGGAGAAATTTCTCGATTTCCGCCTCTTCCAACTTCCGGGCTCGCCACTGATTGTTGGACTTGTTGAACATCTGGATCGTGTCACAAGTGGCTTTCTTACCACGCTCGACGGCGTTGAAGATACCTCCGGCGATAGATTCATGGGCACCAAACAGCATGGAACTCCCGTAGTTGAAGACACCATAGTCATCTCACGCCAAAATACGAAATCAGGTGCCGGATGCAACCGGGAAATGTGTTACACGCTAATCCGAAGAGAGTTTGGGTTGCAGTATGCCGATTTCGCTGGGTTGTGCAAGGGTGCCGCCAGGCACTCAGCGGATTCCGATCATCCCCACCCTGCGATTCAGGTGACATCTGGTTTGTGGCCGATTGTGAATTGCTCAACCGAACTGGCTTGGCTTCCGCGCACCCGCTATTACTGATGTCTCATCAACAACTTAGCGAGAGTACTCAAAATATCGCCCGACCTGATTTTCCACTGACACGATCTGTCACCCCCCCTGCTTAGATTTGGCTCGAAGAAACATTGACTCGAAATCGGGGTATGACATGGAGCAATCGATTCTAATCAGAGACACCGAAGTCAAGGTAACCGATATCCTTGATATGATCTCGCGGGGGCTGTCGTATTATCAGATCCTGCTGTCCGACTCGCGGTTGACGCTGGCCGACATTATGGTGACGGCCAAGCTGGCCAAGGAGTTGATCGATAACTTCGTAACACCGGAGCACACGATCATTGTCGACAGTTCGATAGAGATCATCGCCACCGGCGGCAAGATACACAATCTGTCCAGGATGCGAGAGGAACATCCGCGCGCTTTTATGAAATGGACTGAAAGCGAAGAAGCGCAACTCACCGAGCTTTTTCACTCCGGCAGGAGCCTGGTCGAGATAGCCGACGTGCTCCAGCGCAAGCGCGGCGCCATCAAACTGCGATTGGAGAAACTTGGGCTGATAAAGGTGGAAGTGTAGCGGTCTGTAATCTTACTAATAAGATGCTGCGATCCTGTGCTATCTGATACCGTGTCGACGGTCTAAGACTGAATGACCGCGTCGGCCTCGATCTCGACCAGCCAGTCATCGCGAAGCAGCGATTCGACCACAACCATAGTCGCAGCCGGTCGGATGTCTGAGAAGAACTCGCCGTGAGCCAAACCGACCTCTTTCCAGATCGAGGCATCGGTGAGATAGATGCGGGTGCGGATAACATCGGAAAGCGATCCGCCTGCTTCTTCGATCGCATCTTTGATAATCTCCAGGCAACGGCGGGTTTGTCCGGCAGCGTCGTTGGGGCAGACAGTAGCGCCGTCGGGGGCGATTGGTGCCGTTCCCGACACGGCAACCAGATTACCCACACGAACAGCGCGAGAAAAGCCGATCTGCTTTTCGTAGGGTGAGGCTGATGAGACGAGTTGGCGCTTCACCGTATTCCCTCAATTCGCCTTCAAGAATCACACTGACGGAGGTACCGGCGTTCCGGTAAATAGTGGCACCGTCTCATCCTTGAACAGTACCCAGATACCATAGATACCCAGAGCGGTACCGAACGGAAGGCTGAGCAGGTTCAGAAACGACAGTACCAGTGTCAGGATCCGCGCCCAGTTCTGATGTTTCATCAGTCCCCACCCGGCCACAACACTCGGAATCGACGTGATCAGAATTATGAAAGCGATGAAACTACCAAGACCCACCACCAAGAGTGCGGCGTCCTCGTCCGGCGAGAAGAGTCCTCCAACGCCGAAGATAACAAAGACGGTCAGGGCGCCCATCAGCCCCATGACGCCGAACACTATGTAAAGTATCCCCAAAACCTGCACATGCTTTTCCATGCTGATTCTCCTTCAGTTATACCTGCCGATTCATTGACGACATCATTCAAAAAACCAAGTGACACTAATAACGCGCGGCTCAATGCCGACGAGCAATCGTTTTTTCAGTTTTGTAGGGCAGGTTTGTCTTCAAACCTGCCGACAGTGGCAGGTCTGCGGACAGACCTGCCCTACAGCTTGGCGACAACATGCTTGCTGCTGTAGTTCGGTTCAGATTGTTCGGTTTCAGATCGTGATTAGTGCTTGATTGATTCAGCGGCGTTAGTATATTGGGGCAGGCACATTGACTACTCTGTTTACTATACTCTGGACCGATTCGCGGACTCGTTATGACTGAATTCATGATCGGGGTACCGGCTGAAGGCAAGAAGGAGAATCTATGAAAGCACACCGACATACCGGGATTACAGTGACGGCGTTTCTGGTGGGGGCAGTCCTGTTGTTGCCCGCTCCATCATCACAGGCCGAGGCGATAACAGCCGATCATTTATCGGTGGCCGAATTCGACCTTGTCCCAGATTCGACCGTGCAGGCAATCGGGACGGATTTCAACATCTACTACGTGCATACTTCGCACGGCAGCCAGATAATGAGCGGACTTGGTATGGTCTACAACGAAAACAACCTCTATGACCCGCCCTATTTCTATGAGCCGGGTGACGACCTTGGTCACAATGGTGATACTTCGTGGGTACCGGCTACCAGATCGTACTTGGACAGCCATCCGGGTTGCAACATGGCTATGTTCTCCTGGTGTGGCGGCGCCTCGGACAACACTGAAGAAGGGATCAACATTTATCTGAACATAATGACCGAGTTAGAAAGCTCTTACCCTGACGTCGTTTTTATCTATATGACCGGTCACCTCGACGGTACCGGTATCGCCGGCAACCTCTATGCTCGCAACAACCAGATCCGCGCCTATTGTGACGGCAACGACAAGATACTGTTCGACTTCGCCGACATTGAAAGTTACGATCCGGACGGTACTTATTATCCCGAAGAATCCGACGCCTGTGTCTGGTGCTACGATTGGTGCGCCGTTCACACTTGCGAAGGATGTCCCGGAACGTGCGCCCATTCACACTGCTTCAACTGCTATCTCAAGGGAAGGGCGTGGTGGTGGATGATGGCTCGGGTCTCCGGTTGGAGTAACGACAGCGCCTGCTGTGCTGTGCGCGGCGATATCGATCATAGTGGCGGCGACCCGGCTATCGACATTTCAGACCTGGTCTACCTGGTCGATTTCATGTTCACCGAAGGACCTGAGCCGCCCTGCTTTGACGAAGGTGACGTTGACGCCAGCGGCGTCGAACCGATAGATATCGCCGACCTGGTGTATCTGGTCGACTTCATGTTCAACGATGGACCAATGCCATCGGCCTGTCCGTAGGATCGGCGGTACGTCCGGAACGTTTATCTGACTACTTCAGATTCATCGATAGGATCTTTATCTCCGTCATGTCTTCGATCGAGTAGCGCACGCCCTCGCGACCGAGTCCGGAGTTCTTCATGCCACCATAAGGTTGATGATCGGCGCGGTAGGTTGGAATGTCGTTGATGACAACACCACCGCACTCAATATACTTGAAAGCATAGAACACGTCCTTCATCCGGTTGGTGAAGATACCGGCTTGCAGGCCGTATTCGGAGTTGTTGATCTCGTCGACAACCTTCTTGAAGCTCTTGTATTTCTGCACCACTGCCAGCGGCGCAAACGCTTCCCTGGAGCACACGGCCATCGATCTCTTAACATCGGTCAGTACCGTCGGCTGCATGAGAGAGCCTCTCCCCCTGCCACCCACCAGGATCTTGGCGCCGCCGTGTACGGCCTCGCGGAGGGTCGCCAGAGTGTTCCTGACTGCCTCGGCGTTGACCATCGTGCCGACATCGGTCCCGGGATTCAGCGGGTTGCCGATCTTGAGCTTGCTTACCTTGGCCAAAAACATCCGCAGGAACTTACCATAGACCTTCTCGTGAACATAGATCCTTTGCACCGAAATACACGACTGCCCGGCCACCGCAAAGGCGCCGTAGAGCAGGCGAGTCGTGGCGAAATCGAGATCGGCGTCATCGGCGATAGCCACCCCGGCGTTGCCGCCCAACTCAAGCACAACCTCTTTTTTCCCGGAGTGCTCTTTTATCCACCAGCCGACTTCCGATGATCCGGTGAAGGTGATCAGTTTCACGCGCGGGTCATCAAGTAGCGGCGATGCTTCCTTCGACGGTCCCGGCAGAATCGAGACCGCGCCTTTGGGATGGTCGGTTTTGTCGATAATCTCGGCCAGCATCAGCGCCACGATCGGGGTAGCCGAGGCAGGCTTGAGAACGATAGTGTTACCTGAGGCAATAGCCGGCGCAATCTTGTGAGCCACCAGGTTCAACGGGAAATTGAACGGTGCGATTCCAGCGATGACACCCCGTGGAAAACGTCGCACCAACCCCATGCGCTCTTCGGCGCCGGGATTCCAGTCGAGGTCGATTATCTCACCGCCAATTCGCTTGGCCTCTTCGGCGGCCACCTTGAAAACTCCGATGGAGCGTGAGACTTCGCCGCGAGCATCTTTGAGCGACTTGCCCAACTCGCGCGACATCATGGTGGCTACCTTGTCGAGACTTTTCTGAAGACCGGCCGCGATTGCCAGACAGGTTTCTTCGCGTTTGTACGAGGGCAACTCTCGCGTCAGACCAAACGCTTGGTGGGCGATCTTGATCGCCTCGGTGTAATCAGCTTTGGATGCTGCAGCAACCCGACCGACTAAGATGCGGTTGTACGGTGATACAACACGAATCTTATTGGGGCGGTCAACCCATGTGCCGCCGAGGTACATCCTGTAATTCCTGGCCATACTATCTCCGGATTATCTTTATGTCCTGTCTACGCGATAGAACTCAACCTGCATCTATTGCTAAGGCGAGCAAACCAGTTTGCCCAGCCGTTTGGTTACTTTCACGTTCTCAGTATAATCGACCGGACAATCGATAACCACTGGTTTTTGCGGCCCGAAGGCTTTCCTCAGGGTCTGCTTGAGATCATCCCCTTCACAGTACCACGGCGATGGGCTTCAGGTGCTGTCAGGCGACTCGCCTGACAGCCATCACGCGCGAAGGCAGGCGTCGGGCGGGGTCGCCCGACACCACCCGAATAACGACACGAGTGTCTTTGGTCGCTGGCAATGACGAGGAAAGGAGCTTTTTCAACAAGCCCGATGTTCCTGAGGGGTGCCTATTGGGTCAGGATGCACTACGGGAAATTCCCTACAGTTTATGGGCGAGTCTGTACTTGTTTGCTGGATTTCCCGTGTCAGAGCCGGTCCCTGGAATCCGAAATGGAGTCCGTTGAGTCTCGGGCCTGGCGGCTATCGTATTGATATTCAAGGGGTCGCGTCGGGGAGGGAAACGGCGCAGACACTAATGTTGCTCAGCGGCACAGGTTTTACAGTACAGTCACTGTCAAATTGAGGAATACTATATGCACAAGAGAAGAATCAATAACGAACAAGGCATCACCATCCTCGAAGTAATGGTGGCTATGATTATCCTGAGCATGTCGATACTGCTGCTCCTGAACATGGCCATGGTGGCTATGGATGGCAATGATTGGGCCAACAACACTACCGCGGCCACCCAACTCATGCAGCAGAAGCTGGAGCAGTTGCGAACTTCCGGCAATCTGACCGATGGGGCCGACACGGTCGACGACTATGTGCGTAGTTGGACAGTCTCCAACGCCGGCAGCCACTTGAGGAAAATCGACGTCAGAGTGGGCTGGGAAGATATTCGCAACCATGAGAAGATTGATTCGCTGACGGCGTACATCAAATCCGATTCGGTATAGGTGTCATTATGAAGAGTATGATAAGAAAACTCAGGCGGCAAACGGGCACCAGCCTGCTGGAGGTTCTGATTGCCCTGGCTATTACCGGAGTCGTGACCCTGGCCGTGTTCAAGGCTTACGTGGTCCAGCATCGTCATTATATCGTGCAAGAGGACGTCACCGACATCCAACAAAATGCAAGAGCCTCCATTGACGAACTCACCCGCCATGTACGCATGGCCGGTTATGATCTGCCGATGGGCTTGACGGCCATTGCGCCCTCCAACACCAATCCGGACACGATCACGCTGACCTATCACTCCGCCGGCTGCGACACCTATCTGTCGGCAGCCATGCCACAACCATCGGCCGAGTTGAAATGCGGTACCGATATATCGTGTTTCTGGGATGGCATGTGGGTATACATCTACGAAGGCGCCGTCAACACCGGCGAGTGGTTTCAGATCACGCATGTCCAGGCCGATGCCTTTCATCTGCAGCATAATACGATGGTTTTGTCACGCAGTTACGGCGCGGATTCGAAGGTTCTGGCCATGGTACAGGTGAAGTTCTTCATCGATACGTCAGACGCCGAGCATCCCGATCTGATGGTGCAGTACATGGGCCAGACGCCGCAGGTCTATGCCATGAATATAATCGATCTACAATTCCAGTATGAAATGAAAAACGGCTCCATCCTCGACGAGCCGGTGCTGGTCGATGACATAAGAGAAGTGCTCATCTCAATAACCGGTCGCTCCAACAGTCCGGACCCCGAGGCGCCGGATACCGCTAACGTATATCGGTACCGAGACTTTGCCACATCGGTTCACTTGAGGAACCTTGGAAGCTGAGAAAGGTGGCTCGATATGAATAGCCCATTGATCAGATCAGAACGCGGTTTCGCCACGCTGATTGCGCTCTTGATGGTCGGCATGCTGACTCTGTTGGGCATCGCCGCGTTGTCGACTTCGGATGATGAAGTGAATATTGCCGGTAACGCTTACAATGAGATGAGGACGTTCTATGCTGCCGAAGGAGGCCTTGAGGCCGCGGCTGCGGCCTTGCAGACTGAATGGGATAGCACCGGTGTGCCCCCACTGCTGATGCCGACTGAAACGAGAGATATCAATGACTGCGTCGTGACCTACAGCACCACCGACAACGGTCCAGCCGCGCAGGATGTGCTTTCCAGAGGAACGCTCTCCGGTCTGCACGCCCTGGTCAAATCGTTCACAATCACCTCGGTCGCTGTAAGTCAAAACGACCACGGCAAGATGGAGTTGTCACAAACGTTCCAGACGGCGTTGGTGCCGCTCTTTCAATTCGCTGTTTTTTACGAGAACGACCTGGAGATTGCGCCCGGCCCGGCTATGACCTTGGCGGGACGCGTTCACACCAACGGAAACCTGTGGTTACAGGCCGGCGACTCCCTGCAGATGGACAGCTACGTTACGTCAGCCGGCAGCATATACCACGGTCGCAAGGGGGCGGGCGGCGTCGCCTCAGGTGATGTGACAGTTAAGGACCTGTCCGGCGCCGATGTTTCCATGAGAGACGGGGCCGACTGGCTGGATGCCGACGACAGCCACTGGTATGATTCATCAGTAGCCCGCTGGCAGGGCATGGTGCAGGATTCCGAACATGGTCAGGAGGCACTCAATGTTCCTCTGAATGCTGCCGCCGGCGGGGACCCTCACAAACTGATCGAACGCCGCAGCGGTAATCCGGATTCGTATGAACATCAAGCCTCCCTGAAATTCATCGACGGCCAGGCTCTTCAGTTAGTCGGAGGCATCTGGACCGATATCACCGCGAACATGATTGCCGACGGGGTTATCAGCTTCAATGCGGATCAGTTCACTGACCAGCGAGAGAACGCCCTGGTTGACGTGATGGAACTCGATATCGACCTGATGTACAGTCAGGGCTACGCTCCCTCCAGCGGTGTCGTCTATTTCGCCGATTCAACATCGGACTACCCGGCCTTACGCCTGAGATCGGGCTCGCAACTTGATGCCGGTTTGACCGTCGCCAGCGCGAACCCTGTCTACACGCTGGGCAACTACAACTCGGTTAACAAGAAACCGGCCGCGATTCTGGCTGATGCAGTGACTTTCCTTTCCGGCTCGTGGGATGATATCAATAGCGCTATGACCAAGAGTGATCGGATCGCCACCAATACGACCGTGAATGCATCTTACCTGACCGGCGATATTGAGACCACCGATGCCAACTACAACGGCGGCTTCGAGAACCTGCCTCGCTTTCTGGAAGAGTGGTCCGACAAGGACTTCAACTGGCTGGGATCAGCCGTCTGTCTATGGAACTCCGTACAGGCGAACGGCCTTTGGAACGGCACATACTACTCGCCGCCAAACAGAAATTGGGGCTACGACCCCGACCTGAACGATCCCAACAAGCTGCCGCCGGAGACGCCCATGATACGAGTGTTCCAGCGCATCGGATGGCAACAGAAATATGTAGGTCCGGCCAACTGAAGAAGCCGTCATTGCGAAGCCACGCGGCCACGAGTGGCTTTCAGGCGCGTGGCTGTGGCAATCTCTAAGTGGCGGCCCCACAATAAATTGGAGGTCTCTGTGCGCGCAGCGGAAGAAGCCATTTATGGCCTCGCAATGACGAGACGAGGAGCTTTCTCAAGAACCCGTCTTCGGGCGGGTTTTTTTGTGGTAACAAGAGCTTCAGTTGCGCGGGCCGGTTATTCGATGTGAAGATCATACGGCATCCGGGCGTAGATGCCTTCCTCGGAGAGATTTGGGAGCAGGTTGATTCCGTCGTCCACCACGTTCGATTTACCCATAAGAAGTCCCGCCACCATGCGAAACATCGATCGCCCCGGCAGTAAAAACAAGGGTCGCTTCACCGGATAGACGGCGACACGGTAGTCATCAACTCCGGCCCGCCGAGCAGTGTAGTCGAGCGCCTGTTTGATGCCTCCCAGTTCATCGATCAGACCGTTCTGTTCTGCTTCCCGACCCGTCCATACCTGCCCCTGCGCCAGAGCATCCACCGAGTCAACACCCAACTTGCGACTCTCGGAGACCAACTCAAGAAAGTGACCATAGAAAGCCTTCAGGTGTGAGAAGTACTTACGGCGTTCATCATCGGTGAAAGAGCGCATGGTGGTGAGCATACCGGCGTACCGACCGCGGGTGTACAGTTCCCTGCCGAGATCGATTTTGTCATACAAGCCGCTAAGGTCCACCTTACCACCGAAAACGCCGATCGACCCGGTGATGCTGCCCGGCTCAGCGAAAATGTACTGCGACGGCATGGCGACGTAGTAGCCACCGGATGCGGCCACGTTGGCCATAGAGACGGTGAGCGGTTTGCGTTCAGCAGCTTTGGCGGTAAGATGATGAATGTCCTCTCCGGCAAGCGCGAAACCACCGGGGGAGTTGATACGCAAGACCACCCCCGCCACCGATGGGTGACCCATCGCCTGGGCGAAACCAAGCTTCATCAGAGCCGGAGTTACACTCTGACCGCGGCCGAGAGGATCGCCGCCTCTTGAGGTGATTTCGCCATCGGCTACCACCAGGGCTATTACCGGCTGGGGAGGCCAGCCGTCGTTCAGCAAGGTATCTCTGAGGTATCTCTTGAATGTTACCTGGGGCAGTGGCGACAAGAACTTCTCGTCGAGTTCGTCCTGATAGCTCAGACCGTCAACAAGACCATACTCAATCGCCTCGGGGGAATTGAACGGACCGTTGTCGATTATGCTTCTGACGGAGTCGGCTGACAGCGTGCGTCCGTCGGCAATGGCTGTTACCAACTGATCGTACAAATCGTCGAGCAACCGATTGATCTGGGCGCGGTTTTCGTGGGAAGATTCGCTTCGAGTGTACTGTTCCTCGGCTGTCTTGTAATCACCGACGCGCATGAGGTCGGCCTTGATGCCCAGTTTGTCAAAGCTGCCGGCGTAGAACGTCAACTCGGCCTTCAGTCCCACCAGTCGAAGTTGGTCCACCGGCGCCATGAGAATGCGGGCGGCGGCGGTGGCAACGTAGTAAGAGATATTGCCGGCGCGCGACAGGTGACAAGTGATCGGTTTACCATGGTTCTTGAAATCGACCAGGGCGGCGCGCAACTCCTGAGCCTGAGCAAAGCCGATAGACAAGCCGCGCAAGCTGATGAGCATCTCATCGACCGATGGATCCTCGGACGCTCGGTAGATGTTGGTGATCAACGTCGCGAACGGTGTGCGCTTACGTCCGATGATCGGCCGCGGAGGGTTTTCGGACAGAGAGCCGGAGAGACCGAGCGCGACCCGCCGACCGCGCGGTGGGATCACGGACGGTTGCCGCAAGCTACTGCTGCCGACATACAGGTCGGTGTGCTGATGATCGCCGCCATCGGTGAAGTGAGACTGCGACCCTACGAAATAATTCAGCAAGTTCGCCCGAAAGCCGATCTGGAAGTTTCGGTCGGAATCCAGATACCCCCGAAGGTAGAGCCCGTTGTCCGTAGCGAGTTCAGCATGGTAAACGTAATCGGCATTCGACAGCCTGGTTTTAGTCGAGAGGAACATATCAACCGACAGGGTGAGCCGTCGACCCATCGGGCGATAGGTTGCCGAGTAACGCATCTCGGTTTCGGTTCGTCGGCCTTCATCGTTGCGACTGCGATTAAGGTTCTCAAACACCGCTGCCCAGCGAAACTTATCGCGCCCACCCATCAGTCCGACATTCCAGAAATGCCTCTTGTGGAGATCGGGCGGACCCTCTTTGAAATAGCGATAGGAACCCCCCAGGTGCGTGCCGCTTCCGAAGGTCATGCCCAGCGCAAACAGATACTCCTTGAAATCGTCACCGTCGGGATTGTAAAGACTACGATAGGCCGTCGCCAGCCGATCACGGTTGGTGACAAAACCCCAACTGCGGGCCAACTTGTCTTGATCATAGCTCGTCATGAGCTGAAACGATGAAGCCGCATAGCGCGACAGTCCGGCCGGGTTGACCCAGGCCGCTTCCGATCCGAACACTGACGCCGCCGGCTGGTAGTAAAAGACCGACTGAAGTTTTGATACTCTCTGAGCCGAGGTCGTTCCGCCGATAGCCACGACGAGTATCCCGATCAGCACAAACCACCGAATCAAACGATTACTCACAACGAAGCTCCTTACTCACCGGCTGAAACGTAAATGTTGCCCCTGCCTCGAACGGAACCGCTTATCATGGCTCGGCCGTCACCGACCAGGAGATTCAGCCGATTGGGCTCAACCAGTTCCGTCGTGAAGGGAAAGTTCACAGCCTCAATCTTGCCGCCTTCATCGACCGCCATCGCCAGGACTGCGGAGAATTCCTGCGGAAGCCGCAACTCAATATCCTCGTACTTGTTGGTGACCAGGAGCTGCCCGGCATTCAGATCGCTGAGGATGATCAGTATCGGTCCGGAGGTACACCGGATATAGCTTTTCTCGTCACCAGGGTCCCAATCCACGATTTCAATCCGGCCATACGCGTTCTTGACGTTGAGGCCGCCGGTGAATCCATTAATACGAATGTCACCGCCATCATTTCGGAACACGGCCGGTTGTGTCAGACCGCTTATACCTTCGGCAGTCAATCTCGAATTGGTAGTGACGACTCGAATCTGTCCGGAGATGTCAGTAACTGTAACGCGGCGATTGGCCGTTTCCACCTCCAGTCGCTCCGAGATGTGAGCCACATCCAAACGGCCCAGTGAGGTCGTATTCTCAAAAGAGACAAAGGGGCCGTCAGCGTCGATGTCAAAGTAAGCTGCATCGATCTCGACCTCAAAGCCCTCTGGAATCTCCAGTGTTGCCTCAACCAGGCCGGATTCATCATCCTTCCACGGGGCGGGATTCGGGGCACGCATCTCCAGCCGCAGTCCGGTCGGCGCCGCACTGAGCGAAACCGCGATTTGATCGAGATAGTCCTCCGCTCGCGACTTGCGGGAGGTGCGAGCTCTCTTGGTATAGGTCAAGATCGCAGAATCGGTCGCGGTAGCCAGTATGGTTAACTCTCCCTGCAGACTGCCGGCTGCTTTAATGACTAGCTGGTTGCCGTTGCCCGGCAAGGCGGACGACTCCAACTCACGGGTGGCGAATAACCCTTTCGATTCCTGCTGCACCTCCTGCGCCCAACAAGGCGACAGATTCATAAATAATGCCAGACCAACGGTCATCACTGAATTCTTCATCAGCTACGTTTTCCTATGGTGTGATGGTAGATCCCCTGCATCATTATAGCTGCCGCCACGGCGGCGTTGAGAGAATCCACGCATCTTTCATGTTCCAATCTCCATCGGCAGTCCGAGACCTTCAGGATCGATTCGGAAAGGCCATCAGCTTCTGAACCGACAGCTAAGATCAGCCGATTACGCCTGGTGTCTCTGAAGTCCACCGTGCCGGTCCTATCATTTACATCGGCGGCAATCAGTCGGAACTTCCCTTTGCCGACCAATACTGTTACCTCGTCTGCCGCTGTGCGAATAAGGTCCACGCCGAAGATGGCGCCAACACTGGCTCGCACCACCTTTGGTGCATACGGATCGGCGCACTTGCCGGTCAGCAGCACCGGGTTGAAGCGAAAGGCCAAAGCACACCGCAAGAGCGTGCCGAGATTGCCCGGGTCCGATATCCCATCGCACAATAGTACTGTACGATGCTCCGGACGGAGAAGTTCATCGGACGAGCTTTGCGGCAAGTCGAATACGCCTACGATTCCCTGCGAAGTCACGCTCTCTGAGAGTCCGTTCAACTCACGCGCAGAGACTTCGATAATCTGAACGCGACGACGGCGGAATTGCCCGACCAGTTGATGACCGCGTTCCGCCAGTAGGGCCGGTGACCAGAGCAACAGTTCGGGGCGGACATCGTGCCGTATCGCTTCCTCGAGCAGCCGCACTCCTTCAGCCGCGAACCTGCCCAAGGCACGGCGACCCTTCCGCGTGCGCAACGACTTGATATCTTTTTGTTCCTTTTTGGTTATCGACACCATAAGTTGCCTCTGAGGTGCAAGTCGTTCAAAGGCTAATGAATCGCTCAAGGCGTCTACTTGGCAAGTGAAAACTCTGTTGACATTGCTGCTGCCGGCGTTAGCTGTAATCATCCTGCCGGTTGGAGCCGCTTCTGATATTCTCATCGGCGGCCTTGATGGACTGAACCCGCACGACAATGGTGAGCGCTACCATGTCCTGCTGGCCCTTTCCGGCGGCGGGGCGCGCGGCGTGGCCACCATCGGCTTGCTGAAGGCGTTTGAAGAAAAAGGTATCGAGATTGAGGCCGTCACCGGAACATCTATTGGCGGGATAATCGGTGGCCTCTACGCTTGTGGCTATAGTGCGGACGAGTTGGCGGACATCGTTCGCAATCTCGATTTGACCGGCCTTTTTTCCAATCAGCCGTCGCGCCGCACTATGTTCCTTACCCAGCGGGAAGAGCGCGACCGGCATCTGCTGTCGATTCGCTTCGATGGCTTCAAGCCGGTGATCCCCCGGGCTTTGACGGCTGGGCAAAAGCTGACCACGATTCTGACAGCCTTGACGACGCGGGCCAACTACCACGCCGCCGGTAACTTCGACCAGTTACCGATCCCCTTCAAAACCATCAGCACCGACATAGTCAGTGGCCGTGAAATCGTGCTCGACAGCGGCTCCCTGGCCGACGCCATGCGAGCTACGATGGGTTTCCCCCTGGCTTTCACGCCGCTGGACAAAGGCGACCAGTTGTTGATGGACGGTGGCATGGTGACACCGATACCGGTCGATCTGGTGCGGAGTATGAGCGACTCGGTGAGCTTCACTATTGCCGTCAACACCGTCAGCCCTCTTCTGCCGAAAGACGAGCTTTCGACACCGGTGGATATCGCCAACCAGGTGACATCGATTATGACTGCCGACAAACTTGCAGCTCAACTGGACAAAGCTGATTATTCCATCGAACCGCCGCTGGACGGTATCGGGATGTCCGATTTTAAGGCCAGGGATAGCCTGATTGAGATCGGTTACCGGGTCGGCTTGACGGCTGCCGACAGTATTATTGCTTTGCTGAGAGAGAAGCAGGACAGCACCCGTTTCGCCGTTGTCTCGATGCAGTTCGATAACTGTGCTCAATATTATGCCGCCCGTTTCAAAGAACGTCTACTGGATCGCACATTAAGTCAGACTCAACTGATCGCTGTGCTCAAAGAAATATACCTTGAATTGAATCTGTTTTGTTTGGAAGCACAGCTCGGCCTGGTTGATGATCACGGTGTGCATGATCGACGGCTAAGCTTGAACATCAACGCAACACCGGCCGAAGAATGGACTGACATACAGGTAGAGTTGGTCGGCAATGCGATGTATCCGGATTCTCTTCTTCTGCATTTGCTTCGAGGCGGGGACACAGTTATGACATCAGAGTCTTTGCGCCGCGGATTAGACCGTATGCTGGACTTGTACCGTAGTGATGGTTACGATCTGGCTGATATCGAGGCGATATCACTGACCGAACGCGGCACGCGCTTGAAAGTAGTACTTGACGAAGCGATATTGACACGCATTGACATCAGCGGCAATGATCGCACTAAGGACTGGCTGATCAAGACCAACTTCCCACTCAAACCGGGACAGCCATACTCCACCGCACGGGCCTCGCGCGGCCTGGCCAATATCTATGCATCGGACCTGTTCAGTCGTGTCACAATCGACCTGACACCGTGCGAGCAGGGCGCCGGACTCAAAATCGGTGTGGAAGAAAAGCAGGCTCATCAGTTGCGTCTGGGTTGGCACTGGGACGACAAATACCAATCGGAGGAGTTCGCCGAGTTCCTCGATAACAACGTTATGGGGGCCGGGCTGCAATATCTTCTGCACGCTCGCTACGCTCAGGATCGACAGGCTTACTACCTCGATTTCAAAGCGGACCGCCTCTTCTCTACATATCTGACAGCCAGGGCACGGATATATCACACCCGTCTTGGCCGCAACGTTTACGATGTCGACGGCCATGTGGTTGACGAACGTGACGAGAATCGCACCGGATTCGTAGTACGATTCGGACAGCAAATCTCTCGGCTGGGCACCGTTACAGCAGGGCTGGTGGTGGAAGAGGTAGAGTACGAATTCCCCAGGACTCAGGCGAGGGAGAGCCTCGGTCTGCGTGCTCTCAAACTTGAGTCGCTGGTGGAGACTTTTGACCGCATCCCATTCCCGGAGTCAGGCAAGAAGCATCTTTTCGAGTTACAGTTTACCGGCAAGGGTCTCGGCGGCGAGGTCGAGTATACCAAGTTCTATTCTTCTTTAGAGGCGTACTGGTCACTGGGGCGGCGGTTGAACTATCACCCCAAAATCGCGGTCGGTCTGTCACGGTCCGGCCTGCCGCCCTCGGAAAAATTCTATATCGGCGGGATGCATTCGTTCGCCGGTTTTCGCACCGACCAACTCTCCGGTGACAAAATCTTTGCGATGTCACACGAGTTCAGACTCAAACTGCCGGCGCGGCTCTACCTGAGCTTTCGCTATGATACCGGTGATGTCTATGGCAGCGCGGACGATATCAAGCTCAGCGGGCTTCGTCACGGCATCGGGCTGGCAGCCGCTTTCGATTCGCCTGTCGGTCCCTTTGAGTTTGGGTACGGTGCGGCCGACGAAGGGTTCGAACGCTATTACATAAATGTCGGCCTGGCCTTCTAAAATGCTTGACGCCAGGGTATGATGGTGTTGATACTGTTTAGAGAACTATGACGGAGTACTGGTAAGATGCGTGACCATCATTCACTTCGACTTGTTGCAACACCGCTTCTGGCTGTCGTGGTATGCACGATCATATCTGTTGGCTGTTCGGACCAGCGGATTGTCGAACCCGATTGTGAGGGCTGCTTTCGCTTTCATGTCGATTTCCCCAACAGCGGAACGCAGGCGGTGCTGCGGAACGTCTTCTTTGTCGACAGTGCCAACGGGTGGGTGGTGGGACACGACGGCCTGATACTCAAGAGTTCCGACGGCGGCGCTACCTGGTCCACGCTGACTCAGATATCCGGCAGGGATTTGTGGGGGGTGCATGCGCTGCATCAGGATACGGTCTGGACCGTGAGCGAGGACGGCCGTATTTTTCGTTCGTTTACCGGCGGTGCTCCGTTTTCCGAGCAGTCCTACTCCGGGTTTGCCTTCACCTCGGTCTTTATCCTTGATAAGTGGCGCGCATGGACGGTGGGTGTGGATGCTATCCTGAAAACCAATAACGCCGGCACTTCGTGGCAGGTGTACGACGATATTGATAATGTCATAGACACCCTCTATGGTGTAACTTTTCCTGGTCCCAACAAGGGCTGGGCGGTCGGGTCCGGCAACTACAAGATTCTACATACCGACGACGGCGGTGACTACTGGTATCCCCAGAGCAACCCGTCGTCGCAGCCGCTTCTGGACGTAGCCTTCCCCAGCGCCTCGGCCGGTTGGGCGGTGGGGGTGGGAGCGACCATCATTCACACTGCGAACGGTGGCCTGACCTGGAGCAAGCAGGCGATCGGCACCGACCGGGTTCTGCATGGGGTCGATTTCTGGGATATCAACACCGGCGTGGTGGTAGGTGACGCCGGCGTCGTGTTCACGACTACTGACGGCGGCGCGACTTGGGGGGAACTCGCCAGCGGCACCAATAACGACCTGTTGAAAGTATCCTACATCGACGCCAACAGCTTCTGTGTCTGTGGCTACGATGGCACGCTGCTATTGTTCACCCGCCACTGGGAGGAATGCTGCGAGTAAGGGGGATCCAAGGAAGATCCCGGGTGGCCCAGGGCTTGGAGGTTGTCTCAAAAGGCACGATTGTTGTCGCGTGGGGACGGGCCTTGTCTCCAGCGAGGCAGTACGGGCGACGCAAGG